>Ga0214917_10000983_pt1 | contig 37378 bp, 34 predicted proteins | sample LL_1208_BB_MetaG_FD_177983 | JGI IMG/M metagenome (GOLD analysis project Ga0214917, IMG submission 177983) | Freshwater microbial communities from Lake Lanier, Atlanta, Georgia, United States - LL_1208_BB | ecosystem: Environmental > Aquatic > Freshwater > Lake | place: USA: Georgia | collected... | reverse complement strand
CCGGCCCGCGTGCTGATGCAGGACTTCACCGGCGTTCCCGCCGTCGTCGATCTCGCAGCCATGCGCGATGCCATGAAGAAGCTTGGCGGCGACCCGAAGAAGATCAACCCGCTCGTTCCCGTCGACCTCGTCATCGACCATTCGGTGATCGTCGACGCCTTCGGCACCAAAAAGGCGCTGAAGGAAAACGTCGCGCTTGAATATGAGCGCAATGTTGAACGCTACAACTTCTTGCGTTGGGGCCAGCAGGCCTTCGACAATTTCCGCGTCGTTCCGCCCGGCACCGGCATCTGCCACCAGGTGAACCTTGAATATCTCGCCCAGACCGTCTGGACGAAGAAGGAAAAGGCGAAGGTGAAGGGCCGCTCGACCACCGTCGAAGTCGCTTATCCCGACACGCTCGTCGGCACCGACTCACACACCACCATGGTGAACGGCATGGCCGTTCTGGGTTGGGGCGTGGGCGGCATCGAAGCGGAAGCGGCCATGCTCGGCCAACCAATCTCGATGCTCATTCCGGAAGTCATCGGCTTCAAGCTGACGGGTAAGGCACGGGAAGGCGTCACCGCCACCGACATCGTGCTCACGGTCACGCAGATGCTGCGCAAAAAGGGCGTCGTCGGCAAATTCGTCGAATTCTTCGGCCCCGGCCTCGCAGCCATGTCGCTCGCCGACCGCGCCACCATCGCCAACATGGCGCCGGAATATGGTGCGACCTGCGGCTTCTTCCCGGTCGACGATGAAACGCTCGACTTTTTGAAGAATTCGGGCCGCGCTTCGGCACGCGTGGCACTGGTGGAAAAATACTCCAAGGCGCAGGGCATGTTCCGTACGAACAAGTCCGCCGACCCAGTCTTCACCGATACGCTGGAACTCGATTTGACAACGGTTCTGCCTTCGCTGGCAGGTCCCAAGCGTCCGCAAGATCGCGTCCTGCTCTCGGATGCTAAGGCGGGCTTCGCCGCTTCGATGGAAACCGAGTTCAAGAAAACACCTGCCGACCTCGCCAAGCGCTACAAGGTGGATAACCGCAATTTCGATCTCGGCAATGGCGATGTCGTGATCGCGGCGATTACCTCGTGCACCAACACCTCAAACCCGAGCGTGATGGTGGCCGCTGGCCTCGTTGCCAAGAAGGCCGCCGAGAAGGGCCTCAGCTCCAAGCCTTGGGTAAAGACCTCGCTCGCACCCGGCTCGCAAGTTGTCGCCGAATATCTCGAAAAATCCGGCCTGCAGAAATCGCTCGACAAGATCGGTTTCAATCTCGTTGGCTTCGGCTGCACCACCTGCATCGGCAATTCAGGCCCGCTTGATCCGGATGTGTCGAAGGCGATTAACGAGCATGATCTCGTCGCTGCTGCGGTGCTTTCGGGCAACCGCAACTTCGAAGGCCGCGTGAACCCAGATGTGCGCGCGAACTATCTCGCCTCCCCGCCGCTCGTGGTCGCTTACGCGCTCGCAGGCTCGATGCAGGTCGATCTTGCAAAGGATCCTATCGGCACCGACAAGAAGGGCAAGCCGGTTTATCTGAAGGACATCTGGCCGACCTCGAAAGAGATCAACGCCATTATCAAGAAGACTGTCACCAAGGCGCTCTTCAAGAAAAAATATGCGAACGTCTTCAAGGGCGATGCGCATTGGCGCAAGATCAAGGTTGGCAAGGGCCTCACCTATGAGTGGAACAACAAATCCACCTATGTGCAGAACCCGCCTTACTTCACCGGCATGACGATGAATCCGAAGCCGGTCGAAGACATCTTAAATGCACGCATTCTTGGCCTCTTCCTCGACTCGATCACGACCGATCACATCTCGCCAGCGGGCTCCATCAAGGCCGCTTCGCCCGCGGGCAAATATCTGATCGACAACAAGGTCGCCCCGGCCGACTTCAACCAGTACGGTACACGCCGTGGCAACCATGAAGTCATGATGCGCGGCACCTTCGCCAATATCCGCATCAAGAACCAAATGGTTCCGGGCGTGGAAGGCGGTGTCACCATCCATTATCCGGATGGCAAGCAGATGCCGATCTACGATGCAGCGATGGAATATGAGAAGGCGGGCGTGCCGCTCGTCGTCTTCGCGGGTAAGGAATATGGCACCGGTTCGTCGCGCGACTGGGCGGCGAAGGGAACCAACCTTCTCGGCGTCCGCGCCGTGATTGCCGAAAGCTTCGAGCGTATCCATCGCTCGAACCTCGTCGGCATGGGCATTGTTCCGCTCGTGTTCGAACAGGGCACGAATTGGCAGTCGCTCGGCCTGAAGGGTGACGAAATCGTCACCATCAAGGGCATCGCCGGCGAATTGAAGCCGCGCCAGATGCTCGAAGCGGACATCAAATATGCGGACGGCACCGTCAAGAAGGTGAAGCTGCAATGCCGCATCGACACGCTCGATGAGCTCGAATATTTCCGCAATGGCGGCATTCTGCCTTACGTGATCCGTGGCCTCGCCGCGTAATCACTAAGCCAGCGCTAAGAATTGAAAGCCGCCGGGGCAACCCGGCGGTTTTTTGTTTGCGTGCGAAATGACAATGATCTCACCGCGCCAGCACAAGACGCACGGCAAACGCCACCATCAGGGCCGCAAAGCCATAATCGAAACTGCGCATGAGGCGGGGGGAGCTTTGCATCAGCGCCGTAAAACGATCCGCCATGAGAATGATCGCGGCAGAAACCGGCATGCCGATCGCAAGAAACCAAAGCCCCAAAAACAACAGGCGTGCGCTCGCCGATGCATCGCCTGCATCGATGAATTGCGGCAGGAACGTCACAAAAAACATCACCACCTTAGGATTGGTGAGATTGATGCCGAGCCCAATCAAAAAATCACGCCTCAGTGGTCGTGCCTCTTGTGGTTGGGCGGTGATCGTTAAAGATGAACCATGCCGGATCGCCCCCAGAGCGAGCCATAAAAGGTAAAGCGCACCCGCAATTTTCACGATGGAAAATGCCGTGGCTGACGCAGCCAGCAGCGCCGACAGCCCAAAGGCAGCCAGAAGCGCATGGATGACAAGCCCGCTCACCGCGCCCAACATCGCGGCAAACCCGGCGCGCCTGCCGCCTGAAACGGTGCGCGAAATAAAAAGAGCCATATCCGGGCCGGGCGTGATCGCGATCAGAAACACCGCGGCCGAATAGGCGAGCAGAACCGGGAGCGAGGGAAGCCAATCTAAATTTGTCATGCGATCCTGATGGCAGACCACGCACGCCTGCGCCACCCGATTCCTGCGATGGAAGCGGCTGAGTTCAGCGACCCGCCTTCAGCGCATCGAGCACCTTGCCGGACGCACGGCCATCGCGCGGCAGGCCGATCTTGACCTGATATTCCGCAATCGCCTGACGTGTCTTGGTGCCAATCGCACCGTCCGGTTCGCCGACATCGTAACCGCGCTTGTTGAGTAGGACCTGTAATTCTTTGCGCTCAGCGCGCGACAGACCGCGATCATCGGTGGGCCAAGGCGTGCGGAAAGGCCCGCCGCCACGCAGGCGGTCTGACAGATGTGCAATCGCCAGCGCGTAACTTTCAGCGGCATTATAGGCATAGATCGCATCGAAGTTTTTCGTGACGAGAAAAGCCGGACCGTTGACACCTGCTGGAATGATCAGGCCCGCCGGACCGGACCCAGGCATCGGCTTGCCATCAGCGCGACGAACACCAGATGACGCCCATTGCGCAAAGTCGCGCTTCTTCGTGCGCCCCGCGAGCGATGCGTTGAAACCCTGCGGCAGGAGAACCTCAAAGCCCCATGTTTGCCCCGACACCCAACCTGCCTTCTTGAGATAATTAGCCGTCGAGCCAAGCGCATCGGGAATCGAGTCGACGAGATCGGCGCGGCCATCGCCATCATGATCGACCGCAATGCGAAGATAGGTGGACGGCATGAATTGCGTATGCCCGAAGGCACCGGCCCATGAGCCGACAAGATGATCGGGATTGACGTCACCACGTTGCAGGATCGTCAGCGTGGCAATCAACTCACCACGAAAGAATTGCTGCCGTCTGCCATAGCAGGAGAGCGTCGCCAGCGATTGCACCAGCGGGCGCTTGCCGATGGCGCGGCCATAATCGCTTTCGACACCCCAAACGGCCACAACCGTTGCGGGATCGACGCCATATTTCTGCTGTGCAGCGGCAAGCGCATTAGCATATTGCCGCAACATCGCGCGGCCATCGACAACACGCTGCTCGTCGACCAAGGCCGCAAGATAATCCCAGATCGGTGTTTTGAACTCGGGCTGGAAATCGAGAAATTCCAGCACTTTCATATCGGGCTGCAAGCCGCGCGTGGCTGCATCGAACGTGGCTGCCGAAACGCCCTTGCTGGCGGCATCCGATTTGAGACCGGAGAGACAAGCGCGGAAATCCTGCGCCACCGCAGGAATGGCAACTGGAATCGAAACGGCGGCGCCAAGCGCCGCCGCGAAGATCAAACGCGCGATCATCACGCGAAGCCTCAAAGCCAAGGACGCGACTGCGCGGCCTTCTCTTCATAGGTCTTGATCGACGGCGCCTTCTCCATCGTCAGGCCGATATCGTCGAGGCCGTTGATGAGGCAATGTTTGCGGAACGGATCCATCTCGAACTTGATCGCGCCACCATCGGGACCGCGAATTTCCTGCGCTTCGAGATCAATCGTCAGCGTCGAATTCGAACCGCGATCAGCATCGTCGAACAGCTTGTCGAGATCGTCCTGCGAGACCTTGATCGGCAGAATGCCGTTCTTGAAGCAGTTATTGTAGAAAATGTCGGCGAAGCTCGTCGAAATCACGCAGCGAATACCGAAATCCAAGAGCGCCCATGGCGCATGCTCGCGCGAGGAGCCGCAGCCGAAATTGTCACCCGCCACCAGAATCTGCGCTTGGCGATAGGCCGGCTTGTTCAGCACGAAATCAGGATTTTCAGTGCCGTCTTCGTTGAAGCGCATTTCCGCGAACAGGCCCTTACCAAGACCGGTGCGCTTGATCGTCTTCAGATATTGCTTCGGAATGATCATGTCCGTGTCGATGTTCATGATCTTCATGGGCGCAGCGACGCCGGTCAGGGTGGTGAACTTGTCCATGGATGCGCCTCAAGCTGGAAGGGCTGAATTTGCGCCGGTTTCTAGCAGAGGGGCGCGGTGAAGGGTAGCCTGACCTGCATCGAGCGCCCATTGAAGCCCAGCCCATTCCCGGCTAATCGGCTTTTTCCCGCCCTGTTGAGGTTGAAGCCATGGCCCGCACCCCAAAAACCCCGTCCAAAAAGACCGCCCCAGCCAAAACGGGCTGGTCGAAGCGTACCCTGACGGCGCAGGCCTTGGGCGGGATCGACGAAGCGACCCGCGCGGTCGTACGGCCGATCCATGTCGCCACGACCTTCATCCGCGACCCCGACAATGCCTATTCCTCTGGAAACATCTATGGCCGCCCGGATAATGAGACGATCCGCGAGGCAGAAGCCGTGATTGCCATGTGGGAAGAAGCCAAGGCGGCGATGCTCTTCTCCTCCGGCATGGCGGCCGCCACATCGATCTTCCTCGCCCTCAATCCGGGCGACCACGTGATCGCCCCGAAGGTCATGTACTGGTCGCTGCGCAACTGGTTGAAGAACGACGCCGTGCGCTGGGGTCTCGACGTGGAATTCGTCGACGTTTCGGATGTCGCCGCCATCAAAGCTGCCATCCGCAAAGGCAAGACGAAACTGATCTGGGCGGAAACGCCGTCAAACCCGCTGTGGACGCTGACAGACCTCGCCGCTGTGGCCGATATCGCGCACAAAGCCGGTGCACGCCTTGCAGTCGACTCAACTTGCGCGACGCCCGTTTTCTCCCAGCCACTCAATCTTGGCGCGGACATCGTGATGCATGCGGCAACGAAATCGATGAACGGCCATTCCGACGTTGTCGCCGGCGCACTCGCGACATCAAAGGCCGACGATTTCTGGCAGCGCATCGCTGCCAACCGCAAAAACCTCGGCGCCATTCTCGGCCCGTTCGAAGCTTTCCTGCTGATGCGCGGCATGCGCACGCTCGATCTGCGTGTCCGCGCCGCGTCCACCAATGCAATGGATCTCGCCAAACGCTTTGCAGAACACCCCTCTATCGCAGAAGTGCTCTATCCCGGCCTGCCGTCACATCCGCAATATCAATTGGCAAAAAAGCAGATGAAAGGCGGCTTCGGCCACATGCTCTCGATCCGCGTGAAAGGCGGCGAAGCGAGCGCGATTGCTACGGCAGCCGCCGTTGAATTGTGGAAGCGCGCCACCTCGCTCGGCGGCGTGGAAAGCCTCATCGAACATCGCGCTTCGATCGAGGGCGAAGGCACGCCCTGCCCGCCCGATCTGCTGCGCCTGTCGGCGGGCATTGAGGATCCCGACGATCTTTATGCCGATCTCGATCAAGCGTTGCGCCGCGCCACCGGCCGCAGCAACCGGAAGACATAAAATGTTTAGACGGGCAACAGCCCGTCACTCTTCACCTCTTCCATCACGACATAGGTGCGCGTCTCCTTGACGCCCGGGAGCCCCAGCACAACGTCACCGAGAAAACGCCGATAGGCATTCATGTCGGCGACGCGTGTCTTCACCAGATAATCGAAGCCCCCGCCCACCATATGGCATTCGAGCACTTCGGGCGCGCGCCGCACGGCGGCAGCAAATTTCTCGAATACATCGGCGGTTGTTTTGTCGAGCCCGACCTCGATGAATACCAACAAACCGCGCCCCAGCTTGCTGGGATCGAGCATGGCGCGAAAGCCCGTCACGTAGCCATCGCGCAAAAGGCGCTTCAAGCGCTCGCTGGTTGCGGTTGGCGACAGGCCGATTTTGTCAGCCAGTTCCACAGTCGCAATCCGCCCATCTTCTTGCAACAATTTCAATAGCTTACGGTCTGTGCGGTCGAGTTTTTCCATTGTTTTCTCTAATTTTTTTATCATTCTCCGTGTTTTTCACTATAGAACGATTAAAACGCCCATTGAAACCCCGGCTCACCCCACGGAATCTTCTTCCAGCTTCGGAGATTCCTGATGACCGCACTGCCCTCACCATTCCGCGCCCCCTACGCCCCCGCAGACGAGGCGATCGCCCGCACGCTTCTAGCGAACGCGACGCTTTCGCCTGAGCAGGAAGCCCGCATCGATACCGAGGCGACAACACTGATCGAAGCGATCCGCGCCAAGACAGGCGGCTTCGGCGGTGTCGAGGAATTGCTGCGCGAATATTCGCTGTCCAGCCGCGAAGGCCTCGCGCTAATGGTGTTGGCCGAAGCGCTCTTGCGCGTACCGGATGCGGCTACGGCGGACCGGCTGATCGAAGACAAGCTCGGCCAAGGCGATTTTGCCCATCACGAACGCAAATCCGATGCTCTGCTTGTTTCGGCTTCTGCTTGGGCGCTCGGCATCACGGCGCGCATCATTCAACCGGGCGAGACGCCGGAAGGAATCTTGGGTGGCCTTGTGAAACGCATGGGCCTGCCCACGGTGCGCACGGCGACGCGGCAGGCCATGCGCGTGCTCGGCAATCATTTCGTGCTTGGCCAAACCATCGAGGAAGCGCTCAGCAAAGCGCAATCGCCGCAAGGCCGCGTCTATCGCTATTCCTTCGACATGCTGGGCGAAGGCGCGCGCACCGAAGAAGATGCGAAGCGCTATTTCAAATCCTATGCGGACGCCATTGACGCCATTGGCCGCGCTGCCGGCAATGAAGCGTTGCCGAACCGTCCGGGCATCTCTGTGAAACTCTCGGCGCTGCATCCCCGTTACGATGCGCTTTCGCATGGCCGCGTGATGAAGGAACTCGTACCGGAAATCATCGCGCTCGCCACAAAAGCGAAATCCTACGATCTCAACTTCACCATCGACGCTGAGGAAGCCGACCGGCTTGAACTCTCACTCGATGTCATCGATCGTGTTTTTGCGGACCCTGCGCTTGACGGATGGGATGGATTTGGCCTTGCCATTCAGGCCTATCAGAAGCGCGCACCCGCAGTGATCGACCACATCGTTGCGCTCGCCAAGACGTATAATCGCCGCATGATGGTGCGCCTCGTGAAAGGCGCTTATTGGGACACGGAGGTCAAGCGCACGCAGGAGCGCGGGCTTGACGATTATCCAGTCTTCACCCGCAAGGCGATGACGGACCTCAACTACATGGCCTGCGCCGAAAAACTACTGGCGGCGCGCCCGTTGATCTATCCGCAATTCGCCACACATAACGCGCTCACGGTCGCCTCGATCATTGAGCGTGCAGGCGGTATCGACGGTTTCGAGTTCCAGCGCCTCCACGGCATGGGTGAAGGCGTTTACGACAAATTATTGGAAACGCGCCCTGGCATTGCCTGCCGCACCTATGCGCCGGTCGGCGGCCACCGCGATCTGCTTGCCTATCTCGTGCGGCGCTTGTTGGAAAATGGCGCTAATTCATCCTTCGTTTCGGTTGCAGCCGATCCCAACATCGCTGTTTCATCGCTGTTAAAGCGGCCTGCCGCCATCATCGGCGATGCAGCCCATGCGCGGAATGCACATATTCCCTTACCAAAAAATCTCTATGGCACAGGAAGGCTCAATTCGCGCGGCGTCGAATTTGGCGATGAAGCCGCGCTCGAAAACTTTCTCGCTGAAATCAAGACCGCAGCAGCCAAAACACCCAAACGTGCAACCTCGCTCATCGGCGGGCGTGAAGGTACGGGCGAAGCGCGCGCTCTGCGCTCGCCCATCGATGGTGATTCCTACGGCCTCGTGGTTGAAGCGTCGATGGACGACGCCAAACGCGCCGTCGCTTCGACGCGCGCCGCATGGCGTTCATGGGAACGCACGGACGTGAATATGCGTGCCGACATTCTGCTCCGTACGGCCGATGCACTGGAACGGGAGCGCGGCCTCTTCGTCCATCTTCTGCAAGTTGAAGCGGGCAAGACGCTCGACGATGCGCTGGCCGAAATTCGCGAAGCCGTCGATTTCCTGCGTTACTACGCCGCCGATGCGCGTCATGTATTTGGCGAAGGCGAGGCACTGCCGGGCCCGACAGGCGAATCGAACCGTTTGCGCCACCGCGGGCGCGGCGTCTTCCTGTGCATCAGCCCATGGAATTTTCCGCTTGCGATCTTCACCGGCCAGATCGCCGCCGCCCTCGTAGCGGGCAACACAGTCATCGCCAAACCGGCCGAACAAACACCGCTCATCGCTTATGCCATGGTGCAATTGATGCAACGCGCGGGCCTGCCAGCCGATGCACTGGCCCTCGTGCTTGGCGATGGCGGAATTGGTGCTGCGCTCGTCAACCATCCGCAGATTGCAGGTGTAGCCTTTACCGGCTCGACAGAAACCGCTTGGCGCATCAATCGCGCCCTGGCGGCGAAAGATGGCCCCATCGTGCCATTGATTGCCGAAACAGGCGGCATCAACGCAATGGTGGTGGATGCCACCGCGCTACCGGAGCAAGTAACGGATGATGTCGTGATGTCGGCCTTTCGCTCAGCCGGACAACGGTGCTCGGCATTGCGCATGCTCTGCGTGCAGGAGGATGTCGCCGACAAAATGATTGAGATGATCCGCGGCGCTGGACAGGAACTGAAGATCGGCGACCCTCGAAGCATTTCGGTTCATGTCGGCCCAGTGATCGACGCTGAAGCGAAAGCCAAGCTCGACGGCCATATTGTCACGATGAAGAAGACCGCCAAGGTCGAAGCGCTGGGTGAAGCGCCCGCGCATGGTTTCTTTGTTGCACCGCATATCGTTGAACTCGCAAAGGCTGAAGATTTACAGGAAGAAATCTTCGGCCCCGTGCTGCATGTCGTGCGCTGGAAGGCGGGCGAGCTTGCAAAGCTGCTCGATGCAATCGATGCAAAAGGATACGGACTGACGCTCGGCGTCCATTCGCGAATCGATTCAACCATCGAAACTATTCTTGAACGTCTCGACAGCGGCAATTGCTACGTGAACCGAAACATGATCGGCGCCGTTGTCGGCACGCAACCTTTCGGCGGATCGGGCCTATCTGGCACCGGCCCGAAAGCGGGCGGCCCAAACTATCTCAAACGCTTCGGGCTTGAACAAACGGTCACGATCAATACGGCGGCGGCTGGCGGCAATGCCAGCCTCATGGCCATGGCGGAATAGATCTCAGGCGCGGCCTTGCGCGCTTTTCTTACAGAATAAATCTCGTCATTGCGAGGAGGGCATTAGCCCGTCGCGCCAATCCATGTTGTGTTCACGCGCGATACAAAGATGGGTTGCTGCGTCGCTGCGCTCCTCGCAATGACGAGGGTTGTAATTTACCCACAAGACTCCAAAAGGCCGAACGGCCGCCGCCGACTGACCCGCATCCCAAACAATTAAGCGCGTTTTTTAATCTGCGGCGTAGGCGCATCATCATCAAACAGTTCGGCGAGCTTCTCAGTCATCGCACCGCCGAGCTCCTCCGCGTCAACAATCGTCACAGCGCGGCGGTAATAACGCGTCACATCATGCCCGATGCCGATGGCGATCAACTCGACGGGCGAGCGCGTTTCGATCTCTTCGATGACCTTGCGCAGATGCTTTTCGAGATAATTGCCCGGATTGACCGACAAGGTTGAATCGTCGACCGGCGCACCATCTGAGATCATCATCAGGATCTTGCGCTGCTCGGGGCGCGCCAATAAACGCTGATGGGCCCAATCGAGCGCCTCGCCGTCGATATTTTCTTTGAGCAGACCCTCACGCATCATCAGGCCAAGATTTTTGCGCGCACGCCGCCATGGCGCGTCCGCTTCCTTGTAGATGATGTGACGCAAATCATTGAGGCGACCGGGCGCAGGCGGCTTGCCTGACTGCAACCACGTTTCGCGCGCTTGCCCGCCCTTCCACGCGCGCGTGGTGAAGCCGAGAATCTCTGTCTTCACGCCGCAACGTTCGAGCGTGCGCGCAAGCACATCACCGCACGTCGCCGCGACGGTGATCGGACGACCGCGCATCGAGCCTGAATTATCGATCAGCAACGTCACCACAGTGTCGCGGAAATTCGTATCCTTTTCGCGCTTGAAGGAGAGCGGCTGATACGGATCCATCACGATTCGCGTCAGACGCGCCGGATCGAGTGCCCCCTCTTCGAGATCGAATTCCCAAGCACGATTCTGCTGCGCCATCAGGCGACGCTGCAACCGATTAGCGAGCCGCGCGACCACGCCTTGCAAATGGCTGAGCTGCTTGTCGAGATAAGCGCGCAGACGCGCGAGCTCATCGGCATCGCAGAGTTCTTCGGCCTTGATCGTTTCGTCGAATTTCGTCGTAAACGCCTTGTATTCCGGTCCGCGCGATTGCTGCCCCGCATTTGGCGGCGGACGCGAAGCTTCTGAAGGATTATCGCTATCGGTCTCGTCCATATCGTCCGGCATTTCGCCGGTGGGGCCGTCGGCGTCTTCTTTGGCGCCTTCTTCGAGCTCGGCCGTCGCGTCTTCGCTTTCCTGCATCTCGGCGCGTTCAGCGGACGATTGCTCTTCAGCATCGCCCTGATCGCTCTGCTCATTCTGATTGTCGCCTTCGTCCTGCTCCTCGTTCTCGTCATCGTCGGGATCGAGGTTGGCATCGTCTGCCATATCGAGCTTGGCGAGCACATCGCGCATATCGCGCGCAAAAGATTTCTGATCTTCGATGTCGCTGAGAAGACGATCGAGCGAAGGACCGGCCTTTTCCTCGACGAAGCCGCGCCACAAATCGACGACTTTCTGTGCCGCCGGAGGCGGCTTCAAGCCGGTCAACCGCTCTCGCACCATCATCGCAATAGCGTCTTCAAGCGGCGCATCGGCGCGGTCGGTAATTTCGTGATAATTGCCGCGATGATAGCGGTCTTCCAACATGGCTGAGATGTTTGTCGCCACGCCCGCCATGCGGCGCGAGCCAATCGCTTCGACACGCGCCTGTTCGACCGCATCGAAAACGGCACGCGCGGCAGGGCCTTCCGGCGCCAAGCGGCGATGCACATTGTCGTCATGGCATGCGAGCCGGAGCGCCATCGCATCCGCATGTCCGCGCACCACCGCGACATCGTCAGCCGTCATCTTGCGCGGCGGCTCGGGCAAACGCGCCCTTTCGCCGACAAGCGAAGGCCGATCCGACGCATAGGTGATTTCAAGCTCAGGCTTGCGCGCAAGCGCACGCATAGCACCCGCAAGCGACCGCTTGAACGGTTCGGTGGGCGCCTCTTTGCCCTGCGTCGGTTTGCGGTTCGAGGGCGTGCTCACGCCGTTTCTGGCCTCAGCTCAGGGCGACGTTAACGGCGCTCTCCGGCAATTCGACACCGAAGGAGCGCTGGTAGAATTCCGCCACCAGCGAACGTTCGAGCTCATCGCATTTATTGAGGAAGGTGACGCGGAATGCGAAGCCCACATCCTTGAAGATGTCGGCATTCTCGGCCCATGTGATCACCGTGCGCGGGCTCATCACCGTAGACAAATCGCCATTCATGAAGGCATTGCGGGTGAGATCGGCCACGCGCACCATCCGGTTGACGATATCACGACCTTCCTTGCCCGTGTAATGCTTCGCCTTCGACAGGACGATGTCGACTTCCTTGTCATGCGGCAAATAATTGAGCGTTGTCACGATCGACCAGCGGTCCATCTGACCTTGGTTGATCTGCTGCGTGCCGTGATAGAGGCCCGACGTATCGCCGAGACCCACCGTATTCGCGGTCGCGAACAGACGGAAAGCGGGATGTGGACGAATGACGCGCTTTTGATCGAGCAAGGTCAGCTTGCCCGATACTTCGAGCACACGCTGAATAACAAACATTACGTCCGGGCGGCCGGCGTCATATTCGTCGAACACCAGCGCAACATTGTTCTGCAACGCCCATGGCAGAATGCCATCTTGGAATTCGGTGATCTGCTTGCCGTCCTTGAGCACGATCGCGTCCTTGCCAACGAGATCGATGCGCGAGACATGGCTATCGAGATTGATGCGAATGCACGGCCAGTTGAGGCGCGCCGCAACCTGTTCGATATGGGTCGATTTGCCGGTGCCGTGATAGCCCGTCACCATCACGCGGCGATTCTTTGCAAACCCGGCAAGGATGGCGAGCGTCGTGTCGCGGTCGAACAGATAATCGGGATCGAGATCGGGCACATGCGCCTCGGCCTGGCTGAAGGCAGGCACCATCATGTCAGTATCGATACCGAAAACTTTCCGGGCTGACACAGTCGTGTCGGGCAGGCCGGGCATCGAGTCGTTGGCTTCTTTCAGCGCTTCGTTCTTCGCAGGCATACATCCTCGCATTGCGGCAGCGCGGCCCGGGCCCATGAGCTTCATGGTCTCCGCCGCCGGAACCCCCGCATGACGATCCATTGATGGGAGTGTTTTAGGCTTTTGGCCCCGTGAAGTCCATCGTCCAGCGACAGATCAGACCTGTTATTGGCGGGGTTCAGGCGAGGCCGGAGGATTTCAATGTGTTGTAGGCGTTGATGATCTCGCGGAGCTTGTCCTCATAAGACCGGTCACCCCCGTTCATGTCGGGGTGGAAACGCTTCACGAGGATCTTAAACCGTGCCTTCACCTCGACCTTTTCGGTCGTTTCGGGCAGATCGAGCGTCTCGAACGCCTTCCGGGCCAAGGGACCTATCCGGCTTTCCGGTTCGGGGGCCCGGCGTTGCTCGGCACGAAAACCGCCGCCGCGCAGGATGTCGAACGGGTCGGAGGCAGAAAACTCCGCCGCCCCGGCCTTGGCAGCCGCTTCCCGCGTCGCCGAATTTACCCCCATGGACCAGGTCGGCCGATGGCCGATCAGGTCCTCTTTCTGGTATTTGGCGACCGCATCATCATCCATCCCGGCAAAATAATTGTAGGTCGAATTATACTCCCGGACGTGTTCGAGGCAGAATTTCCAGTATTCGCCCTCATGATGGCGGCCTTTGGGAGCCCGAAACTCGCCTGCGGCATTACAACCGACGCGGTCGCACCCGCCCGTCTCCTTCTTGGAGGCAGCCTCGGCCCGGGGCTTCACCCGGATGCGATCGAAGAGACGCGAGTTGAGATTCATGGCTCAGCTATTATGAGAGACCCACCCCCCTCGGCAAGCGGTGCCGACAGAGAAAGAATGGACCATGAGTGTGAAGGAAACGATGACGCGCAAGCTTGAGGCCGCTTTTGCGCCGGTCAGCCTGATGGTCCTCGACGAATCCGACCAGCATCGCGGTCATGGCGGCTGGCGCGAGGGTGGTGAGACCCATTTTCGTATCCAGATCGTATCGCCCGCCTTCAAGGGCAAGAGCCGGGTCGACATTCACCGCGCCATCAATGCCTGCGTCGCCGACGAGTTGCAAGGCAGCGTGCACGCGCTGGCGATTGAAGCCAAGGCAGGGTGAGAACCGTGGCAATACGTGCAAGGCCCTCATGGTGAGACGCGGCAAAACCGCGTCTCGAACGAAGAGAGTATCAGCAAGTGTCTGAAAAAACCTTAGCGCGCCTTCTCGAGAATGCTGACGTAATTTGCGACCGCGGCACCACCCATGTTGAAGATGCCGCCGAATTGCGCATTCGGAATCTGCATGTCTCCCGCTTCGCCCGAAAGCTGCATCGCGGTGAGCGCATGCATTGAAACGCCAGTCGCGCCGATCGGATGACCCTTAGCCTTCAATCCGCCGGAACGATTGACCGGCAATTTGCCATCCTTCGCCGTCCAACCTTCTTTGATCGCACGCGCGCCTTGGCCTTCCGGCACAAGCCCCATCGCTTCATATTCGATGAGTTCCGCAATCGTGAAACAATCATGTGTTTCAACGAAAGAGAGATCGCCAAGCGCCAATCCGGCATCAGCCAAAGCACGACGCCACGCTACGCCACAGCCTTCGAATTTCAAAATATCGCGCTTCGACATTGGCAGGAAATCCTGCGCATGGGCCGTGGCACGGAATTTCACCTGACGCTTCATGGTGGCAGCAACCTCATCGTCCGCCAGCACAATCGCAGCCGCGCCATCAGAGACCAGCGAGCAATCGGTGCGCTTCAGTGGACCTGCAACGAAGGGGTTTTTCTCGCTTTCAGTGCGGCAGAAATCGAAGCCGACCTCCTTGCGCATCTGTGCGTAAGGATTGTCGACACCGTTGAGATGATTTTTCACTGCGATCATCGCAAGCGCATCGGATTGATCGCCATGACGCTGGAAATAGGCGGCTGCAATTTTGCCGAACACGCCGGCGAAACCGCCGGGCGTATCGCCATCTTCCGGCAGGTAGGACGCTTTCAGAAGCGTTTTGCCAATTTCAGGACCGGGCGTTTTCGTCATCTGCTCGACACCGACAACAAGAACGATCTTGGCCTGCTTGGCTGCAATCGTCTTCAGACCTTCATGCACAGCCGCCGATCCCGTGGCGCAGGCATTCTCGACACGCAGGGTCGGCTTGAAGCGCAACCGATCATCGGCCTGCAGAACCAGCGAAGCCGTAAATTCCTGCGCCGAGAAGCCGCCATTGAAATGGCCAAACATGATGGCATCGATATCGGAGGCTTCGATCCCGGCATGCTCCATGGCCTCGCGCGTCACACGCACAACGAGGCTTTCGACGCTTTCTGCATCAAGCTTTCCGAACGGTGTATGCGCCCAGCCAACAATCGACGTCATGAGATCCACCCTGAACATTGTTTTCTGGCGTTAATGTGCAGCCTGCAGGACCCGGACGCAAGACCGTCAGGAATGCGACCAGAGAAGGAGAGCAACGCCTAAAACGATTAGCAACATCCCCATCACTTCACGCTGCGAAATGCTCTGATCGAAAATCCGGCGCGAAACGAACATCGCCATGAACACCTCGACCAAGGCCAGCGTCCGGACATTGGCCGCGCTCGTCAGCGAAAAACCGATGAACCAGAATTGCGAGGCAAACGCGCCCAAAAACCCTGCCGGGATCGATTGCCGCCATGCCTTGAATGAACCCACCAGCGCCGGCCGGTCAAACAGCACCATCCAAATCAGCAGCAATCCCGTCTGCATCCCCAGCGACCACGCAAGCGTCGTCGTGGCGCGGATTACGAAGAAGCCGCTGTCGAGACCCATGATCGCGCCCCGGAAGCAGACAGCCGAGAGCGCAAAACTCGCCGCAGCGGCCAGCCCAAGGCCGACCGGCTTCAAGCCAGCGGAGGTGATAGGCGCACCCGGTTTGAGCGCCGTCAGCACCACGCCTCCGGTTGCCAGTGCAATGGCCGTCCAGCCCAAGGGGGACGGGTTGTCGCCAAGCAGGATCAACCCGGCGAGCGCGATTAGCAGCGGCTCGGTCTTCACATAGGCGGTTGTAACCGAGAAGGAGCGGTCCTTCATCGCCGCCAGCATCAGGGCGGTGGCAGCAATCTGGCTGATCGCACCCGCGAGCGTGAACAGCAGGAAATCGCCATCCGGACGGGGCACGGCTTCGCCACTGAAACCTGCCACCAAGGCGAGAAAGAGGAGCGCGAAGGGAAACCCATACAGGAAGCGGACCTGCGTCGCCCCGATCGTGCCGATCGTCTTGATCAGCCCGGCCTGTGTGGCGTTCCGCGCCGTTTGGGCGGCGGCGGCGATGAGTGTGGTCGGGATCCAAAGAAGCGTAAGCATAGCCGTCCAGCCGAAAAGGATCTCCGCGCCTAACACGCCCGGGGCCTTTGGCAAATCCAGCCTCTAGGCAAATCGGCCCTGTCCCTTTACGAAAGGCGCTATGGAGAGAAGCCAGCCCAAACGCGCTCTCGCCGCGCTCGCCCTTGCCATGACTGCATCCGCCGCCATGCCTGCCATGGCTGGCCCCGCGATCGTGGCCGACATCGATTCCGGCCGCGTCCTCTACGCTGAAGACGCAACCCAGCCTTGGCACCCGGCCTCCGTCACAAAATTGATGACGGTTTACGTCGCGCTGAGAGCGCTGACGGAAGGCAGGATTGGGCTTGAGACCGCAATCCCGGTCTCGAAACGCGCTTCGGCGGCACCACCGTCGAAAATCCGGCTGAAGCCGGGCCAAGAGATGACGCTCGATAACGCACTCAAGATTCTGATGGTGAAATCGGCCAACGACGTTGCGATCGTCGTAGCGGAAGGCGTCGGCGGCACGGTTGAAAACTTCGCCGCCATGATGAACGCTCAGGCCCAGCGCCTTGGCATGACGGATAGCCATTTCATCAATCCGCACGGATTGTTCGCGGCAGGGCAGCAATCGACGGCGCGTGACATGGCCGTTCTGGCGCGCGCTTTACTCACTGAATTTCCCGAATATGCGCAGCTCTACGGCATCGGCGCCGTCAAACTGAATGATGTTGTGATGCTCAACACCAATGGGCTGATCGGTCGCTATCCCGGCGCAGATGGTATGAAAACCGGCTTCATCTGCGCATCGGGTTTCAACGTCGTCGCCACAGCGGCGCGCGGCGGTAAAAAATATGTGGCCGTCGTATTCGGTGAACCATCCGCACAAAAACGCACAATCAAAGCATCGCAGTTATTTGACCGCGCCTTCAATGGAGAATTCAGCCGCGGTCCGCAATTGGCTGCGTTACCACGCGTCGGCGGTACGGCACCGAACCTGCGCGAGGACATCTGCGTCAAACGTCTTGGCCGCGAACCATCAGAGAACGATGCACCGGCAGCCATGGTGCAAGGCACGCAAGACGATGGCCGCCCGGTGACTATGATGGCGAATGGCGTTGCCTTTGCGACGGGTCCGCGCGACGAGTTCACGCCTATCGCCGTCTTCATCGGCCCTTCATCGGGATCGAAGCGCGCGCCTGTAGCCGCCAATCGCAAGACGGTGTCCCCCACCCAAACAGCCACGGCAGAAACTCCGGCCAAGCCTGAAGCAAAAACCAACGCCAAAGCGACACCGCAAAAATCTGCGCCGCAAAAATCCGCGCCGAAAACGCCAGAGAAATCAGCGACAAAAAAGCCTTCGCCTGCGGCAAATCCTGCAAAGCCCGAACCGGCGCCCATCTCTGAGCCAGCCCCCGCGCCCGCAGCCACCGCATCGCCTGCCCAATCGGCACCAACGAAAGCAGCGCCGCCCGTCGAGAATGCGGGGGGTATTGGCATTTCTCCATCAGGGCCGGCCTCGTTCCGCGGCACGATCGCACCACGGCCTACACCCGGCGCAGCACCAGGCGCGGGATCGGGTCCGCTGATCCTACCCGGCGCTGCCGCGCCTTTGCCCTCGACCTTGGCAAAACCGACCCCGGCCAATCCTGCGCCTGTGAAGCCTGCACTCAAACCCGCCGCGGACCAATGACACGATCTCTCTCGGCTGCTGGCGTCAGCATGGCGCTCGCCGGCGCCTTTTTTTATGGCTTCAACATTTCTTTCGCCGCTTTGGCATCCCAAGCCGGCATAAGCGGCCCTGTGCTCGTTTCCTACCGGATCGTGACAATGATGGTGCTGGCCATCGCTGCGCATGCGATGTTGCGAACCGCGTTCCATATTCCAAAAAGCGACCGCGTCGGCGTCCTGCTGATCGGGCTCACCTCGATCGGTGTCGGCGTCGGTTATCTTTCGGCGGTCGCCTTCATCCCGGTCACTGTCGCGGCGGTGATTTTCTACACCTTCCCCATCTTGATCGTGATCGCCACGCCCTTGATCGACAAAAGACCGCTCACACCGACGATGATGTTTGTGACTGTTTTGGCTTTCATCGGCGTTGTGATGGTCGTCGGCCCCGCAATGGACGCGCTCGATTGGCGCGGTATTGCGCTCGCTTTCGTGGCGAGCATTTCTGCCGCCATCCAGTTCTTCGCAGGCACGCGCTGCAAATCGACATCACTACAAAGCAAGATCCTCGGCGTGCAGATCGTCGCTCTGCCCTTTACCTTGGCGATTGCCATGATCGCAGGTGGTATGAAACCGCCCACAATCCTGCTCAATGCGCCCATGGCCGTCGCGCTCACCATTGGCGGCTTCATGTTGGGCTTCCTGTTTCAGATGCTGGCGCTCAACCGCATACCGGCTTCCGCTGCGGGCCTCGCTTTTTGCGCCGAGCCGGTTGTGGCTGCGGTGACATCCGTCCTCGTGCTTGACGAACGCCTAGGCCCAATCGGCTATGCTGGCGGCGCCTTGGTCATTGCCGCAATCATGCTCAACGTCATCTTCGAAAACCGCCGCTCGACGGCCATCACGAAAATTATTCCGGAATAGGACCATGCGTGAGGAACGCCGCACACCTGTCGGGATCGTGACGGGCTTTTTGGGAGCCGGGAAAACCACGCTGCTGAACCGGCTTTTGCACGACCCCGCACTGAACGGCACCATCGTGATTGTCAACGAGTTTGGCGAAGTTGGCCTCGACCATCTCTTTCTCGAATCGCGCGCCGATGGCGACATGGTGCTCCTATCCTCCGGCTGTCTCTGCTGCACGGTGCGCGGCGATCTCGTCGCCACGCTTGAAGACCTTTTTCGCGCCCGCGACGAAGGCACCGGCAATCTGTTCAAGCGCATCTTGATCGAGACGACAGGTCTTGCCGATCCCGTTCCGGTGATGCAGGCCGTATTGGCGCACCCTTGGCTATCGCGCATCTGCGCGCTGGCGGGCATCGTTACGCTTGCCGATGCAACACAAATCGAAGAGCTGGTTGAAACGCAGGAAGAAGCATTGAAGCAAATCGCGGTCGCCGACCGCATCGTGCTGACCAAGACCGACCTCTGGCCGGAAGCGGAGCGCGCCTCGCGCCGGAGCGAAATTGAGCGCTTTCTGAAAAGATTAAACCCGGTTGCGCCCATTCTCGACGCCGGCCATTGCGATGCGTCGCTGATTGTCAACGCTGGATTGTTCGGCGAACAGGGCAAAAGCGCCGAAGTACGGCAATGGCTCGATGAAGAAGCGCTTGGCCTTGCGGCGCATGATCACAACCATGACCCGAACCGTCATGGCGATGTTGCAACTTTTGCGATTATCCGCGACACGCCTGTCGATCCCGGCGCGCTCGATCTCTTCCTTGGCCTTTTGCGACACACGCAAGGCGACAAGCTCCTACGCATGAAAGGCCTTGTGCGGCTGACAACGGAAACGGAGCGGCCATTACTGCTGCAAGCGGTTCAGCATGTTCTGCATCCGCCGGAATTACTGCGCGCTTGGCCCGATCAAGACCGGCGCACCCGCCTTGTATTTATTGGCCGCAAACTTGACGAGGCATCCGTGCGCGCCCTGTTCGACGCGCTAACCGGGACGCCGCGGATCGACACGCCCGACCGCGCTGCACTTGAAGACAATCCACTCTCGCTGCGCCGCGGCTGATCGTCCCGGCTGCGGGACTTGCTCCTGCCCGGCGAGCTTCTATCATCATCTTTCAATGAGAAGAGATGGGGGGAAAGCCATGGGCTTACTGGATCGCCTGACAAGCGAAGTCGCCTATTTGCGCGGCGCGTTGCGAACGCTCAACCGTGTCAAACCCGTTGCGCTCAATCCCAACCATGTTCTGTGCGATCTAATGGAGGAAGCGGCCGCCCAATTTGCCGATCGCCCCGCACTCGTCGGCGAGGATGATGTCTGGACTTTTCGCGATATGATTGGCCGCGTGAACCGCGTTGCACGCTGGGCCCGTGCTGAAGGTATTGGCAAGGGCGACACAGTTGCGCTTCTTCTCAACAATTGTCGCGACTATCCGCTGATCTGGCTTGGCATCGCACGCGCAGGCGGCGCAACCGCACTCATTAACACCAACCTCACAGGCCAAGGCCTCGCCCATTCGGTGTCGATCGTGAAGGCGAAAAAGATCATTGTCGGCATGCCGCTACTTGGTGCATGGCAGGCGGCAGAGCCATTGCTTGATGAAAAACCTGAAATCCTGACATTCGGCGGCAGTCTCGACGGCTGTAAGCGGTTTGAAAATGTACGCGACGCACAATCCGCAGAACCGCTGGCGGCCAATGAAAAAGTACCCCTCACCATTGAGGATCGCTGCGTCTATATCTACACATCGGGCACGACCGGCCTGCCGAAAGCGGCCAACATCAATCATTACCGCATCAAAGCGATGGCGCTCGGTTTTTCCGCAGTGATGGATGTGCAGCCCGACGATCGCATGTATGACTGCCTACCACTTTACCATTCCAATGGCGGCGTACTTGCGACCTATGGCGTCTTGTGTCAGGGCGGTTCGGTCGTCATCCGCGAGAGATTTTCGGGACGCGAATTCTGGAACGAAATCATCCGGTTCAACTGTACGCTATTCTTCTACATCGGCGAACTGTGCCGTTATCTCGTCAACCAAGCACCGACGCCGCAGGATCGGCAACACAAGATCCGGCTTATCTGTGGTAATGGATTGCGTCCCGATATCTGGAGCGAATTCGTCGATCGTTTTGGCATCCGCAATATCCGCGAGTTCTATGCGGCAACGGAAGGCAATATCGCGCTCTTTAATTTCGATTCCAAACCCGGCTCGGTGGGGCGCATTCCAAAATGGGCCGAACGTCGCTTCGTCGTCAAAGTTGTGCGCTACGATGTAGAGCGTGAGGAGCCGGTGCGCGGCCCTGATGGTTTCTGCCAAGCTTGCGGACCGGATGAAATAGGCGAGATTATGGGCCAGATCCTCAACGATCCCATGAAGCCTGCCAATCGTTTCGAGGGCTATGCCGACAAGGACGCGACGGAAAAGAAGATTCTGCGTAACGCCTTTGCCGAAGGCGATGCATGGTTTCGCTCCGGCGACCTTCTGAAGCGTGACGCGCAAGGTTATTTTTACTTCATCGACCGGATCGGCGATACCTTCCGTTGGAAGGGCGAGAATGTCGCGACAAGCGAAGTGGCGGAAGCCATGGGCGTGTTCCCCGGTATCGACGAAGCCAATGTCTATGGCGTCCATGTGCCCGGCTATGATGGCCGCGCAGGCATGGCGGCGATTGCACTGAGCGCGAACGAAGATATCGATTTCGATGCACTCTATGCTGAGCTGAAAAAGCGCCTGCCACCCTATGCACGTCCGGTTTTCCTGCGCATCCGTACAGAGCTTGAACATACCGGCACGTTCAAGATCAAAAAAGTTGATCTCGTGAAGGAAGGCTTCGATCCGACCATCATCGCCGATCCGCTCTGGTTCGACCATCCAACAGAAGGCCGATACGTCCGGCTTGATGCAGACCTGCATGCGCAGATCGTGTCGAAGGGTATTCGACTTTAAGCGGACGTCCTCATGGTGTCAGAGTCAATCTCGTCATTGCGAGGAGTGAAACGACGAAGCAATCCATCGGCGTTCAGCGCGTGATCCAACCAGGGATTGCCGCGGCGAACTAACGCCCTCCTCGCACTGCCGCGTTATAGTTTAAGCGCGCAGCGCCAAAGGCCGAATGGCCGCCCGAGCCTTCGCGAGGCCCTCAAAAACAAAAAAATCTATCCACGTCCGCGCAATTCGCGGCGGATGATCTTGCCTGTCGTCGTCAGCGGCAAATCATCCACGAACGCGATCTCGCGCGGATATTCATGCGCGGACAATCGCTCGCGCACGAACGCCGAAATGTCGGCGGCAAGCGCATCGCTCGCCGCATAACCCGGCTTCAAGACAAGAAAGGCTTTGACGATTTCTGTCCGCAGTAAATCGGGCTTGCCGACAACAGCAGACAACGCCACCGCCTCATGCTTCATCAGACAATCTTCGATTTCCGTCGGCCCGATCCGATAACCTGATGATGTGATCACATCATCGTCACGCCCGACGAAACGGATGTAGCCATCTTCATCCGCCACCGCCTGATCACCTGTGGTCATCCAATCGCCGATGAATTTGGCGCGCGTACCTTCCTCATTGTTCCAATAACCGAGGAACATCACAGGATCGGGGCGCATTACGGCAATCTGCCCATCTTCGCCCGGCGCACATGCGGTGCCATCAGGGCGAATGACAGCCACGCGATGGCCCGGCACAGGCTTGCCGATGAATCCCGGCCTAACAACGCCGATCGACGCGCTCGATGCAATCACGAGGTTGCATTCGGTCTGGCCATAAGCCTCGTTAATGGTGAGACCAAGCGCTTCGCGGCCCCATTGCAATGTCTCGACACCCAGCGCCTCGCCTGCCGAGGCGATGGTCCGCAGGACGAGATTGAAGCGCCCGCGTGGATTGTTGACGGCGCGCAACATCCGCAGTGCTGTCGGCGGCACGAAAATGTTGCGGATCGCGAGGTCCTGCATCAGCCGGAGCGCTTCTTCGGGATCGAATTTTTCGAATTTGCGCGCCACTACCGGCACGCCGAAATGTAAGGCCGGCAAAAGCCCATTGAGCAATCCGCCCGCCCAAGCCCAATCGGCTGGCGTCCACATCAGATCGCCCGGCTGCGGCATGAATTCATGCGGAAGTTGAATCCCCGGCAAATGGCCGAGCAACACGCGATGGCCGTGCAGCGCACCTTTCGGCGGTCCCGTTGTGCCGGAGGTGTAGATCATCAAAGCGGGATCGTCCGGCGCCGTATCGACGGGCGTGAAATCGTCGCTTTCGCGTGCGAGCGCCTCCGTCCAACCGAGCGCTGCGCCGTCAGGCCCATCGATGGAGATCAAGATGCGCAGATCGGGAAGGAGTGGACGCAGCGGCGCAATCTTCGCAAGCCCAGCCGCATCGGTGAGGAGCACGCTCGCGCCCGCATTCTGTAAACGGAACGAAAGCGCATCGGTGCCGAACAGAACCGCGAGCGGCAGCGCTACCGCGCCAGTTTTGTAGATGCCGATATGAGCGGCGGCGACTTCGACCGATTGCGGCAACAGGATCGCCACACGATCGCCGCGCCGCACACCGCAACGCAGAAGCAGGTTGGCGAACCGGTTTGACAATGCGCGCAAATGGCGGAAGTCGATGGGCGTCGTTGCGCCATTGGCCTTCACATCGAAAATGGCGATGCGGGATGGGTCAAGCGCCGCCCACCGGTCACACACATCAACGCCGATATTGTACCGCTCCGGCAGGTTCCACCGGAACCCGGCATAGATGCGGTTATATTCAGTATCGTGAGCGAGCATGGCGGTGCCTTTACCGAGGCTTATAGAAAGCCCTGTGCCAAGCTTCAATCGGCCTTTGGAGCGAGAAGGCACCCCATGGGTTGTGCCTTAAGCTGTCAACCGTCAGACTAAGGGTACGAATCGCCCGTTGGTGATTCGCCAGTGAGGAGGTGCCGATGCCCCGTCTTTTCACCGGCCTCGAGATCCCTGACGATCTCGCTTTCACTCTCTCCCTTTGCCGCGGCGGCCTTGCAGGTGCCCGCTGGATAGACCCCGACAATTACCACATCACACTCCGCTTCATGGGCGATATCGATGGCGGCATGGCCCGCGACATTGCTCACATCCTCGAAGGGGTGCGCCGCTCCGGATTAACCGTCGCGGTCGATGGCCTTCGCATCTTCGGTGGCGACAGGCCGCGCGCGCTCGTCGCAGCGATTGCGCCAAGCCGCGAACTCCTCGAATTGCAGGCCGAGCACGAACGCCTCGTCCGTCGTTGCGGCATGCCGCCCGAGACACGGAAATTCACCCCGCACATAACCCTAGCCCGCCTGCGCGACACCTCGCCACGGCAGGCGGCAGAGTTTTTGGCGCTGCGCGGCCCGATTATGGCCCCAAGCTTCGCCGTGAATGAATTCGTGCTGTTCTCCTCCCGTGCCTCCACGGGGGGCGGGCCCTATATCGTAGAGGCAGCCTACCCTTTGGGCCGCGACACAGGGAGGCACCAATGGCCACACGATTACAGGGCGAAGATCGCCTAAAGGCGCTCGCATCGATTCCAGCTTGGCAAGAGGTTGCTAACCGCGACGCCATCACGCGCCAATTCCGGTTCAAGGATTTCAACGCGGCCTTTGGCTTTATGGCACGCGCCGCGCTGGTGGCCGAAAAAGCCGATCACCATCCCGAATGGTTCAACGTCTACAACCGTGTTGACGTGACCCTGTCAACGCATGACGCAGGCGGCCTCACCGACAAGGATATCGCGCTCGCCCGCGCCATGGATGCCATTTTCGGCGGCTGATTATTTCGGCTGCATTCTAAGCGCGCCGTCGAGACGGATCGTCGTGCCGTTCAACATGTCGTTCTCGACAATGCTTTTCACGAGCGCCGCATATTCTCCCGGTTTGCCGAGCCGCGACGGGAAAGGGACATTCGCTTCAAGCGCTTTGCGGAAATCTTCAGGCACACTTTCGAACATCGGCGTGTGGAAGAGACCCGGCATAATCGTCATGACGCGAATGCCATAGCCCGACAGATCGCGTGCAACAGGAAGCGTAAGGCCGACCACGCCGCCCTTCGATGCGGCATAAGCAGCCTGCCCGATCTGGCCATCTTCCGCCGCCACCGATGCGGTGCAAACGATAACGCCACGCCCGCCATCGGCCGTGACAGGATCGGAAGCAGCCATGCCCACGGCGCATTTCGCAATCATGTTGAACGTGCCGCCCAAATTGACGGCGAGCGCTTTGGCAAAAATGCCGAGATCATGCGCAACAAATGCGCCCGTATCGCGTTTCTTGGACACAGTCCGCATACCGGGCGCAATGCCGGCACAATTGACCAGAATGCGCTCCTGCCCGTGCTTGGCGCGAGCAGCCGCAAGGCCGGCATCGATCGAGCCCTCGTCGGTCACATCGACCTTGCAGAAGAGGCCGCCAATCTCCCGCGCGACCGTCTCGCCGCGCTCTGCGTTCATGTCGAAGAGGGCCACTTTCGCGCCCTGTGCCGCGAGCATCCGCGCTGTGGCTTCCCCGAGCCCCGAGGCCCCACCGGTGACAATGGCTGCAATCGTCTGGTCGATCTTCATGACGTACTCCCCCTGTTTTGCTCAGCTTAACCGGAACAGAAGCGCAAGTCGCCCCGCCAAAAGGCGGGACTGCCACGATTCCGCCAAAGGAACCCGCTTTGATCATGCGACCGCGTGAGCGGAACGGGAGAAGACCATGGTCGAATTCGCTGGCGAGCCTTTGGGCCGTCCCTTCACGAAGGACGAGATGGACGCGATGCGCCGCGAGGCACGCGACAGCGAAAGCCTGTTCACGCGCACGCGCGAAAGGTTGAAGAAGTTCGGCAGCCGCATCCCCTTCGCCGAAGATCTTCTGGCCGCGCTCTATTGCGCGCTCGATCCGGCGACAGACCGCAAGGTGAAGCTGATCCTATTTGGCGCAGCCGCCTATTTTCTGATGCCGATGGACGCGATGCCGGATCTTTTCCCGATCATCGGCTTCACCGACGATGCCGCCGTGATTGCAGCAGCCATCGCCGCCGTGCGGTCGGGCATCACCGACAGCCACCGCGACAAAGCGCGCGAAACGCTGAAGCGCTGAGCCGTATCACATCCTGACGAGAATTTTGCCTTTGGCCTGCCGCGCAGCGATGCGGGCGATGGCCTCTTGCGCCTGATCGAGCGCAACGATCTCATCCGCTTCGTCGCGGATTTTTCCTTCAGCCGTCCAGCGCAGCAATTGCGCATTGTTGGCGGCGTTCGCCTCCGGCTCCTTCTCCGCAAATGCACCCCAGAACACGCCACGAATGTCGCAGCCTTTCAGGAGCGTCAGATTAAGCGGAATCTTCGGGATCGTGCCCGACGCAAAACCGATAACGAGAAAGCGGCCCTTCCACGCAATTGCACGCAAAGCGAGCTCCGCCAAATCGCCGCCGACCGGATCGTAGATCACATCGGCACCTTGCCCATCGGTGAGGCGTTTCAAACCATCGCGCAGATTTTCTTGCGTGTAATCGAGCAGCGCATCCGCGCCGGACGCTTGCGCCAGCGCGAGCTTGTCAGCCGATGACGCACACGCAATCACCTTTGCACCAAGCAATTTTCCGAGTTTAACCGCCGCAAGGCCAGCACCACCCGCAGCACCCAAAACGACGAGCGTTTCGCCCGCTTGCAATGCGCCGCGATCCTTCAGCGCATGCAGCGATGTGCCATAGGTCACAAGCAAACCCGCGGCATCAGCATCGCTCACACCATCGGGAATACGCACGATCCTGTTGGCAGAAACCGCAACATGGGAGCGGCACGCGCCATAAGTGACATAGGCTGCAACGCGATCCCCGACCGCAAAACCCGCAACGCGCGATCCCAGTGCGGCAATGGTACCCGCCAATTCACCGCCCGGCGAGAACGGCGGTTCAGGCTTGAATTGATATTGACCGCGAATGATCAGCGTGTCGAAAAAATTCAACCCGCAATGGCTGACGGCCACGACAACTTCATCGGGCGCTGGAACGGGATCGGGCAAAGTCTCGACACTAAGCGAATCGAGGCCTGTCAGTGCATTACAAATCAAGGCACGCATCAGGACGCCTCCACCACACCCACGGCTTCGAGATTGCGGCGGAGCCGCGTGAACGCCAAACGGATACGGCTCTTCACCGTGCCGAGCGGCAGTCCGGTCTTTTGGGCGATGTCGCTGTGAGACAACCCATCGAAAAAGGCGAGACGCACAAGCGCGAGTTGCTCTTCCGGTAGTGCCGTTAAAGCATCGCGTACACGACCCTCACGATCCTGCATATCAATTGCGCGATCGAAATCTGGTGTCTCCGACGGTTCGAAGGCGGGCTCGAGCGGATCGACGAAATCGACCTTGTCGCGCCGCAGAAGATCGATCCGCCGGTTCCGTGCAATCCGATAAAGCCAGGTCGTGACTGAGGATTTCGAAGCGTCGAACAATTCCGCCTTGCGCCATAATGTCACCATGACGTCCTGCGTGACCTCTTCCGCTGTGCCGGAATCGGCCCCCGAACGGATCAGCCAGGCCTCAAGGCGGGGCGCAAAATGGTCGAACAGGCGCGCAAAGGCATCCCGGTCGCGCGAGCGCGCAACCGCGTGGACCCATGCCGCGAGATCGGAATTGCCGACCAAAGCTTCAAATCCTCGTCGATACCAATGGACAACCTGTCCCGGAACGAAGAACGAAGCCTCCGTCGGTGTCGGGAATGTGGCACGCCGCATTCGTCCTGAAAACCTTACACAAGACCAACCCTCTTCTGACGCCGAAAAATGTGGAAACCGGGCGCAGGGTTAGCGGATCTTTAACGGTGCCGGCCCAGGGTGTTTGCAACCCGGCATCCGGTTCGCTATCGGTGACGGGCCCATTGGTATGGGCAGGGGGCGGGTCCCGGAGTAAAGTGACGCGATGATTCGAAGCTTCCTTTCACGCGGCGCGCTCGCCGCAGGCGTCTTGTGCGCCCTCGCAGCCCCCGCTTTGGCCCAGCAGAGCAAGCCAGCCGCCAAGCCGGCTGCCGCTCCGGCTAAGCCCGCGCCGGGTGCAAAACCTGCCGCTGCGCCTGCCACGCAGGGTCCGGTCCAACTCGCGACCTATGGCGATTGGGGCGTCTATGCCTCCGATACCGCCAATGGCCGCGTCTGCTACGCGCTGAGCCAACCTAAGGAGCGCCTGCCGAAGGATCTGAAGCGCGACCCGGGTTTCCTATTCATCTCGACCCGCCCAGCAGAGGGTGTGCGCAACGAGATCAGCATCATCACCGGCTTTCCGACCAAGGATAACGCCCCCGGCGACTTCGCCATTGGCAGCACCACCTACAAACTGGTGCATAAGGGCAATTCGGCCTGGTTGGGCAACCCGGCCCAGGACCCTGTCGCCATCGAGACGATGAAGAAGGGCTCGACCCTGACCACCAAGACCGTGTCGGGCAGAGGCAACGTCACCACCGACCGGTACAGCCTGAACGGCCTCGGGCAGGCGCTCGACCGGATCAAGAAAGAATGCCCCTAAGCGGCCTGAATGCGGCCTCTGGGCGGCTGCGCTTGGCGCACCTCCCCCTTCCATGATAGGAACCCGGCCTTCCAGAAAGGCCGGACCATGAGCATCGCCGAGAGCGCATCCGCACGCGCCGACGCCCCCTTCGTCGAAAAGACGCCCGAGATGATCGCCGCCACCTTGCGCGGCGACCAGCCATCGCTCGTCGGCCTTACGCGCGCCCAGCTCAAAGACGCGCTCGCCTCCATCGGCGTCCCCGAGCGCGAATTGAAGATGCGCGTCTCGCAGCTCTGGCACTGGATCTACCATCGCGGCGCGCGCGATTTCGCCGACATGCTGAACGTGTCGAAGCATTTGCGCGCCGATCTCGCCACACGCTTCACGCTCGACCGTCCCGAAGTTGTCTCCGAACAGATTTCTGTCGATGGCACGCGCAAATGGCTGATCCGGATGCAGCCCGTCGGACCGCATGACAAGGGCGCCGAGATTGAGGCGGTTTATATCCCCGAAAGCGATCGCGGCACGCTGTGCGTCTCCTCGCAGGTCGGTTGCACGTTGACATGCTCATTTTGCCACACTGGCACGCAACGTCTCGTGCGCAATCTCACCGCTGCCGAAATTGCTGCCCAGATCGTTGTGGCGCGCGACAGGCTCGGCGATTGGCCGGGCGCTGTACGGCCGACGGATGGGCTCGTCCCCGATGCTGACCGCGCCGTTTCGAACATCGTGCTGATGGGCATGGGCGAACCGCTCTACAATTTCGAGAATGTGCGCGATGCGATGGAAGTCGTCACCGATGGCGAGGGGCTGTCGCTCTCCCGCCGCCGCATCACGCTATCGACATCGGGCGTCGTGCCGAACATCGTGCGCGCGGGCGAAGAGATTAATTCCATGCTGGCGATTTCGCTCCACGCCGTGCGCGACGATTTGCGCAATACGCTCGTACCGCTCAACAAGAAATATCCGATCAAGGAATTGCTTGAAGCGTGCCGCAACTATCCCGGCCTGTCGAATGCTCGCCGCATTACCTTCGAATATGTGATGCTGAAAGGCGTCAACGATTCCGATGCCGATGCGCGCGAATTGGTGCGGCTCCTCAAAGGCATCCCGGCGAAGATCAATCTTATTCCATTCAACCCATGGCCCGGCACAAAATATGAGTGCTCGGACTGGGACCGCATTGAGGCGTTCTCCGAGATCGTCTTCCGCGCGGGCTATGCCTCGCCGGTGCGTACACCGCGCGGCCGCGACATTCTCGCGGCCTGCGGCCAGCTCAAAAGCGAGACGGAAAAACTGCGTGCCCGCGCACGCCTGATGCTCGAAACGGGCATTGGCGCGGAGGGCGTCTACGCGGCAGGCGCTGGCGAGGAATAAACCGCAACCATCACCGAATAAATGTCGTCGACTTAATTCAGCAGCGGCGACCACGCAGGATCCGAACCGAAGCCTGGCGTTGGAATCGGCATCTCTACACGACCCGTGATATCGACCATGAACAGGCGCGGACCTGAATTGCCGCCCGCATCACGGAAGAACATGAGATACCGACCATTCGGCGCCCAAGTCGGTCCTTCATTATGAAAACCTTCCGTTAAAATGCGCTCGCCCGAACCATCCGGCTTCATGATGCCGATGGAGAAGGTACCGCCCTTCTGACGCGTGAAGGCGATGTAATCACCGCGCGGCGACCATACTGGCGTTGAATAACGCCCTTCGCCAAACGAGATGCGCCGTGCAGCACCACCGCCCGCAGGCATCACATAAATTTGCTGCGTTCCGCCACGATCGCTTTCAAATACAATCTGGGAACCGTTCGGCGAATAGGACGGCGACGTATCGATGGCATTGGCATCTGTGAGGCGCGTCGTAGTGCGCGAACGCAGATCCATGACGAAGAGATTGGATGACGCCCCCTGAGACAGCGACATGACGACCTTCTGCCCATCCGGTGAGAACCGCGGCGAGAACGTCATGCCGGGGAAATTGCCAACCATTTCACGCTGGCCAGTTTCGATGTTGAGCAAATAAACTTTCGGATCGCCATTGCCGAAGGACATATAGGTCACATCCTGCGACGAGGGCGAGAAGCGCGGCGTCACGACGAGATCTTCACCACGCGTAAGATAGCGCACATTCGCACCATCCGAGTCCATGATCGCGAGCTTCTTCACGCGCTTGTCCTTCGGACCCGTCTCATCCACGAAGACGATGCGCGAATCGAAAAAGCCCTTTTCACCAGTGAGACGCGAATAGATGGCATCGGCGATGATATGGGCGACACGCCGCCAATTGTTCGGATCTGTAAAATATTGCTGACCAGTGAGTTGCTGACCTGCGAACACATCCCAAAGGCGAAACTCCGCTTTCAGGCGACCTGACGGATCGCGTACGATCTTGCCGGTCACAAGCGCCTGCGCATTGATCACTTTCCAGGAATCGAATTTCGGCGCGACATCAGGGTTCACCGCTTTTTCGATGAAGGCTGCTTTGTCGATGGGCAGAAAAACGCCGGAGCGTTTAAGGTCTGCCGTGATGACGGCGGCAATGTTGCGCCCAAGTTCGGGATCGGTGCCGGTGAAATCGGCAATCGCAATCGGAAGTGGCTGGAACTGGCCACGATCGAGTGTGATGGCAATTTCAGCCCGCGCAATTGGCGCAGCGGCTGAAAATCCCGCAAGGCAGACCAGAGCGGAGAGAGCAAGAAACGCAAAACGATGGCGCATGGCAGTCGATATCCTGTCATGAAAAGCGGCAGAGAACGTTGTGATCATCCCAACATCTCCCGTGCGTCGAAGGTGATGCTCCAATCCTTCCAATCGTTGAAGAAGGGAGCGAATTGCTGTGGAATACGGAAAGGGGAACAGCGGCGAATAGCGCGCATGGCGCTTTCTGCAACAGGGCGGAACGCCGGATCGGACGAGCTGTTAACGAGCACAGGCTGTCCCTGCAATTCCCCACTTTGCGAGAGTTGCATTTTGACGATTGGCTTCACATTCTCAGCGCCTGCAAGCCCAGCGGGCGGGCTCCAACATTGCGCCAATTGCTCTTTCAACAACGCGCCCAATTGGTCGCGCTGACTGGGGTTGAGCTTAGAGCCAGTCGCATTGGCCGCACCCAGTGCCGCTGTGCGATTAACCTCAGCTGCCGCAGCAGCCTGTTGTTGCGGCTTTTCTTTCGACTCAAGCAATTTCTTGATGTCGTTCGGGTTGAATTGCGGCGCGTCTGGTTTTTTCTCAGCCTGTTTCTTCGCCTGCTCGGCGGCCATGGCCGCAAGCTTTTTGGCTTCCTCGGCCTTTTGCTTCGCTTCGGCTTCGGCTTTCGCTTTTGCAGCTGCGTCAGCCTTGGCTTTCGCTTCCGCTTTCGCCTTCGCGTCCGCCTCGGCCTTCTCCTTGGCTTCGGCTTCTTTCTTTGCCTTTTCGATCGCTTCCGCTTCAGCTTCGGCCTTGCGCGCTGCCGCTTCCGCTTTCGCTTTCGCCTCTTGCTGGACCGCCTTGGCCTTCGCTTCGGCTTCCGCCTGTTGCTTTTGCTGTTCGGCTTTTTCTGCTTCAGCCTTGGCCTTGTCCGGTTCAGGCTCAGGTGGGCGACTTGGCGGCACCGGAATGTCGCGCTTCGCGTCGGCGTTCTCGGGCTTCAATTCTTCTTGCTGCGCGACACGTTGTGCGCGCGGCTTCGGTGCCTCGACCTTTTGCGGCGGTGCGGTTTTCTCGCCCTTGGTCACGGTCGCAGGTTGCGCAAGATCGACAACATCGACCGGAATGGCTTCGGGGGCCTCTTCAAATTTCGGTGTGAAAGCGAAGGCAATCAGCGTCGAGAGCAAAAGACCGGCGTGCAGCATCCCCGAGACCGGCAGGCCCGGCTGGGACCAATCGATCTGGACAAGCGCGCGCCAATTCATTTTGCCGCTTCCGGCTCATTCACAAGGGCCACTTTGCGAAAACCACCGGCCGTGATCGCAGCCATCAACTCTGCCACACGGCCATAGGCGATCGTTTTATCGGCGCGCACATAAATGCGTTCGTCCGCGCCCGCCTTCGCCACCGCCTGCAATTTGACCGCAATGTCAGACAGCGCGATCGGCTCTTCCATGACATAGATTTTGCCATCCGCCTTGATCGAGATGGTGAGCGGCACCTTATCGATGTTAAGCGGCGCGGCTTTTGTTTGCGGCAAATCGAGCGGCACGCCGGTCGCGAGCAACGGAGCTGCCACCATGAAGATGATCAAAAGCACAAGCATGACGTCGATGAACGGCGTCATGTTGATATCGGCGATGGGCGCGTGCTTGCGGCCGCCGCGTCGTCTGCGGCCTCCGCCTCCACCGCCCCCTGCCATGGACATGGCCATCGGCTATCCTCCTTAGGCGGCGATGCGTTCGTCGATCTGGCGGGACAGGATGGCGGAAAACTCATCCGCATACGCCTCGAGCCGCGCCTGTTGCTTATTCGCTTCCGCCTGCAACTTGTTGTAGGCGATGACGGCAGGAATGGCGGCAAACAAGCCGATCGCTGTCGCAAACAAGGCTTCTGCGATGCCCGGTGCAACCACCGCCAATGATGTGTTCTTCGACGCTGCAATCGAACGGAACGACGTCATGATGCCCCACACAGTGCCGAACAGACCGATAAAGGGCGACGCCGAGCCAATGGTGGCCAACACCAGCAATTTGGATTCGAACCGTTCGCGCTCGCGCTGGATCGTGACATCGAGCACTTTGTCGATCCGCTGACCGAGATTGGCGAAAGAACGTCCCGGATTTTCAACCGCCCGCTTCCATTCGCGCATGGCCGCGACGAAAACCGCAGCCATTGCACCGGCAGGTCGATCGACCAGCATCTGATAGAGTTCTTCAAGCGATTGGCCAGACCAGAATACTTCCTCGAAGCGATCCATGGCCCGCTCGGAGCGGTGGAAGAACAGGCTCTTGTCGATGATGATGGCCCAAGACCACACTGAGGCGGCCATCAAACCCAGCATCACGAATTTCACAACGAAATGCGCATGCCAGAACATGGACCAGAGGGTGATTTCGTTGCCCGCGGCGCCTAAGCCCGCCTGCACGACTTCGGTTCCGTTCATACGCCTGTCCCTTTCCGCGGGACCGACCTTGGATAAGGCGGCCCGGTTGAACGCATTCGCTGATGCTGGATCTCGACCATCGGAATGGCGGCGAAATCCGGCGAAACAAGGGCGCTTTCAAGCCGAATCGACCCAAAACTCCCCGTTTTCGAGCAAGTGGACGTTTATGATTAAGACCGCGTTAAGAATGCCCGAATTCAGGCCCAGCGTCGAAGTTCAGGAGGGGCCAAAGGCGGCGCGGAAACTATCCGGCAGGCGCGTCGGCCGCCCGTCTTTCAGGATCGCGACCACGACCTCGGCCGTGGTCAGCACCTCATCGCCGCGCAGAATGCGCTGACTCAGGATCATGGACGCGCCACGAAGCGTGGCAGGCGCGGTCTCGACGACCAGCTCGTCATCCATCAAAGCGGGCTTGATCCAATCGATCTCCATCCGCCGGACAACGAAATAGACGCCCGTTTCCCGATGAAGCTTTTGCTGGTCGATCCCGCAGGCGCGGATGAACTCGGTTCGCCCACGTTCCAAGAACCGGAGATAGGAGGCGTGATAGACGACGCCGGAAAAATCCGTGTCCTCATAATAGACGCGCAGGGGGAAGCTATGCTGGGTCAATTCAAAGTTCCAATCCCATCCGGCCAATCACCTCACTCTGTGAAGGCCCACAAAGACATCGCGAAGGGCCAGAGCCTTCACTCCTCCCCATCCGCAAACAACCCAAACTGCGCGCCAGCACTTGTTGGCACCGCAAGGCCGAGATGCTTGAACGCCAGCGGCGTCAGCAGACGCCCGCGCGGCGTGCGTTGCAGAAAGCCCTGCTGCAAGAGATAGGGCTCGATGATATCTTCGATCGCATCGCGCGGTTCTGACAGCGCTGCTGCGATGGTTTCGATCCCGACCGGCCCACCGCCGAAATTTTCAGCAACCAATGAAAGATAACGCCGGTCCATCTGATCGAGCCCGACCGCATCCACATCGAGCAGCGTCAAGGCGCGGTCGGCGATGATGCGGGTAACTTCTGCCGCATTATCCACCACGGCGAAATCACGCACACGGCGCAGGAGGCGGCCCGCAATGCGTGGCGTTCCGCGCGCACGGCGTGCAATCTCGTTGGCGCCCGCATCGCTCATGCCAATCCCGAGCACCCGCGCGCCGCGTTTGACGATGAATTCCAATTCCTCAATCGTGTAGAAATTGAGCCGGATCGGAATGCCGAAACGATCGCGCAAAGGCGTGGTCAAAAGCCCCGCGCGCGTGGTCGCACCCACCAAAGTAAACTTGGCGAGATCGATTTTGACGGAACGCGCCGCAGGCCCTTCGCCAATGATGAGATCGAGCTGGAAATCCTCCATGGCCGGATAGAGAATTTCTTCCACCGCCGGATTGAGACGGTGAATTTCATCGATAAACAGAACGTCGCGCTCTTCGAGATTAGTCAACTGTGCGGCGAGATCGCCCGCTTTGGCAATCACTGGCCCCGATGTCGAACGGAAATTCACGCCCAATTCACGCGCCACGATTTGCGCAAGCGTCGTCTTACCAAGACCGGGCGGCCCGACGAACAGCACATGATCAAGTGCATCCTTACGGGTTTTCGCCGCTTCGATGAACACTTTGAGATTGGCGCGCGCCTGTTGCTGACCGACGAAATCGTCGAGCACCAAGGGGCGCAGTGAACGATCAAGATCGTCTTCGCGCGCTTCGGGCGTCATCAATCCGGGGCGGGACGGCTTGTCGTTCATTTCGCCATTTCTTTCAACGCCAAACGGATGAGCTGCGGCGAAGACGCCGTATCACCCGCCACACGAACAGCAGCGGCCACTGCCGCAGAGGCCTGCGCCTGCTGATAGCCCAAATTCATCAAGGCAGAGACAGCATCCGCTACAGGCACGGGTGCCGTTTTCTCCGCGACCGAATCCGACAGCTTGATGATGGCCGGATCGACACTGCCAAAAGCAGGCGCTTTGTCTTTCAGCTCTGTGACAATGCGTTGAGCGAGTTTGGGGCCAACGCCCGGCGCGCGCCCGATCATCGCCTTATCGCCAGTGCCAAGTGCAGTCGCGAGCGCGCCGGGCTCGAGCGCTGATAAAATCGCGAGCGCCACTTTCGCGCCTACGCCTTGCACGGTTTGCAACAGGCGAAACCATTCACGTTCCTGATCGGTACGAAAACCGTAGAGGCGGATCAAATCCTCGCGCACATGCGTCTCGATGGACAACATAGCGGCTTCACCGACAGGCGGCAGCGCCGTCAGCGTCTTCGCGGAACAATGCACAAGATAACCGACACCATGCACATCGAGGATGATGTGATCCTCGCCATAGGAATCGATGGTGCCCTTGAGCTTGCCGATCATGCGTCACTCTTCAATGTCTGGGCAACGAGCGCCGCCATCACATCCGCAGAACCATCACCCAACGCCTGCAACCCTTCAACCACACCGCGGCGATCCGCTTCATTGCGGTTCTGACTGGTTTTCCATTTGCCATTGAGTCCGGTGAGTTCAATCTCGATGCCGACAATCCCTTTAATCTGCGATGCAATGAAATCATCCGGCGCATCATCGACCGCCCAAGGTTCTGGCGCACCGCCTTCCATCATCGTCGTGACGGCACGAATTTGCTGTGCCAACCAATTCTTATCTTCAATCGCGCGCGCGATGCCGCGTGCTTGCACCATGGCGTAGTTCCATGTTGGCACGACCTTGTGTGTCTCGCGCTTCGTCTCGTACCAGCCCGGGCGGATGTAATGGTCCGAGCCTTGAAAGACGACGAGCGCTTCAAGCCCATCGCCGATCTCCTTCCATTGCCCATTCGCCTTCGCCACATGGCAACGCAGAGTGCCATGGCGACCCGTGTCTGGGTCGTAGAGAAAGGGGATGGCATTCGCAATCACACCGCCAGCTCCGGCCGTAATCAAAAGCCCGAGCGGACAGGCACGCATCAGCGCGGCCATGGCGGCTTGATCATCTTCCTTGAAGGCGGGCGGCTGGTACATCGGATTGGGCCAAACGAGAATGAAACGGGATCATAGAGCGGTGCCGCGAGATTCGGTAGCCGCTTCTTACCCTTTGGCGAGCAACCGTTCCCGCGCCAAGGCACCGCGATGCTGGGCATGGGTGAGCGCCACCGCCAAAGCATCAGCGGCATCGGGCGTCGCTGGATCGGCCTTGGGCAGAAGCACCTTCACCATCATGTGGATCTGGTCCTTTTCGGCATGGCCTGCGCCGACAATCGTCTTCTTCACGAGGTTGGGCGCATATTCATCGACTTGGAGGCCCGCCACCGCGCAGGCCAGCATCGACACGCCGCGCGCATGGCCGAGTTTGAGCGTGGCGCGCGCATCCTTGTTAACGAAGGTTTCTTCAACCGCCGCTTCATCCGGCGTCCAAGCGCGGATCACTTCGGCGATGCCTTCATTTAATTGCTTGAGACGCTCGGCCAAAGAGGCCTTGGCATTGGAATGCACTGTGCCGCAGCCAAGGAACGAAAGACGTGTGCCCTCAGACGCGATCATGCCCCAGCCCGTATTGCGGAGCCCGGGATCTATGCCGAGGATGCGGATGATGGGCATGTTTTGAGTGTCCTTACGCGCCATAGTCAATCGTCATTGCGAGGAGCGCAAGCGACGAAGCAATCCATCAGCGACTTACGCTCAAGACTTCATCCTGCCCTCATGGTTGGAGACGCGGCTTCGCAGCTCC
>Ga0214917_10000982_pt1 | contig 37399 bp, 28 predicted proteins | sample LL_1208_BB_MetaG_FD_177983 | JGI IMG/M metagenome (GOLD analysis project Ga0214917, IMG submission 177983) | Freshwater microbial communities from Lake Lanier, Atlanta, Georgia, United States - LL_1208_BB | ecosystem: Environmental > Aquatic > Freshwater > Lake | place: USA: Georgia | collected... | reverse complement strand
TCCACACTGAAGTTTTCAGAGGCAGTTCTCCTGCTAGGAAAAACACTAAATCCGTCCAATGCGTGCCTAAATCTAAAAGCACGTCGTAGTTTCCACTCAGAGCCGTATCATCTTTCCACGTAGTGGCTCGATCTCCACTCAGTTTCTTTTCAGCAGCACTGGATTGCCAATAGCACCCCTCAATCGTAATCCAGGCGCCCAACTCTCCTTGCTCCAGCATTTTTTTAAGCGTTTGGATTCCCCACGTTTGACGATAGCCATGGCAAACCGCTACTGGAATTTTCACTTGAGAAAGCTCTTTCACTTGCTCTGCATTCACGGCTGCAGGCTTCTCACACACCACCCAAGAAAAACCAGCAGCCTGGGCTTCTAATAAGTACCTCGTATGAAGCGCATGCGGATTGGCTAAAAACAATACGCTTTCTTTACCCGGCTGAAGGGTTTTAAGGGATTGATCGCGTTTTACGTGTATGGGTTTTTGAATATTCCACTCTGGGTGGAGTGTACTCACAATCCCAATACTATTTTGAAGCGCTCGAGAAGCCGCTCCGCTGCCCACGATATAAGGTTGAATCCGTGCCACAGATCTCAGAGTTCTTTCTGAAGTTGGGCGACCCAAGCTTTCACGCGTTTGTCAGAAAGGTGATCTTGATTTTCGACATCAATCACAAGTCCTAAGAATTTTCCATCGCGAATGGCTTTGGATTTTTTAAAGTCGTAACCATCGGTCGGCCACATTCCCACGAGCTTTGCGCCTTTTTTCTCAAATTTTTCTACGAGCTCTGCCATCGCATCCACATACGTCTCTGGATAGCCTTTACCATCTCCTAACCCAAATACAGCGACTTTTTTGCCTTGGAAATTGAGCGCTTCAATTTCAGAAAGCACGGCACCCCAATCTTCTTGGATTTCTCCAATATGCCACGTGGGAACGCCTACAATCACCTTTTCAAATTGTGCTAAATCAGCGGGGTGGATTTCAGTGATGTTCTTCACATGATCAACGGCTTCACCCATTTCGCCCTTGATAGCTTCAGCCACATTCTTAGTGTTTCCTGTCGAGCTGCCGTAGACCACCAATACTTTTCCAGGAGCCAACGTAGGCTGACTTCTATCCACTGGAGCCGCGGCTCCGGCTGCCGCCGTTGCTGCAGGCTTTGCCGCCGCAGCGGCTTTAGCTGCTGCCGCCTTGGCGGCTTCTTCAGCAGCTTTTTTAGCCGCTTCTTCTTTCGCAATTCGCTCTGCTTCTTCTTGCTTTCTCTTTTCTTCCAGTTCTGTGCGGATTTTATCGCTATGAGCTTTCAATTCTGAATCTTTCAGAGCCGCTAATTCAGCGGTATCCACTGCTTGCCATCCTGTTGGAGCGGAAACCCAGCCAGGAATATCTTTTCCTTTTAGACGATAACAGTGCAGGATGGGACGAAGTTCAAATACTTGCTGCTGTTTACCCTGAGAAGTGATGCCCTCCACCGTGATTTTGGCTTCAGCGGCCGGTTCTTTCCCGACCAGAAATTCTTTGAACACCCGAGGCATTTCAATAGATTGATAGACATCGCCCATCAAAGAAGGGCTGAATGTGTAAGAAAAAGAACCCGACTGCTTTTTACCTGTCTTGCTGGTTCCATCGTAGTGAACTACGACCCTAAAAAGTTCTGTTTGGGATTTTCCCAGACGTGCCCAAATCCCCAAATGACCTCCAAGGATGCCCCGACACACGCCCCAAGCAGCAGCGCCGGCAGCGGGGGAAGAGGATTTCTTGGGTTTTAATTTTTCTAATAAGGACATACGTGGCCCACCTTAAATTGTTAAAATCTTGAAAATTTTTACTGGTTTAGCTCGGGAAAGTCAAAAGGGAGTGGTGTTTTTTAGGTTTCCCTAAAATTGGACCCCTAAAAATCCGGTGGTCGTAGTAGTGGAAAGTTGGGAAGTGGAGAACCGAAGCTTCAATTGGCTGTACTCGGCCCCAAAATACAGGGAAGTGAAAAACCAAGCAGAACGCTTCCATTCGAGGAAGAGTCTAAATCCTAGCTGATTATTAGTTGTCGTGAGAATTTCGGTATCAGACCCAAAAACATCGTAAAAGACCCCTGCATGTAATTTTTGAGTATCGGTCAGTCCGAATTCAGAAAGCACCCCGAGACGCGGCCCCAGGAGATCCCGATACCCGATGGATTCCGAAGTCAAAAAAGTCTGATAGTTGAAGCCTATGTGGGGATTAATGGCCATGCGTTCCGTGAGGGCTACTTTCACTCCCATATCCGCGTGGGCTTTCAAAGCTTTGGGACCGCTTTGAACTCCAGAAACTGAAAGCGGGGCCAAGAAAGTTTGGACATTGAAGCCAATATTGATGGGCTGCCATACCTTAAATCGATAACTGAAATCCACAACCCAATTCGTTGAACTGACATCGGCAGCTCCCGTTTGCTGCAAATTAAAAAATCCAAGGCCTTGATGTAAATCAATGCCCCAAGGATCTCGAGGAATTACGACTTCTTCAATTTGAGGGGTCACGGCTGCTAAAGCGCGTTCTTTCTCGAGGCGCTCTTGCTCCGCTAGTTCCCTTGCTGCCTTTTCCTCTGCTAATCGTTCTCGCTCGGCCTTCTCTCTTTCTAGCCGTTCAGCTTCTAAGCGAGCCAGTTCGATTCGTGCTTTCTCCTTTTGCTCTACTTCAGCTTTTCTTTTCTCTTCTTCTAGTTGGGCTAAGCGAACTGCTATTTCTTTTTGTTCCTGATCCAGCTTTTCTTTTTGCAAACGCTCTTCTTCGACCCGAGCTAACTCCTGTTGGATTCTCTCGGCTTGCTCTCGTTCTTTTCGCAACTTTTCTTCTTTTTCCTTCTCTTGTTGAGCCAAATAAGCTGAATCCGGAGTTTCTACCACTCCAGTCCATCCGAGGCGAAACCAATCGACAGCAGGAAATGAACCCGTAAACACTTCAGACTTGTGAACAACCGTTCCCTTTTCTGAGCGGATATTGATTCGAATGGGCAACGGAACTTCTTGGATCTTTTTGACTTGAAAAATGTAGGAGGTTTCATGCACCCCCGGTTGTTTGACTTTGAGGGCATGACTTTCTTCATCGGACTTTACCTTGACCAGCACTTTAAACGGCTGATTGCTCTTCACCGGAATTCTGGTGTTATCCAAATACAATTCGTAAGGCCCATGGAGAGTTCCTTGAAGTTCAATTTCTGCAGAACTGTCTTCCAGCCATTTGACAGTTCGCAAAGATTTGATGGACAAACTGAGATGTTCTTTTTTCAGAGGACTCTTTTTCAAAAACTCGTGTGGAGTTATCCACTCTGGACGAGTCAGGTCGGCGCGAGCCACAATGGCCATCGCGAGAACTCCGAACCAAATATAAATAAACTTAAAGAAATCCATAGTTCTAGGCACAAGGACCCAGAAGATTTATCGAAGTATTTAAATCATGCGCGGAGCGTCGAAGCGAACGGGGCTTAACTATCTGTTTTTTTTAGTTTTTTAGGCTGTTTTCCGGTTGTTTTCAACTCAGTGCAAGCTCACGCTCGCCATTTTAGAAATTCCGTTACGCTGCATGGTCACTCCGTACAAAGCCTCGGCAATTTCCATCGTCTTTTTATTGTGGGTGATTACGATGAACTGAGTTTTTTCCGCCATCTTTTTCACCACGGTGTTGAATCGAGAAACGTTGGCGTCATCCAAAGGAGCATCCACTTCATCCAAAAGACAGAAGGGACTTGGTTTTCGAGCGAATATCGCCAGTACTAAGCTGACAGCTGTCAGTGCTTTTTCTCCCCCGGAGAGCAAAGTAATACTCTGCAACCGTTTTCCAGGTGGTTGGGCCATGATATCCACTCCGGGATCTGAACTTCCTTCCTGATACACCAACGTCAGCTCTGCTTTTCCACCGTTGAATAGGATTGGGAAAATTTCACTGAACTTTTTATTCACCGCCTCGAACGTTTCTGTGAAGCGGACCCGAGTAGTTTCCTCAATTTTCTTAATTGCATCCTCTAAAATCTGAATCGAGTTCTCCAGATCGGCTTTTTGCTCAATGAGGAATTCGTATCGTTTTTGAATGTCGTCAAATTCCTGAATAGCCGTCAAATTCACTTCTCCGTAGCGGGCGATTTTCTCACGCATGCTCTTCAAGTGTTCTTCTAACAAGCCCCTGCGCTCAGTATCCCCTAAAGTTGTCCATTCAATATTGAGAGACTCCACAAACAACGGAAGCTTTTCCAGCTCCATCTGATGAGATTCATCCATCGGAGTCGGCTCACAGTGATAGCGCTCTTGAGAAATGTTTCGGATTTGATCCAACTGACTTTGTTCATGTGCTAACCGAATCTCAATTTCCTGAATTTCTGAAGCAACGGATTCTCTTCGTTTTTGCAGCGATTCTTTTTGCAACCGAATTTCAGAAAGTTGAGTGCAGGTTTCTTCAAATCCGTTCTTTACGTCAACGAGCTGCACCAAAATACCGTCTAATTGAGTTTTCGAACCCGTCATCTCAGTTTGATGTTGGACAGTTTCCTGTTCTTTAGCTTCAAACTCAGTTTGATCAGAAACGCGGCTTTGTTGCAATCGAACTACTTGCTCTTGACGGTCTTCGATTTCCAGCTCCAGCTTGTGCACTTTCTCTTCGAGACTTTTCTTTCTCTCTATCATCGAAGAGCGTTCAACACGCTGTTCGTTTACGAGACGAGCCAATTCCTGACTTTGCTTTTCCTTTTCTTCCAAAGAAATCACGCACTGTTGAAGCGCTTGCTCGGTCTCAGTAATCATTTGCGAAACACTGAGGGATTCCATCTCCAAAGCTTTCAACTGGTCTGCTACAGAAACCTTAGTTTGAAGGTTTCTCTGTTCCTCGCTGGAAAGAGCCTCTTGCTCTTTCTCTAAGCGAGCTAACTCAAACTGTAATTTCTCTCGCTCTTTCCTGAACTCAACCGCCTCGATATGGATTACCGAGAGCTTGTCTTTCAATTCCAAATGTAGTTTTTCTTGGTTTTGAAGGTGCGTTAAGAGGGCTTCTCGCTCAGTACTGAGTTGAGTGAGGTTCACATTTAGCTTTTCACACTCAATGGCTAATTCATCAATCTCTCGGCGTCTCGCAAACACCCCTGTCTTCGTTGGAGTTTTTCCTGAGCTCAAAGAGCGGTCTCGGTGACCTACGGTCTGCCCTGGCGTAGAGATGAATGTGAGATGGGGATAACTCCTACGCAATTGAAAGAGTTGTCCCAGATCATTGACCAAATAAACCTTTCCAAACCACCAACGCGCAACTGCATCGTAGGGACCGTTCACTCGCATCTTATGGAGCAGCGGCACAACTCCCTCAGGCAGGGAAACTGTCTGAGCGGCGGTTTCTTGAAGTTCGGAAATAGCAACAAGTCTTACCCGTTCTAATCCTTTATCCGCTACCAGCCGGGTCAAGCGTTCAGCTTCTTCAGTGGTTTGAACCAAAATAGTGTTCATGTCAGAGCCTAAAAGAGACTCTAAACTTTCCTCAATTTCTGCCTCGGGAGAAATGACCTCTGCCAATGGAATAGCCGAGCCTTTTTCCTCTCCCAAAGCCATCAACAAATCACGAGCCGAGGACGAATACCCCTCAAGATTGGTTTGCAGCTCTTGCAAAGAAAGCATACGAGAGCGTTGGGTGTGATACCCTTCGCGCGCTTGATACAAGTTTTGCTCCACTTCGGAAAGCTTCGAAGAACTGGTTTGACAATCGCTATGCAACTCCGTCACATCCCGTTCTGCTAGCGCCACTCTTTCATTAACTTGCGCTATTTTATGCTCTGCTGAGGTAACAGCCGCTCTCTGGGAATCAACCACTAAACTGAGTTCTCCCCGTTTTTGAGCAAGAGCCATTAAAGTAGCTTCTAAATCCTCTTGTTTACTCTTTAAGCTGACTTCTTGACCTTCCAAAGACAACTTTTTGTGAGTGGACTGGTTCTTTTTCGATTCCAGCTCGCTCTTTCGAAGCTGTTCCTGTTGTCGAATCTGACTGATTTCCTGCGCCTGCCGTTCTAGTTGCTGCACACTCTCTTCGGATTGATTGAGCGCTACTCGGATTTCTTCAAACGCTGCTTGATCCCGAGTTAAATCAGCTTGAAGTGATTCCACTTCTTGACTCAACTGATGCTCTTCTTCGCTTTTTCGGTCTAGCGCCTCTTGAAGGTGCTTTTTCTTTTCTTCTAACAAAGCAATTTGGCTCTCAAGCTTTTGAATTTGCAAAGTGAGATCACGTTCCTGAGTAGACAACCGTTGAACTTCCCGCTCTTGATCAATTCGTTTCACATCCAAATCAGTGATTTGGGCTTCGAATTGGCTGTAGCTCGCATCGGTCTCAGAGCGCTCATTGATGAGCAATTCTCTTTTTTCATTCTGCTGTTGAATTTCAGAAGAATGTCTAAAAGCGTTTCTTCCGAGCAAGTAGAGGTCGACTGCTTCCAACTCACTTTTTAATTCTTTGTACTTGCGGGCGCGAGTTGCTTGAACTTTTAAGCTTCGAATCTGTTTTTCTAACTCGTTAATGATGTCTTGAAGACGAGTTAGGTTCTGGCGCGTACCTTCAAGTTTTTTCTCGGCTTCTTTTCGCTTTGCTTTATATTTGGTGATTCCGGCGACTTCCTCAAAAAGCCCGCGACGTTCCTCGGGCTTTACGCTGATCATGCGATCAATTTGCCCTTGCTCAATAATGGAATAGGCTCTTTTTCCAACCCCAGTATCCATGAAGAGTTCGTGAATATCTCTTAAGCGGCACTGTGTTTTATTAATACAATATTCGCTCGTGCCATCTCGATAAACTCGACGAGTAATGGCAATTTCATCCGATTTATCAAAAGCAGCAAACTGAGGCGCTAACGCTACTCCCTGCCGATCTAAAATCAAACTCACTTCGGCCATCGAAGTAGCCGCTTTACTGTCTGAACCATTAAAAATGACATCGGTCATGGAATCGCCACGCAAGTGCTTTGCACTCTGCTCTCCCATCACCCACTGAATAGCATCTACAATATTACTTTTTCCGCAACCATTGGGACCCACGACTCCGGTGATTCCAGGTTGGAATGTCAGTACAGTTCTATCTAGAAAAGATTTAAAACCTTGCAACTCTAGCCGTTTTAAGCGCATGAAAAAAATCCCCCGATGCCTTCAAATTACCTGTTGTCTCTGACTACTTTGCTTTTAAAGTGGCCTGAGCTGCAGCCAATCGAGCCACAGGGACTCGGAAGGGCGAACAGCTGACGTAATTAAAGCCTAGACGGTTGCAGAATTCAATTGTGGAGGTGTCTCCTCCTTGCTCTCCGCAAATACCTATTTTTATTGATTTATTTGTCTTTCTGGCCCGTTCACAGGCTAAGCTGACCAATTCCCCCACCCCTTCCTGGTCCAAGCTCACAAAGGGATCGATGGGATAAATCCCCTTTTCTACGTAGAGAGGTAAAAAACTTCCAGAATCATCTCGCGAAAGCCCCAACGTCATTTGGGTGAGGTCATTTGTCCCAAACGAAAAAAAGGCGGCTTCTTCGGCCAGCTGATCTGCGATTAAACAAGCTCTTGGGATTTCGATCATAGTGCCCACAGTGAACGAAAGCGTGATCCTCTGCTCTGCAAGCACCTTTTCACACACCTCAAGGACATCTGCTTTTAAAAGACGATATTCAGCAAGTGCCCCGATAAAAGGAATCATGATCTCAGGTTCAACCGGATGATCTTCCTTTTTGATCAGTTCACAAGCAGCTTCCAATATCGCTCGAACTTGCATTGCATAGATCTCAGGAAAAGAAACCCCCAACCGACAGCCCCGATGTCCCAACATGGGATTGAACTCGTGCAAGGTTCTGAGCTTGGCCTGTAGGGTTTCTTTGGAAGTGTTCAATACACGCGCTAAACTCACAATCTCTGGTTCGGTCTTGGGTAAAAATTCATGGAGTGGCGGATCTAACAAGCGAATGGTAACAGGCCATCCTTTCATCTCTCGGAAAATGGCCTTGAAATCTTCTTTCTGCATTGGAAAAATTTTTTGGAGAGCTGCTTCTCGTTGTTTTTTTGAATCCGCCAAGATCATTTCCCGAACAGCCAAAATACGAGACTCTTCGAAGAACATGTGTTCAGTTCGGCACAAGCCCACGCCTTCGGCTCCGAAGGTTCGTGCTACTTTCACATCATGAGGCGTCTCTGCGTTCGCTCTCACTTTCAATGAGCGATACTCATCCACCCACTGCATGAACTCTTTAAAAAACTCATCCAGTTGGCTGTTGATGGTGGGGACATGTCCTAGAATGACTTCACCCGTAGCACCATCAATAGTGATGATATCCCCTTTGCGGATCACATACTGAGCCACTTTAAAAAGTTGGTTCTTATAATCAATATTGATCACGCCACAACCAGCAACACAGGGTTTTCCCATCCCTCGTGCCACAACAGCCGCATGAGAAGTCATTCCTCCCAAGGCCGTTAAAATACCTTCCGAGGCATCCATACCGCCGATATCCTCTGGAGAGGTTTCGTGTCGAACTAAAATCACTTTCTTATTTTTCTTTTTTAGCTCTTCAGCTTCCTCGGATGAAAATACCACTTCTCCGGAAGCTGCCCCCGGTGAAGCGGGAAGTCCTTTGGCAATCACTTCTTTTTTGTGGCGCGGATCCAATCGGGGATGGAGGAGCTGTTCCACTTGAGCTGGAGTCACTCGCATGATGGCTTCTTTAGGAGAAATGAGCTTCTCCTTCACCATATCTACCGCAATACGTACCGCTGCATTCGCGGTTCTTTTTCCAGTGCGGGTTTGCAACATGTAGAGCTTTCCCTTTTGGATTGTGAACTCTATGTCTTGCATGTCCCGATAATGTTTTTCTAGAACTTGGTAGGTCTTAACCAACTCTGCGTAGGCTTTCGGCATCAGAACATCGAGAGTCGCTAACTGAGAGCCATTGGCAGATTCAGAGTTGATGGGACAAGGGGTTCTGATTCCAGCTACTACATCCTCACCCTGGGCATTGACTAAATATTCTCCGAAAAATCGTTTATCTCCTGTAGAAGGATCACGAGTAAAAGCAACACCAGTCGCGCAATCTTCTCCCATGTTCCCAAAGACCATGGCCTGAACATTCACAGCGGTTCCCCAGTCTTCAGGTATTTTATGAATGCGCCGATAGCTCACGGCCCGAGCGGAATCCCAAGAGCTAAAAACCGCAGAAATGGCCCCCCACAATTGCTGCTGGGGCTCCATGGGAAATGTTTTTCCCGTTTCCATGAGGACTACTTTTTTAAATTCGGTGACCAAGGCCTTCAGAGATTTGGCCGAGAGCTCAGAGTCGGACTCTACATTTTCTCTTCTGCGCTCTTGCTCAATCAAGTTCTCAAAATGATGTGACGAAACTCCCAGAACTACATCAGAGTACATTTGAATGAACCGGCGGTAGGAATCGTAAGCAAACCGTTCATCTGCTGCCTTTGCGAGGCCAAGGACCGTCTCATCATTGAGGCCCAAATTGAGAACAGTATCCATCATGCCCGGCATGCTGACACGAGCCCCCGACCGAATAGATAACAAGAGGGGATTGTCTTGCTGAGCAAACTTGGCTCCGACTATTTTCTCAACTTTTAAAATAGCCTCATGAACTGCTGCTTCTAATCCTGAAGGGTATTGCTGTTTGTTTAGATAGAAATGCGTGCAAACTTCGGTACTGATGGTAAACCCTGGAGGCACAGGCAGCCCCAGACTCGTCATCTCCGCCAGGTTAGCACCTTTGCCACCGAGCAGATTTTTCATTTCCCGACTGCCTTCAGCTTTTCCTTCACCAAAAAAGAAAACTTTTTTATCTGACATGATCCCTCAGGCTTCCAAATACGGAGACAAAAATTCAACCACTCTATCGACAGCAACTCTATCCTGGGCCATAGAATCACGATGCCGAACTGTGACGGATTGATCTTTAGCCGTATCCCCATCGACTGTGATGCAAAACGGGGTCCCAGCTTCATCCTGCCGACGGTAACGTCGACCTACGGCTCCTTTATCATCGTAAAAGGTATTCCACTTTTTCTTGAGTGTTTTGAAAATCCCTTGAGCAGCTTCCGGCATACCATCTTTATTCACTAGGGGAAAAACAGCCGCTTTGATGGGGGCAATTTTGGGATGGAATCTCAAAACGGTTCGTTCCGCTTCTTCCTCATAAGCATCCACCAAAAATGCTAACGTCGCTCGATCAGCTCCCGCCGAGGGTTCAATCACGTAAGGGAAATAACGCTCATTCAGCCCTTGATCAAAATAGCTGAGATCTTTTTTGCTAAACTCAGAATGTTTCTTCAAATCGTAGTCGGTGCGGTTCGCAATCCCCTCAAGTTCCGAACACCCAAAGGGGAAATCATATTCAATGTCTGCGCAACCAGCTGCATAGTGCGCCAGCTCCGACTTCTCATGTTCTCTTAAATGGAGCCGCTCTTTTTTAATTCCATACTTTAGATACCAGCCATACCGTTCTTGCTTCCAATACTCGAACCACTTTGGAGCTTCATTGGGATGACAGAAAAACTCCATTTCCATTTGCTCAAATTCACGAGATCGAAATGTAAAATTTCTCGGATTGATCTCGTTCCGGAAAGCTTTTCCAATTTGAGCAATCCCGAAGGGTACTTTCACTCGACACGTATTCACAATGTTATCGAAATTGGCAAAAATACCCTGGCACGTTTCAGGTCGCAGGTAAGCTACGCTCGAGCTATCTTCCAAAGCTCCCACGTGCGTTTTGAACATCAGATTAAAATGCCGGACCTCAGTAAACTTGTTTTTACTGCCACAAGTGGGACACTGCTGATTGTTAATATGGTCTGCACGAAAACGACCCCGGCATTGTAAACAATCGACCATCGGATCCGTAAAGCTCTGAACATGCCCAGAAGCTTCCCAAACCTTCGGGTTCATGAGGATGGAGCAATCCACCCCTTCCACATCGGTCCGAGAAAGTACGGTATCACGCCACCACAAATCTTTAATGTTCCGTTTGAGTTCAACGCCAAGAGGACCATAGTCCCAACATCCATTTAACCCCCCATAAATTTCGCTGGACTGAAAAACAAATGCACGGCGACGGCACAATGAAACTAGATTTTGCATTTTCTGGTCTTGTGGATTTTTGGACATGCAAACTCCTCGGGTTTCAGAAACTAACATAGGGTTCTTGGAATGCCAATAAATAGGACCGTTTAGGCAACTTTTTAGAAGCCGCTAAAATGTTGAAAGGCTTGAATCAGTGGGATGAGAAGGAGTGCAAGCGCGGGTGGCAAAAAGAAAAGTATCATCAAAACATTGGCGCGGGTGGGGCAATCCCGTAAGTACCCGCTTAAATCCCGTTCTAACTCCTGTCGCAGAAATCGGGAAAAGGACTGGATAAAGGGAGTCAATGCTCCACCGCGGGAATAGAGCTGCACTAAGCCCGTAAAGCCAAACCGGTAACGCTCAATTGGAAATGTTTGTTCCAGACGTTTTAAATGGTGGAGCAGCCCGTGGTCCTCCCAATTTTCTGTCACAGTTTGATTGAAATCCAAATGCCTTACGCTTTTGCAGTGAACGAGGGTCTCCTGCCAAGCGAATGCCAAATCGTAACCAACTGAAATGTAGAGTTCCAAAAGATCAAAGAACAGGATGAGCTCTCGTCTCAAACACCGCTCCTCCTTTTGTATCCGCCATTTCAATAGAATCGAGTTTGATGGTAAAGAATCCATAGTCCCATCCCCTCCCAAAGGAATGCTCCCCACACCACGAGAGCACTCTGTTTCTGAGATTTCCAAAATTCCACGAGTTCGGGTTGAAACCAAGCAGTGGCGGCGCCTAAAATCCAGGGCGTACAAAATGCCAGGGCAACTTGAAATAAGAGACTTTTTCTCAGTTGGGCTAGCTTTTCTCGCACTTGGACTTCAGCTTCTAAACTTTCAATTGAATTTCGGACCAACGGTTGAAGTGCGATTCCTTTCCGTTGTGCCATCTCAAAAATTTGTAGCGACCTGCTCACCAAAGGCTCAGGGATTTTTGCTTTCAAGCGAACAAATGTTGCATTCAAAGGCGCACCCCGTTTGAAATTATGAATGCCCCAATCCAACAGGGTTTGGAGAGTCCCCTCTTTTTGAGGTCGAAGAATTTCTAGCGCTTGGGTGAATGAAATACCCACTTCCAATAATCCCGGCAGTGCATACAGAAAACTTAGAAACTCGCGGAGAATGGCATTTTGGAGACGGTGCAAAGCAAGCTGAGCACTGATCCGGGTCCCAAGAACCCAAACGAGAAGGAGCGCTAAACTCCAGAACCCAGAGTTCCAAAGGAGTCCTTGCACTAAGCAAAATGCGCCGCACCAACCCCAAAATCCAACTCGCTCTTTTTTAACAACACTTTGGGCCATCCCGGGCTGGGTGCGATGCTTTAAGAGATTCTTTGCCCAAAAGATGCGAAGAACTGCTGGAGAGAAGACGATCAAAAAAAATGCTAAAATTAGTGTTAAACTGCCGAAAACTATATGGATAAAGCTCATCTGCTCAAAAGCTTTTTGCAAATCGTAGACCGAAAGGAATCTAGAATATGAGTAAATCAGTTGTTGATGGAAAAACAATCGCCGATGCCTACTTCCGTCGCGTTGCTCTCAGCGGCGACCGAGCAGCTCACTTGATCAAGCGCGAGGGAAAATATCAACCTCTGACTTGGAATGATCTCCACCAAAAAGTCTTGGGCATTTTTGAAAATTGTCACAGTTTAGGAATTGGCCTCGGAGACCGTGTTTGCATTATCAGCAATACACGCTCTGAATGGAATATTGCAGATTTAGCCAACTTGGCAGCCGGTATCATCACAGTTCCGATTTATCAGTCAAGCACAGTGGATGATATTGTTTACATTTTGGAACATAGCACCCCGAAGTTGATTTTTGCAGAGGATGATAGCCAAGTGGAAAAACTCCTCCAGGCTTTCGTAAAAACAAAAAAATCTTTACCAATTGTGTTTTTTGATCCCAAGACACCTCTACGTGAAGGTGCGCAGCTCATTTCTTTCGACCAGTTCAGCAGATTTTCCGGCAATCAGGAATTAGCGACTCGCCTGAAAGCTATTGCAGATCAACTCACTCCTCATTCGATGGCCTCTATTGTTTACACCTCCGGTACAACAGGGCGTCCGAAAGGAGTCGTGCTTACGCACTCCAACTTTACTGCTGAGTTTAGAGCTATTATCGACGTCTTCGATGTCAGCGCCGAAGACCGAGTACTGAGTTTCTTACCCAATGCCCATATTTTAGGTCGAGTAGAGAGCCTCATGACTGTTTTTGCAGGTTGGGAAATGGCCTATGCAGAAAGCTTAACCACCATTTCACAAAACCTGGGAGAAGTTCGCCCCACGATTCTCATCAGCGTGCCTCGTATCTATGAAAAGGTGTACTCAAAAATCACGGGGGATGTAGCCTCTGCTCCACCGATGAAACAAAAGATTTTCAACTGGTCGGTGAAAGTGGGGCGACAAATTGCTAGAATGCGAGCAGAACATTTTCCGATCCCCCTGAGCCTCCTTGCAAAATACCAAATTGCAGATCGATTGGTTTTTTCTAAAGTAAAAAATAAAATGGGAGGAAGAATTCGAATGACGGTCTCTGGAGGAGCCCCTCTTTCTGGAGAACTTTGTGAATTCTTTCACGCATGTGGGGTAAAAATCCTAGAAGGTTATGGTCTAACAGAAACTACGGCAGCTGTAGCAGCGAACTACCCGGAGGACTATCGATTTGGAACTGTAGGAAAACCGCTGGGAGATTCCGAGTTTAAAATTGCGCCAGATGGAGAAATTATGATTCGTGGCTCAGTTGTTTTCAAAGAATATTATCGGGACCCAGAAGCCACCAAGACCTCCTTCACTTCAGATGGCTGGTACCTCACGGGAGACATCGGAGAGATTTCAGACCGCGGCTTTGTAAAGATTACGGACCGCAAGAAAGAAATTATCGTTACTTCTGCAGGTAAAAACGTGGCACCACAAAAATTAGAAAACATGCTGAAATCTCACCGATTCATCAGCCAAGCCATGATTTGCGGAGATAAACAAAAATATTTGGGAGCGCTCATCACCTTAAACCAGGATGACATCTGTCAATGGGCAAAATCATCCGGCATCACTTTTGAGACTTTTGAGGACTTGATCAAAAAAGAAACAGTGATCAAACTGATTTCAGAAAAAGTACAAGCTGTGAATTCGACGTTGGCCAGCTTTGAAACAATCAAAAGCTTTAGAATACTTCCCAAAGACTTCACAACAGAAACTGGGGAACTCACGCCCTCGTTAAAATTAAAACGAAAAGTAGTGATGGAGAAATATAAGCAGTATGCAGATGAGCTGTTCCGCTAGAACAGCTCATCCCAATCCAATTAGAAGCTCATTACGATCTTTTTGAAGTGATCGCCACGCTCTTCAAAGTTCCTAAACATGTCCTGACTTGCACAGCCTGGGGATAGCAGCACGACATCTCCTGAGCGAGACTTCTGATATGCCACATAAACAGCTTCTTCGAAGGTTCCGACTAGGAAAGTTTCCGAGAAATCACCAATAGAGCGATTCATCTTTTCTTTGGCTTCCCCAACCAAGATGAGATTTTTCACATGTCGACGTACCATTTCCGCTAACGGTGTGTAGTCTTCCCCTTTATCTTTTCCCCCCGCAATCAAAATCACAGGTTCTCTGAAGCTTTCTAACGACCGCATCAAAGAAGCAACATTGGTTCCTTTGGAGTCGTTATAGAAAAATACTTGATTCTTTTTGGCTACGAACTCCATTCGATGAGGCAAAGGCTTAAACTGAATAAGGACTTTTTGAATCGCCTCATTGGTAATGCCAGCTAATTTTGCCGCCAACATTGCTGCTAACTGGTTTTCACGGTTGTGAAGACCTCTCAGCAAAGTTCCTTGCAACGGAAAGGTGTGATCCTTCCATCGAGCGGATTTTAAGTGAAGCGCTCCACTTTCATAGAAGGCTCCTTGAAACTTCTCTTGATAATGGGGAGCTATTTTGGAAAATCCATCCGTGGTGAAATGCATCATTTTGGTAGGGCTTCCAGAAAGAGCCGACATCAGCTTACTGTCTCGAATATTCGTGATGATATAGTCGTCTTCTTTCATGTTGTTTTTGAGCCGCAATTTAGCGGCTAAATAACTCTCAAAAGTGCCATGCCGATCCAAATGATCTGGAGCAATGTTCATGAATAAAGCAATGTGTGGTTTGAAATCGTAGCAGCTTTCCAACTGAAAACTGCTGACTTCACAGACGATAAAATCACACTTTTCTTTTCTTAACGCATACTCAGATAGGGGCGTTCCCACATTACCACCCAAGAACACGGTTTTTCCACCCGCCTGGATCATTTCCGCGATTAAATGAGAAGTGGTCGTTTTTCCGTTTGTGCCCGTTACAGCGATGATAGGTTCTTCTATGAACTGGGCAGCAACTTCTATTTCACTGACGATGGGGATGTTGCATTTCGCGGCCTGCTGAAGCGGCTTGATATCCAGCGAAACGCCAGGGCTGACCACAATAAAGTCTTGCTCTGTGAAAGTTTTAAGAACGTGTTTCCCTAACTCAGCTTCGTAAGTCACCCCTTCGAGCTGATCCAAGTAATCTTTCAAATCCGTTTTATTCTTTTCATCGGTGACCGTGACTTGAACCCCTTTTTTTGCAAGAAGTTTGGTGACAGAAGCTCCACTTCGACCCAAACCGACCACCAGTGCACGCATCTTCTTTTTAATTGGTAACATCTTTCCTTCTCCTTATCTCAATTTCAGTGTTGCAAGACCCAGCATTGCAAGCACTAAAGAAATGATCCAAAACCTTACAGTGACTTGGGGCTCTGCCCATCCCGACAACTCAAAATGGTGGTGAATGGGTGCCATTCTAAAAACTCTCTTTTTGGTGAGCTTGTAGGAAATCCGTTGCGTGATCACCGAAACGGCCTCTAAAACAAAAATCCCCCCCACAAGCGCTAACACCATTTCGTTTCTCGTGATGATGGCCATCGTGCCCAAAGCGGCTCCCAAAGCGAGCGCGCCTACATCTCCCATAAATACCAATGCGGGATAGGTATTGAACCATAAGAAGCCCATGCCTGCGCACACTATAGCAGCGCACACTATAGCCAATTCTCCTGAGTTTTTTACGTAGGGGATGTAGAGATACTCTGCCAGTTTTATATTTCCAGCCAGATAAGCAAAAATACCGAAGGTCAACGCTGTAGTGATGATGGGGCCAATCGCTAAACCATCGAGTCCGTCCGTTAAATTCACTGAATTCGAAGCGCCTACAATCACTAACCAAGCAAAGAACCAGTATCCATAAGACAAGTCGGGACTGAACTCTCGTAAAAAAGGAATATTGAGTTGCGTATCAAGCCCCATGAAGCCGAACAAAATGGCGATCAGAATCCCCGAAAAAACGGTTTGAAGGCCCATTTTGGCGCGTTCGGAGAGGCCTTTTGAATTGGCTTCTCGTATTTTTTTGAAATCATCCAGCCAGCCAATGAAGCCAAAACTCACCATGCTTCCCAAAACCACCCAAACGAAACCATTGGAAAGATCGGCCCAGAGCAGGACCGACAATGTGACAGAAACTAAAATGAGGATTCCTCCCATCGTGGGAGTCCCGGTCTTTTTTAAGTGGGATTGAGGACCGTCATCGCGAACTTGCTGGCCGTACTGCTTACCTTTTAATAGAGCAATGAATTTGGGACCAAAAGCGAGGCAAAGAATAAGAGCCGTCAGCCCAGCTCCCAAAGAACGAAAAGTGAGGTATTTGAATACCTGTAAAACGTGTAAGGAATCTCGAAACGGATAGAGTAAATAGAGTAACAAAAAAATCTCCCGCGCCTGGTGTAGTCAAAGTTCAGAGCGAGAGCAATACAAAACTTTTAAATTATTGATTTTATTTTGTTTTTCCGCCTGATGACCCTACTGAAAATGCTGACTCTTTGTCCCATTTTAAGTGTTTTACCAGCTGGTCCAACGCGTTCCCCCGAGACCCTTTGACTAGAACGATATCCCCGGGAGCTAGTAAGGCACTCACCCAAGGTTTCACGGCATCGACATCAGGAACCCCATGAGTCGCCAGCTGAGGCATTTCTTCCTGAAGTCCCTCCCGTAAAAACCGGCTGTCTGCTCCAACACAGACGACTTCAGCTTTCTGTCCAGTTTTCATTAAAAGTTTACCCAAAGCTTGCCCCACTTCACGATGGAGAGTTTCGCTGAACTCATCCAGTTCCCGCATTTCGCCCAAAACCAAGACTTTCCTGCGATGGGGGTCCATCTTCATAACGCTCTCTAACGATGAAATCAGAGCCGAAGGATTTGAATTGTAAGATTCATCAATCAGAGTGATGCTCTTTCCTAAATCGATCAGTTGTCCGCGGCTTTCAGACGGAACCACCTGAACTATCCTTTCCTCCATCAAGTCCCAAGAAATACCCGCCAGCCGGGCGAGTGCCATCGCTGCGGCTAAATTATGCGCGTGATGGATTCCAAAATGCGGTAATCGAGCGGAAATCAGTCGTCCCTCTACTTTGAAGTCCACCGTCAGAGCACCCGTTTGGGCATTGATTTGGGTCTTCTCGATAAAGATGTCTGCCTTGGAATCTTTTGCAGAATAAGTCACTCGAGGTGTGTTTTTTGGAACTGCTTCAGCGACTGCTTGAACCACAAGGGGATCATCCAGATTGATGCCGACTCCCCAGCAATGACTGGAATTACCCAACCAATCCATTAATTCTTTTTTTGCCTGATAAATACCCGATTGCCCTCCTAGCTTCCCGATGTGAGCTGTTCCAATATTCGTGATCACGCCCGCTTCCGGACGAAAATTTTCACACATGGCCTGTATTTCTCTAAGGCCATTCATTCCCATTTCCAAAACAAGATTTTTAGTCGTGTCCTCGAGGAGACAGAGCGTTTTGGAAGTCCCCAAGAGATTGTTATAGCTTTTGGGAGAGACCAACGTGTTCGGCCCCAACAAAACACCCACCATATCCTTTGTGGATGATTTTCCTGCACTTCCTGTTATGCCCAAAACCTTCCCTGAAAAACTATCTCGAAGTGCTTTTCCTATCGCCACATAAGCCTGCAGCGAGTCCTTCACTTGAAGTAATGGAATACTTGCTTGTTTCAGTTCAGCGGGGACATGTTCCGAGATAATGGCCAAGGCCCCCATCGAAATTGCCTGGGCCATAAACTGATGCCCATCAAAGGAATCCCCCCGCAGAGCCACAAAAACTTCGCCTTGTTTTAAAGTTCTAGAATCGCTTGAAACTGAATGCACGGTTTGGTTCAGCACGTTCGTTCCCAACACTTGAGCGCCAGTCCAACGTGCTAAATCTTGAAGAGTTGTTTTACTGAGCATTGAGATAATATTCGCGAACCACTTCACGATCGTCAAAGGGGAATTGAGTCGTGCCTATGATTTGATACGTTTCATGTCCTTTGCCAGCAATGAGAACCAAGTCCTCCACATTTGCTTCACGCAGAGCCCATTCTATAGCCGCTTTTCTATTCACTTCAAAATGACAAGTGGCAGAGGAAAGAATACCGGTTCGGATATCAGAAAGAATAGAGTCTGGATTTTCTGTCCGCGGATTATCTGAAGTCACCACCGTCAAATCACTCAAAGAAGAGGCCACTCGAGCCATTTGAGGTCGTTTGGTTTTATCACGGTCCCCCCCGCATCCGAAAACAGTGATGAGTCGGCTCTTCTTCGACTTGAGCTTGAGAAGAGCTTGAATTGCATTTTCAAGAGCGTCTTCCGTATGCGCGTAATCCACAAATATTTTAGGATAGCGGCTTCCGTGCATGACTCGTTCTAATCGACCTGGGGCTCCACCCGCTGATTGAAGAGCGGTCAAGGCATCCTGAATGTTCCCACCTAACCCGTAGTGAGTAGCCAGCACTGCTAAAAGATTAGATAAGTTATGAGCGCCCATCAATGCCGTTTGATAATGAACAAGTCCCAGAGGGGTTTTTATTCTGGCTTCAGTCCCATCCACTGAAATATTCAGGGGCTCAGCATAGAAATCAGCACTGGTATCTCGTAAAGAAAAAGTGAGAACTCGCTTTGCTCTGCCCTGCACTAAAACTCGTCGGCACCATTCATCATCGATATTGATCACCGCAAGAGGCAAACCAAAATCAGTGAATAACTGGAGCTTACAATTGAAATAATTCTCGAGAGTCCCATGATAATCGAGATGATCTTGGGTGAGATTGGTGAAAATCCCCGCTGTGAAACGACACCCCAATACTCGTTTCTGATGGAGCGCAATGGAAGAAACTTCCATGACGGCATGAGAGACTTTGTCATCCACCATCTCTTTCAAAATAGCCTGGAGCTCTAAAGGCCCCGGGGTCGTGAGCACTGAATTCAAACGCCGTTTGCCAATCGTGGTCTCTACGGTCCCAATCAGTCCAGTGACCAACTGACTCTCCTCCCAAACCTTCCGGAGAAGAAATGAACACGTAGTTTTTCCGTTAGTTCCAGTGATGCCGACTAGATTCAACTGTTCAGAAGGGGCATCGAACCAAGCACTTGCGGCTTCGGCGAGTTGAGAACGAGTGCAATCAACGACCACAGTACGTTCAGGGTACTGCTCACGAATGTTTGGGTCCTCAACGATTATCGCAGCCGCACCTCGCTCAACCGCTTGCCTGACCAGTGAGTGACTATCGAATTGAGCTCCCTTAATCGCAAAAAACACCTGCTGAGGCTCCACTGTTTGCGCTTTTACGGAAATTCCAGAAACTGGAACATCCAAAGAGGGATGATTTCCCTGTATTCTTAGCAGGTTAAGAATTTGTCCTAAGGTTTTCATGTCTCCAAGACCTTTAGCTTGGTTTCTCAAAATTGTCGAATCTCTAGGCATTCTCCGAGCAAAAAGGGTCAACCTGCACAGTTGTTGAATACTGTCAGCGTGCATGGCGAGCAGGAAACCTCCTGGCACAAGCATTGCTTTTTACCGGGGCTGTGAAGCAAGACTCTCCCAGACTGGAGATCTTGAACACACGACTTCAAATAGCTGAAGCGGTTTTTGTTGTAGTTGGAGGAGTCATGAGAAAAGTATCGTTTTTACTAGTTGCTGTGTCCTTGATTTTTGGCAGCAGCTTCAATGCGCAAATAGCCTCTGCTTGTTCAGGTAGCCAGTGCGTGGAAAGTGAATCCCACGGTTACTACAAGAAAGTGGTTATCAAAAAGGTGCGAACCATCAAACGGAGCTGCACAACGTGTGGCGATGTAAGACCGGTTTGTTACAGTTGCCGACCGGGCCATTACCGGCCTTTTTATCGTGGGTATGGCACTCGGTTTACTGGCGGGCCTCTCCAGTTCCGATGGGGACAACCTGTCCGAAATATTTTACGAGTTCCAGCTAGAATCGGCGTGAGAGCAGCTTCGTTAGTTGGTGGTGTTCTCCGCGGCGTGGGAAGAGTTTTATTTCCCCGACGATTCTACTAAAACCTAAGAACTCTATAGAAGTTAAAAGGGGCTTAGCTCAATGAGCTAAGCCCCTTCTGTTTTTTGAATTCGAATCGGCTTATAACGCTACGAAGGGATATGCCACCGCAAGCATGAATTCACTCACGCTATTGGAAACACCCACACCAGCTTCAGCAACTAATCGCATATCTCCCCAAGGTTTTACCAAGAATTCGGTCCCGATGGAGGCTTTGAGCGCCAAGTTGTTCTCGGGGGCTCCTAACCGAAAATTGGGAGTTAAATGAGCAGCAGCATATGGAGTGATGCGTCCCCAAGTAGCTGGGAGGTTTTTACTGACTGTGGGAGAAATCCGAACAGCGAAATAATTATTCTCCAGCAAGCGATTGAAATGAAGCCCGCCAGAAACTGAAAGTGCAGGTTGGGAACCATCATCCCCTAACACATACCAAGTTCCGGCTAAACCAAAATTGAATCCGACTTCACCTGCTCCAAAAGCTAAACCTGCAGCCACTTCTTCGTTCGCTTGATAACGAACTTCAGAAGAGAGGTAAGCTCCGGAAGGCTCTAAAGTGAATCCGGGACTTAAAAGCATTTCATAGGAATTTGATGGTAGTACTTCCGCGCTTCGGTTCATTCCTCCTGGAATGTCCGCTGCTAGAGAGGATAAACAAAACAAAGCTAACAAGGTCAAAATGATGTTTTTAAGCATAGCTGGAATCTCCTAGTTAAGGATTTACTTTAACTCTGGAAATCCTATTGCGCAACACGAGTTACATCAGCTCCCAAGTTCTGCAATTTCAAATCGAGCCGATCATAACCCCGGTCGAGGTGGTAAATTCGACTAATAGTGGAAGTGCCTTCTGCCATGAGGGCTGCTACTACTAGACTCGCACTGGCCCGCAGATCTGTCGCCATCATGGGGGCGCCTTTAAGACGAGTCAGCCCTTCTACACGAGCCAAATTGCCTTCTGTTTCAATTCGAGCCCCAAGTCTTCTCAACTCGGCAACATGCATGAAACGATTTTCAAAAATATTTTCCCGCATGTGACTCACCCCTTGAGATTGACACATATTGACTAAAACCTGGGCCTGCATGTCCGTAGGAAATCCGGGGTAAGGTTCGGTTTCAACGGCTACGGCTTCATAGCTCTCACCTGGAGTGATTTTAAGAATTCGTCCCTGCTCCTGCTCTTCTATTCCAAGTCCCATTTGACGAAATGCCTTCAATACGGATCCGAGCTCCGCACCCGCTGCATGAGTGATTTCTAACGCACTTTGTGTGGCCATTGCGATTGAAATCCAAGTGCCAGTTTCGATCCGATCCGAAGGAATAGAAATAGATTGCTGAGGGGCTCGAAGAGGTCCCCCCACTAATTTCACGACAGAGGTTCCCAAGCCCTCAATACGTGCTCCAAAAGATTGCAATAATTTACCAAGGGCTACTACTTCTGGTTCTTGAGCTGCATTTTCAATGACTGTCTCACCTTCTGCAAAAGCGCCCCAAAATAAAACATTCTCCGTACCGGTGACCGAAACTTCTGGAAACACGATGGAACAGCCCTTCAGGCGAGAAGGCACTGAGGCGAGAATATACCCCTCTTCCACTTCCACTTGAGCGCCCAGGCGTTTCAAAGCTTCCAAATGAAAATTGACGGGTCGAGCACCAATAGCACAACCGCCAGGAAGACTGACCCGAGCCTCGCCGAACTTAGCAACAAGAGGACCGAGGGCTAGAATTCCTGCTCGCATTTTTTTAACCCAGTCGTAAGAGGCTGTTTTTTGGCGAACCCGGGGCAGGATGCGGACTCGGCCCTGTTCCTTATCCCATTGATATTCGCAGCCCATTTCCTGAAGGAGCTTGAGGGTCGTTTCGACATCCCAAAGCCTGGGAACATTTTCAAAAGCCACTTCTTGATCAAAAAGAAGAGAAGCAAACAAAAAAGGTAAAGCAGTATTTTTTGAACCGCTGACTTGTACCCGTCCCGCAAGACGTTTATTGCCGGTAATTCTAAGAGCGTCCATGGAAGCCGCAGTTCTACCGCAATCTGCAGGATTCTCCAAAAAGAACTTAAACTCTTTGTTGGAATCGTCTATCGGCCCTTCGCTGAGGGATCATGATTTCTGTGGAACGACTCAAAGGGATGGATTCTCGCCCCAAGATCACTTCGGGAACAACCACATCTTTCTTTTTATCTTTTTGACTCAACCGAATACCCAGCCAAATGAAGCCAGCCATCAGCGCCAAAAGAACCAATGGGTGAATGCCTTCTTCATTTTGGAGCTGAGTCGATAAGGGATTCTTTTGAATTTTGATAGGTTTTAATAAGCCTTTCAAGCCCTGGCCAAACCATCCAAGCACCGGTTCAGACTCACCATTTCTTTCCCGGGAAGGGGTTTCCCCCATCTCCAGAGCTGAGCCGCCAGTCGCCTCAAAGTTAGGTGCAACAATGTCTTCATCTTGGGCTTCACCAAAATAACCAGCCCCTCCAAAACTTCCCATGTCTCTTGCTAAGCCACTTTCAGAGGCTCTATTTTTAGAGTCTGCCAAACTTCCCGAAGAGTTTTCAATGTTGATATGTGTGTTGCTAGGTTGCTGCATGGGCATCCAGCCGGATCCGCTGGATCCCGTCAAAGCACCGCGTTCCTGATTTCTTGGGCCTTCCAGTAACCCTTTTCCAGAAGCCGTTGGATCGGCTGTGAGTGCTTTGCCGTTTTGCAATTCGGGCACTCCTAGATTACCCATTTGCGCGATGTCTTTGGGTAAAACTCCTGTTTCTCCTTCAAGTGCTTTTTGAAGTTCGGAAGCTTTGGCATTAAGAGTGGCCTCTCCATTTACAGCTGAGCCATTTGTTTTTTCCGATGGCCCTTGAGGCTGATTCGGAGCCACCTCTTTGTCTTTTTGAGCATTGAATTTAGAGTTTTTTGCATAAGCCTCTTCAACAGCGGCCCGGATGGCAGCAAACTCAGCTTGAGACATTTTTCCACTGTTCACTTCTTTTTGAAGAGCTTCTACTTTTTTGTTCAAAACCTCTAAAGAACGGTTCATTTCTTTTCGCTGAAACTCATCCATAACTCCCTTATCCATAAGCATTTTATAGAGGAGTCCTGCTTGTGCAGCAGCTGCGATCGCTTCAGCAGCTCGAGAACCGTGTTGTCCCGCCTGGGCTGCCATCGCAGCGGCTGTATTAGCAGCTTGAGCTGCCGCATTGGCTTCTGGTCCACGAAAGACCTGTGGCTCACCAGATGCTCCAATCAGAGTCATACCGGCCATAGTGGGACTCAAAGGTGGCGCAGCATCTCGTAATTCAGATAAAGCAAGAGAGGGAATAATCCCAAGCAAGAGAAAGGCGAGCGCAAACAACTTCATGAAAACTCCTTGATGGAACTGTTTGATTGCACGTCAAACGCCAACTCAAACCACAGCTAAGTGTTGGAGTTTTTTTGAGTTAAATTCCATGCCACAACCGCATGTGTACACAAAGAATACGACACATTTCTAAATGGTCTTAAGTTGTTGATTTTATGCATTTTCAACCGGTGTCAGCGCTCCAACAGAAGGATGCTCAACGCAAAAAACTTCTACGAATTTCACATTCGTAATTTCAGCACTCTCGGCAGGCCTGAAAGGTCTTTCAAAATGGAAAAAGATTCGAACTTGCGCGCTTTCAGTTCCGACTGAACCATAGCTGATTGTCCTGAGCCCATTTCACATAAAAATAGATCTCCAGGCTTCAACAGCCTGGGCAAATAATCTAATAGTTTTTGAATCACTTGAAGCCCCTCCTCTCCAGCTTCCAAAGCCACGTGGGGTTCTTGCAACACTTCTCGGGGAAGTTCTTTCATCTCATGGGTGGAAATATAGGGGGGATTTGCCACTACGATATCATAAGGAGCTTCAGCGAGACTCTGTTCAAAAAAATCGCCTCGGTGCAAGTGATACGCACTTTTCTCAGAGAGCAAAGCCCTTCGATTTTTCTCTGCATAGTCGCTGCTCTGGGGATTGATTTCGAAAGCATGCCACTCCCAGTGCGGGCGCTTCAACAGCACACTGATTCCAATATTTCCTGAACCTGCACCTAATTCAGCGATTCGAAGTTTTTTTTCCAATGAGATGAAGAGCAGTTCGTCGACTATCAGCTCAGTTTCTTTACGAGGGATGAGACACCCAGGCCCCACCTCAAAGCGCGATTCATAAAAATATTCAAACCCCAAAATGTATTGCAGAGGCTCGCCTTTTAAACGTTTTTCTAAAACCACCTGCAGCTGATGGAGATCCTCAGGTTCGAGCTCTTCTTTTTTTTTTAGAAAAAGCTGGGTTGCAGTCCAACCCAAAGTTCGTAACACCAGCTGATCCATATGTTGTTGAGAACTTGAGAAATGGAGTTTTGATTTTTCTAGTTGGATTTTTCCAGACGCTACAAATGCTTCAAGCGTCATGCAGATTCCGAGTGTTGTTTCAAAGCTTCAGCTTCATAATGGGCACTCAAGGCGGAAAGCATTTCATCAATATCCCCACCCACAAACTCATTCACTTTATGAAGCGTAACTCCGATGCGATGATCGGTTACTCGTCCTTGTGGAAAATTATAGGTTCGGATTTTCTCACTACGATCGCCTGTACCCACCTGACTCAGTCGGTCCGCTGCGATTTTACTGTGCTGCTCTCGTTGGGCAATGTCTAACAAACGTGTTTTCAAAACCTTTAAAGCTTTGGCTTTGTTCTTATGCTGACTTTTTTCATCACGGCAAACCACCACTAATCCAGAAGGATTGTGGGTAATTCGAACAGCTGAGTCCGTCGTGTTCACGCTCTGTCCACCAGGGCCAGAACTTCTGAAAACGTCAATGCGAAGATCATTCGGATTAATATCTATTTCGACATCCTCCGCCTCGGGCAGTACAGCCACAGTCACTGTGCTTGTATGGATTCTTCCTTGTGTTTCCGTTTTGGGGACTCTTTGAACGCGATGCACACCGCTCTCGTACTTCAGAACGCTGTAAACTTTATCTCCACGAATCATCAGAATGATTTCTTTATAGCCCCCGACATCATTGGGAGTAGCTTCCATGAGCTCTACTTGCCAGCCTTTTTTTTCTGCAAACTTGGAATACATTCGGAATAAATCGCCAGCGAAAATACCTGCTTCATCTCCTCCGGCAGCGGGCCGAATTTCTAACATGATATTTTTGTCATCATTGGGATCTTTGGGAAGTAACAGGACCTTTAATTTTCTCTCAAGGGTTTGTAACTCAGTCTCGAGGCTCTTATTTTCTTCTGTAGCCAAATCTTTAAGCTCACCCGAATCCTGCTCGATGATTTCTTTGTTTTCTTGAAACCGTTGTTTCACTTGTCGAAAATGACGATAGGTTTCTACAAGCGGTTGAAGATTTGCATGCTCTTTCGACAATTTTTGAAAGAGGAGAGTGTTGTTGACCACTTCCGGTGAAGTTAAGCGGGTCTCTACATCTGAGAAATAGAGCTCAACCTCATCTAGTTTATGAAACATTTAAGGGGTATCAGGAGCTTTTAATAAGTACGTTTGTTGCCGTACTTCTTTTTAAAACGCTCTACGCGACCTTCCGAATCCACAAGTTTTTGTTTGCCTGTGAAAAGCGGATGACAGCTGGAGCAAATTTCCACTCGAATGTCTTTTCGAGTAGCTCGAGTCTCAAACTCGTGTCCGCATGCACAGCGGATCGTAGTTACGAAATATTCTGGATGACCTTCAGCTTTCATACAAGAGACTCCCGTTAAAAATCAGGCTGCGAATGTGCCATAAATCCTTTTAAGTTGCAAACTCTTGAGGCTAATCATCGCTGGAATTGGGCTGTGCCCGATACCGGGGAAAGAACCGATACACGCTTCCCTCTACCCCGGAAACTGTTAACACCTCGGAAATATAGCGTTTTTGCCCCATTCTTTCTAAATGAATGACGCCGAAAACAAGCGAGGAAATCCAGTCTCGAACCACTGAAAGTGGAATTTCTAAACCTGCCATTAAAGTGAGTGCTTCAAATCTTCTGAGGGCATCTCGAGCAGAGTTTGCATGGAGAGTTCCCAAAGAACCTCCGTGACCCGTATTCATCGCTTGCAACATATCGAATGCTTCAGCTCCCCGACACTCCCCTACAATGAGACGGTTCGGCCGCATTCTCAAAGCAGTTCTGACCAAGTCACGAAGACAGACTTTGCCTCGGCCATCAGAGTTGGCAGACCGGGCTTCAAGATGAATGAGATGGGGATGTTTGGCTTGGATTTCGGAAACTTCTTCCACCAAAATGATTCTTTCCTGGACATTAATATCTGCAATCAAAGCACTCAGCAGTGTCGTCTTTCCCGTTCCAGTGCCTCCGGAAATCAAAAAATTTTTCTGGTTTCCCAACTGCTCCTGAATCCACGTCAAAAGCTCACATGGCCCGAACGTTTTTAGAAGATCCCGTTCGTCGTTTTTCCTTTTACGAATACTGATCAAAGGTCCCCCCACCGCCAGAGGAGGTAATACTACATGAAAACGACTGCCATCCAATAATCGGCCATCAAGAAATGGAGCTGTAGCGTCGATTTGTTTCCCTGCAGCCACGACTAACCGCTCAATGAAATAAAATATGGTATCGGAGTGAGAAAAAGGATTGGGTTTCTCTACTAACCCAAAAAGACCATCAATATAAAAACTTGATGTCCCATTGATAAGAATGTCGGTCACAGTTTCGTCTTGAAAGTATGGCATGAGTTGCTGAGCCTCTCCAACGAGCTGATGGTGAAACTCGCTAATCATGGCGCCTCTCAAACTTTTTGTGAACACTTTCGAGCCGATCACTTTCTCTTGCTCTGGTAGTCAATCCTACGGTAACCGCCATCAGAAGCTCTGTTTCTTTTCTCCCCGATGAGGTTTGAGAAAACAACAAATCACCCAAAATAGGGAGCTGTGACAACCAAGGAATTCCCTTCTCTTCTCGTTGAGAAGATTGCCGGGTGAGTCCAGAGAGAATGACTGTTTCACCATCCAAGGAATCCATTTTGGTTAGAAAGTTCCTAGCCGTTAAGGCGGGAATATTCTCCACTTGGTAGGAGTGATCCAGTTCAGTGATTTCTAATTGAATGTCACTTTGAAAATGGATCAGATCCGAACTGTCTGGCTTTACCTTCGCCGTGAGACCATATTTCTTCCACTCCACGCGCCTCTGAAATCGAATATAAGAATCCGTCGTCGTTGTAATTGGAATTTCACCACCGGAATGAAACACTGCTTGTTCGCCTAATCGAACGTAGAGTTCTGGGCTGGCTACTAGTTTTGCCCATCCTGATCTGACCAAAAAGTTCAAGAATCCTTGTGCGGTTGAAAGGGTTATTGAATAATTAATCCCGGTGGAGAGACTTTGAAATGAACCCTCACCCGAAAAAGTAAGAGTATCGGGCCATTGGAAACCTGAGGACCGCCCGACAGTTTCATTGAGTTCCAAAAACTGCAAAGAAATATGAGCTACTTGGCCACGAGGATTAGTTTTACTGCTCTCGAGCGAAGCTGCAGGAACCACTGAAACGGAAATAATGCCCTCCTGACCATTCAGATTCCAAAAGGTGATTGATGTCTTCCCCAAGGAGACGCCCGTTAAAAGCACTTTATCTGGAGAAACTGCCTTCACTCGAAGGATCTTTGAATTTCCCACTGCGACTCGCCTCGTTCCCGGTAAAGCGAGTGTCTGTTGGGAGTCTTTTCCAATTACGATTTGCTCAGGAACTGAGACCACTCCGAGTGTCATCGTTGAAACTAAAAGAACGAGCGCAACAAAACTTCTTAACCAAACCACTGAGTCTTGCTTTGCAACATAAAAGCCACAGCGGCTAGCTGGGTAGGGCTAGCCGCTGAGGGGGTTACCGGGGATTTTTCGGTCTTAAGAGACCAAAACCAGTACTCTTTTAAAAGCCTTCAATTCCTAAGTTTCTGGTCCTATTTGCATCAGCAATAAAACCTCGGTTATCAGAACGATTTGAGATATCAGAATACTGAGAAATAATCGTATTATCCACAATCCCACCGGCATGAGTTACAGCTACGATTTGATATTCTCCATTGACCATTTTAAGAGCGGGGCCTCCGCTATCACCGAAGCAGGAACCAGCGCGATTGGAGGGTCCAAGGATACCGCGAACTTTTGAGGAGCTGCTGCTAGCTGGAGTGTAAAACTCCACATACGAATTGACTCGAGCAACCACATTCGTTCCCGCTCGTTTAACACCAGCACCGCTCTCTGTGACTAAACTGTTACAACCATACCCCACTAAAGTTGCTGTTTCCCCGCTGCTGACTGCATCAGCAATCCGCACCACATGGTTCTCACTAAAGGTGTTGTCAGCGAAGATGAGAAGTGAAATGTCGTTGGGATCTTCTACGACACCAGGACCAAAGTTTAAACGATCAGAAGTGATTTGCTCTGCACCGAAATTACCTCGTACTCTATAGTTTCCTGATTTTTTTGTGCAATGAGCAGCTGTGAGAACTGCTTTGTGGCTCACTATTGTGCCGGTGCAAATACCGCCGCCGGGAATACTTACCATGACTACACCAGGAAATTCCGTAGTTGCAGAAACGCTATAAGCAGAAGCTGCAGGCAGACCCGCTTCCAAATCCAAGCGTTGTTGACAGGAAATAAGAGACAAGCATGTGATTGTGAACGCGACAAGGCGCGCCCATGAGCCAACGTACATCATATGAACCCCCAAATTGTGTAACCCTACCCCGACATCGCTAAGGCCTACCCAAGCCCCGTGTAATTGCGATGGAATCAGAGTTAGGAATTTGCAATCAGAGGACCACTCTGAAACTTATTTTCTAATTGTTTAAAAGGACTCTAGTTTTTAAGAAATCTGTCAAGCCGGTGGCCAACTGTACTCTAGCTCAACACGCGACTAACTTTTTTCCACATTGGGAACCAGCGCAGGAAAAACCCGCAATTTGAGTGGTTTAGAAGCTGAAAATAATCTAACAGGGGTTGTTTTTTGCAGATCCTATTTGAAAACGCCTGATTTCATTCTCATTGTCAGCATTGTGAAGATTGTGATGCCTGAAAGTTATTCACTCGTGGGAGTTACTTTGAGGTCCGTGTATTTCACAGCACTCCCTTTGGAAAGCTTTACCGGATATTTTTGCTCGTTGAGTTGAAGCTTCTCCAGAACTGCCTCTTCTAAATTAATTTCTAATTTGTCAGCGATTCGTAGCAAATAAACGAAGATGTCTGCCAACTCGTGCCTGACGCGAATTGCAGTTTTAGGGTCCTTCATGACTTCGGCGCTTTGCTCAGAGGATAGCCACTGAAATATTTCTAAAAGTTCCCCTGCTTCTCCTGCAAGGGCCATCACTAAATTTTTAGGGGTATGAAACTGGTCCCAATCTCTCTCTGTGACAAAGCTCCGTATTTTTTTTTGTAAAAGCTCTGTGTTCATGGGATCAAATCCAAAACGGCCTGTACACATTTTTGGATTCCAGAAAAAACATCATGAAGTGCTGCAGAGCCAAACATGTAGGCTCCAGTGGTTACCACCCTGTGACTAGAATCAACACAGCAATCGGTCACTCGTGTAATTTGATGGCGATGTCCCAGATTTTCAATTTCCTGTGAAGTTTCTCCGCTCTCCCCAACTGTCAAAGTGAGATTTTTGCTTGGCAAAGCAAGAGCTAAAATAGCAGGAGCAATACAAATCGCGCCAATCGGTTTTTTATTATCGAAAAAACCTTGGACCACTCGTTTCAATTCGGGCAGTACGGAACCGCCACTGCCTTTCTGAGCAAACGAACACAAATTCTTTGCAGCTCCAAATCCACCTGGAATGATCAGGGCATCAAAATGTTCCACTTTTAAATCAGTGAGGGGTTTGACATCTCCCCTTGCGATTCGAGCAGATTCCACCAACATGTTTCGTTTTTCATGGGGAACAACCTCTCCAGTTAAACAGTTCACGACATCTGCCTGAAGACCATCCGGAGCAAAACACTGGACCTGTGCGCGAGCCTGGCTCAATGCCCAGAGGGTAGCGACACTTTCCCGTATTTCGCTGCCATCCCGATAACCCGATCCACATAAAATGACGGCTACTTTTTTCATTTTCGAGACTCCTTGTTAGCCAGCCCCAGTGTACGACCTCACGCTAAACTTGAGGAGTAAAAACTCAGGACCTAGTAGACACCAGTGACGAATTCCGTCGCTGAGCGAGAGAACAGAAAGACTTAGCCCTTGAAATGATTGAGCTTATTAACCAATGTGCTCTTGGGTTTCATGGCCAAATAGGCACTTAGCTTGCAACTCCCTGTCAATGCCCTCTAGAAAGGGCAGAGGGCGTGGTTTGCCCTCGCCAGCTGTTGTTAGCAATGAGGCTTTTGAATGTTTGGCGTCAGAGCACTTTGGGAAAAATTGTTTCAATCTGACACTTCTGATTCCCCAAAATCATCGCATCGGAATTCAGGCAAGCCTGAAACCGAACGTGTGACACGGGAAATTCGAGGCTCAATATTTTCTCTGATAGCACTTTTTGAATTTATTGCGCTCACTTCTTATCTCCCTTTGGATAGCTTTAACTTATTTAGCGGCCGATTCGATCATATTAATAATTTGGGCGGGCTCATAGGAGCTCTCTTTTCCGAATTTTTCTTAGGTACTTTAGGTGTTGTAGGTTATTCCATCGTGCTGATCACCATTGCAGCTGCCGTTTGTGCTTTTCGTGGCGTCTCTATTCGATCCATTTCCATTCAATTGATTGGGGCAGCAGCTGCCACCGTTTTAGGATCCATTGCTAGCCACCTCTTCTTCTCAACCCATGCTCCCGAAGCAAGCCTGCTTCAAGGCGGATGGATAGGAAAAACAATCGGAGGTTTTTTAGAAAATTACCTCAATACCACGGGAACCTTAATTCTAGTGAGTGGTGGATTTCTCATTACTTTGTTATTAACTACGGGCCTATCGCTCATCACTTTCTGGAGAAGGGTCTTCCCAGAAGATGAAACAAAAAAAGAAGCTCTTGTTGAGGAGGCTCAATCTGACGAAGATGAAATGGAGACCTCAAAAAAGAATGAAACTTCTAAAGTTATTAAATTAGAAGTTCCCGCCAAACCAAAAAAAGCTTCTAGAAAAACAAAGAAGAAGACTGAAGCACCTTCTGAGGGCGCTGAATCAGAGGCTCAAGACTCAGCTGCATTGGCAGTTGCCGAAAATACCGAAGCCACTTTAACTGAAGGCTCCGAAGAAGCTGGAGAAAAAATATTTACCTTCAAGGAGCTCATCCCCTTCAAAGGTTCGTACTCGCTCCCCTCCCCTCGTTTGCTTAAAGGTGATTCAGGAAGCGCCAAGAAAATGTCCAAAGGGGAGATCCGAGAAAACATTCAAAAGCTGTGTGAACATTTACTTTCGTTTCAAATCACCGGAGAAGTAGTCGCCGTAAGCCAGGGACCCGTACTCACCACTTATGAGTTCAAACCAAGTGCCGGAGTAAAACTGAGCAAGATAGCAGCACTTCAAGACGATTTAGGCATCGTACTTGGAACTCGGGAATTGCGGATTGTAGCTCCGATACCAGGAAAAACCGTGGTGGGAATTGAAGTGCCGCGCCCACAAGCTGAAACCATTACTCTGAAGGAGCTGGTTTCGGATAAAGGATTTGAAGATAAGAAAATCAGAATCCCTGTGGTTCTGGGAAAAGCAACGGATGGAAATCCTGTCTATGCGGACTTGGCTAGCATGCCTCATTTGTTAGTAGCCGGGCAAACAGGATCTGGAAAATCTGTGTTCATAAATTCGCTCATCATGAGCTTTCTCTATCGCATGAGTCCCCATCAACTCCGATTGATTTTAGTGGATCCAAAAATGTTAGAGCTCAACGTTTTCGATGGTCTCCCCCATCTAATCACAAATGTGATCACAGATAATGGGATCGCTTTCAATGCTCTCAGTTGGGCTGTGATGGAAATGGAAAGACGCTATGGTTTAATTGCTGCGACGGGTTCCAAAAATTTGGACTCTTATAATGAGAAACAAAAGCGCCCCGAAGATAAGCTCCCTTTTATCGTCATTGTAGTCGACGAATTAGCTGACGTGATGATGTCGGGTGGTGAGCAAGTTGAAATTGCTATTACACGTCTCGCTCAAAAAGCCCGTGCCGCTGGGATTCATTTAGTCATTGCAACTCAGCGTCCTTCCACCGATGTGATCACCGGACTCATTAAGGCGAATATACCTTCTCGTTTAGCGTTTAAAGTGCCCTCCGGTATTGACTCTCGCACGGTCTTGGACACCTCTGGGGCTGAGGAACTCATTGGACGCGGAGACTGTTTAATGACTCGACCCGCAGTGCCGTTACAACGGATGCACGGAAGTTTTGTAACAGAAGATGAGCTTAAAAAGGTAGTGAAGTATTGTATTAACGGAAAAGATTTCTCTTCGAACTATATTGATTTTTCAGGAAAGAATCCCAACCAAAAAGATTAATTCCACTTGGGTCCTTCAGAGTCGGAGGTTTTTCCGCCAGATTCATTAACGATTAAAGTAAATTGGCGACGTAATTTTTCCCGCTCGGATTCTCTTTTGCCGGGTCCCCCGCTGCCTCCGCGCGGTCGGATATATTTGAAATAAAGATAGAGGGCACCAATTCCCATGCCTCCCAAGTGCGCGAAGTGAGCCACGTTATCCTGGGCCCTAGCCTGAACCCCTGTGATGAGTTCAATGGCCGCCATGATTAAGACAAAATATTTTGCCTTCATGGGAAACAGAAAAAAAACAAGCATGTAACGTTCCCCGAAGAAAATACCATAAGCAGCCAAAATACCAAAAATAGCTCCACTTGCTCCGATGATAGGCGTATAGAGCTTGGTAACATCTAAAAATACCGAGTTGACCAAAAAATTAAAAAGCCCTGCTCCGATTCCACAGAGGAAGAAATAAAAAAGAAACCCTTTCTTTCCAAGACGCAATTCTATTTCTGAACCAAAAAACCAGAGGATGAGCATGTTTAAAAGCAAATGCAGGGGGTGACCATGCATAAAAATGTAGGTTACAAACTGCCAAATCCAGAGATCCTGAATCACTCGAGCTGGCACTAGCCCTAAAATATCGGTCAGATAAAGACCTCCCGGACGAAATCCAAGACTCGTCAGGAAGAAATCGACAAAATAAACGGTCACACAAACGGCAATCAGAGCTTTGGTATTAGCCGTCAGCGGGGGTACAGGACTCAACTGGTCATATCGAGTGTTCATGAATCTTCAATTTCTTCCAATTCCACCAGTACCCCACCCATACTGTTGGGATGAATAAATAAAGCTTTTCCACGAGCTGCACGACGGATTCCGGGGGGGAGCACCGTCAAACCTGCTTTTTCCAACTGGTTTTTCCAGCTTTCTAAATTTTTAACCTCAAAAGATAAATGGTGGATACCCCCTTGAGGCTTTTTCTCCAAAAACTTACTGATCGGCGAATCTGACGCCGAGGGTTCTAGGAGCTCAATACAGACTTTGGGTGAAACTGCTATCGGCAACATGGCTACTTTCACTTTTTCAGTAGGAACCAGATGCTCATGTTCAACCTTCAAAGCAAGAGCTTTTAATTTTTCCGCTACCAGATGGATTTGCGGACAAGCAATAGCAATGTGGGACAAAGCGATGGACATAGAGGGATAGCGTACCTAAGAGCCCCCCCCTCATTCAACTTCTTTTAATCAAAGCCCCCACTAGATTTGCTCGGTTGTAGTAAGTTTTCGATACTGTAATTGCCTCGCCCCTGTCTTCTCTCCACGGCGTCAAACTTTTCCCTGAGTTCCAGCTTCATTTTCTCACGTTCTCTTTGAAAACAATCTCGGAATAACTTCACATCCTGGTCTCGGTAAGGCGCACACTTAGCAAGCCATTGCTCTCGTTGCTCAGTGTTGTAATCTGCATCCGGACCGTAAGTCCTACCTGCCGAATTCACTTCGGGCCTGCCCTGATTGGAACCAGTCGGTGGGGAAAAAAAGTTTTCATCAAAAACTTTCAAGGTCCCGGGATTGATATTTCCCGAAGAAGAACCTGTAAGAGGGCTGACCACTACCCGACCTGGCTTTGATGCCGCTGAACCACCACTGGCATCTCCTGAAGTTTCGGAGTAGGCACCAAAAGCGAGAAGCGCGAGGCCTCCCAACAAAAACTTTTTAGAAAATCCCATTACACAGATCCTTTCCCGTAGTTCGAGACGGACACCTTCACTAGTATTTTACCTGAAGCGTCGAATCCTCGCCAGATGGGTCATTCTGACGCTCATCCATCATCGTCCAAAGATTAGGCGGTTTTTGAGTTATCTACTGGCAATCTTTCAGATAAGGCTTCAAAATATTTAAAAGGAGGTGTCAAATGGCAACTCAACCAAGTGTCGATCCAAAAATGAATCCTGTTGGCCTCTGTGGAATTGAGTTTATTGAATTTGCAACTCCCTCTCCCAAAGCTTTGGAGGAGCTCTTTTACCGTCTGGGCTTCGCAAAGTTAAAAAAACACCAACTACTCAATATTGATTACTTTAGACAACACGATATCCATTGGTTGTTAAATTCGCAGCCTCAAAGTTTCGCTTCCCAATTCGCTGAACACCACGGTCCCTCTATTTGCTCTATGGGCTGGAGAGTAAAAAATGCCAAGGAGGCTTTGAGAATGGCTGTTCAGCGCGGTGCTAGGGTCTGCACCGAGGGAGATTACAAAGATAAACATGGTCACCCGCTCCCTGCTATCTATGGAATTGGAGACAGTTTGATTTATTTCATTGAGCATTTCAAAGAAGGAAAATGCTACGATGAAATGGGTTTCGAATCTGTGATTAAAGGAGAGATGACCTACAAAACTAAAGGTTTTGCTGTTATTGATCACTTAACGAATAATGTTCCCCAGGGCACCATGAAGGATTGGGCCGATTTTTACAAAAATATTTTTGGTTTTACTGAGGTTCGTTATTTCGACATTAAAGGGAAAAAAACAGGGCTCACTTCTTTTGCCCTTCGCTCCCCGGACGGGAGCTTTTGTATTCCCATCAATGAAGCGAGCGGTGAAAAATCTCAAATCAACGAATATTTGAAAGAGTATAAAGGGGCCGGGATTCAGCATGTGGCACTCCTCACTCAAGATATCGTTCGCTCTCTGAGGGAACTCAAAGCCTCTGAAGTATCTATGTTGCAAGTTGAACCTGAATACTACAAAACAGTTTTTCAACGCGTTCCCAACGTAACCGAAGACCGCTCCACATTGCAGGACTTAGGGATTTTAATTGATGGGGACGAAGAGGGGTATCTGCTTCAAATTTTCACGCAGAACTTAATCGGCCCTATTTTCTTCGAAATCATCCAAAGGAAAAATCACCTCTCGTTCGGGGAGGGTAATTTCGGCGCTTTGTTTCGGTCCATAGAACGCGATCAAGAAAAGCGTGGCGTGCTTTAAACAGCCTAACTCCGCCCTCAATTGTGAAGTTTTCTTCACAATCGTCTAGAGGCTCCCGAAAACTGCTATACTGAAACTCTACATTAACGGAACGTTCAGCGGATATATGAGAGTTTTTCTCTTACTTATTTTAAGCGGCTTCTTGTGGAGTTGTTCGGCAGTGAACAACTCATCTTCTGGTTCGTCAGAAGAATCCTTGGTCCAAGGAGTGATTCAACTAGCTCGAGTCCGCGGAGCTAAAGTAGAAGTGTTTTTGTTGGTCGCTCGGGGAGTTAAAGGCCCCAAAATTGCGCAGACTTTTACGAATAACTCTGGGGAATATCAGCTCCGCTTATCCAAAACTTCTGGCCCCGTGATCATTATTTCCACAGGGGGCGAATATATTGATGAAGCCGACCAGCAACCCAAGACTGCTCCTGAACTCTCCACTATTGTAGATGCCTCAGTAGCCTCTAATGCACCGCTCTCTCCCATTTCTACTTTACTGAAAGAGCGCACGGTTCACTTGATGCAGACGCAATTACTCGTCCCTGCCCAGGCTCGAGAATTAGCAAAGGGCCAAGTGGCAACACTGTTCGGTTTGTCGAATGATGACATTGATGTTTTACCGGCAGATCCCTACAACACAACTGGAGCGAGTGAAAAAGCGATGAAATCGGCAGTTGCAATTGCTGCTTTCTCTCACTTTATTGAGAACAATTTTAACCAACACGATCTCTCGAGCATTCTTCAAACCCTCAAAGAGGATTTTCAAGATGGAAAATTAGACAATGGGGGCCCCGTTGCTGAAGCGTGGGCTGAAAAGATGCTCGAGGCAAAACAGGATGCTCTTGATAACAACGCCTTGGACTTTGCAGACTTCAAAGCGAATGGCCTTGCCAATGCAATGTCGTTCCACCCAGGCACTTCTCATGTTTTTGTGAATGGCACCAAGCTTTCTGGCTTCTGTGTGAGCGGTAGTTTTGGGTGCCAAACGGGTAGCTTTTATCAAAATGGAATACTCGCCCAAGGGGACATTGCGGGCATTTGTTATAAAGACGGTCGACCTCTTGAGGGACTTGCAGAGCAAAATTCAGGCTGCAGTGTAGGAAGCTGTTTTTCGAGCGGCTTACTCTTCTCAGGGGTATATAACTCAACCCTACAGAGTGGAAATTGCGAAAATGGAAGCTCGTATCTGAATGGACTTTGGATGCCGCCGCAGCCTCCTCCGGAAGACAACTCCTCGGACAACCCTTCCGACAGCGGCGGTTCGGCAGAGCCTTTTGAATGTAATTTCATCATTGATGATGACGCTCATTTAGGAGGAGATCCCACGGCTGCCACCTACACTCAGTGTATGTACTCTGTTTACGCTGAAGTTGCTGTTTGTGTTGAAGCTGCTACTACTTCCGCACAATGTCTAGCGTGCTATCACTCGGAACCTGGATGTGCCGCTCATGGTGAACCCTCTGAGCCACCACCTACTGAGCCACCACCTACTGAGCCACCACCT
>Ga0214917_10000981_pt1 | contig 37411 bp, 36 predicted proteins | sample LL_1208_BB_MetaG_FD_177983 | JGI IMG/M metagenome (GOLD analysis project Ga0214917, IMG submission 177983) | Freshwater microbial communities from Lake Lanier, Atlanta, Georgia, United States - LL_1208_BB | ecosystem: Environmental > Aquatic > Freshwater > Lake | place: USA: Georgia | collected... | reverse complement strand
ATTGACCGAACGTTTTTCACGTATTACGGTAACTTTCACTTGACCTGGATAGGTCATTTCGGTTTGGATGCGTTGCGAGATGGTGAAGGAAAGTTCATCGGCTTTTTCATCGCTCACTTTTTCTGCTTCTACCAATACACGCAATTCTCTTCCCGCTTGGATGGCGTAGGCGCTTCCTACTCCTTCGTAGGATAGGGCTAAATTTTCAAGCTCTTTGATGCGTTTGATGTAGGCCTCTACAATTTCTCTTCGCGCACCTGGACGAGCACCTGAAATAGCATCACAAACTTGAACAATAGGGGCGATGAGCGTTTTCATTTCGATTTCATCGTGGTGCGCTCCAATAGCGTTGGTTACTTCGGCTTTTTCCCCGTATTTCTCCGCCAATTTCATTCCAAGAATAGCGTGCGGCAATTCCGGTTCTTCGTCGGGAACTTTACCGATATCGTGCAATAGGCCCGCACGTTTGGCGAGTTTCACATTGAGCCCAAGTTCTGCCGCCATGATAGCGCACAGGTTGGCAACTTCGCGCGAGTGTTGTAACAAATTTTGACCATACGAAGAACGGTACTTCATTCGTCCGACCATGCGCATAAGTTCGGGGTGCAATCCATGAATACCCAAATCAATGCAGGTTCTTCGACCAATTTCGTTGATTTCTTCTTGCAATTGTTTTTTCGTTTTTGCTACCACCTCTTCCACGCGCGCGGGGTGAATGCGTCCGTCGGACACGAGGGTATGCAGGGAAAGACGAGCAATCTCACGTCGCACGGGGTCGAAGCACGAGAGGATGATGGCTTCTGGGGTGTCGTCCACAATGATTTCTACGCCTGTGGCGGCTTCAATGGCGCGAATGTTCCTTCCTTCCCGACCGATAATACGCCCTTTAACCTCATCGGATTCGATGTTGAACACGGTGACGGCATTTTCCACGGCTTGTTCGGTGGCTACGCGTTGAATGGTTTGAATTACAATTCTTCGTGCTTCTTTATTGGCGTTCAGTTTCGCTTCTTCAGTAATTTCTTTAATTTGTGCCATGGCAGCGGTACGGGCCTCATCCACCAGGGCTTCCATCATGGTCTTTTTAGCTTCTTCGGCGGACATGCCGCTTATTTTGGACAATTCCGCCACCCGTTTTTGTTGTAATTTCTCGAGTTCAGCGGTTCGGTTCGCCAGGGCTTCATTACGTTGTTCGGTTTCTTCGCGAAGGCGATCCAGGTCTTTATCTTTCCGATTGGCTTCTTCGAGTTTACTATTCAACGAGCTTTCTTTACCGCGAATTCGATCTTCGTTGGACTGCATTTTTCGTTCACGGTCTTTGATAGAGGCTTCGTGTTCTTCCTTTAGTTTAAGGAAATTCTCCTTGGCTTGGAGCATTTTTTCTTTTTTGATTCTTTCTGCCTCGGATTCGGCTTCCGACATTTTTTTCTTGATGGCGCCACCGACAGATAAACGATAAACCCCAAAAGTCACTCCGCCTCCAGCTAGTACACCGATAATAATTGAAACTATTTCCATTTCATGTCTTTTTAAAATTAAAAACCACAAGGGCAGAACATGCAGGAGAAATTAAATTGAGGAAATCTCTTTTTCCAAATCATAAAGTTTTTGATCAACCAGCGCCAAATCACTGGAATACCTTTGATCAGCTTTCATCATCAATTGTAAACTTGCCATCGCCATGAGGTCTTGTAAATCATTCACCGAATACTGTTTTTTCAGAGACTCAATGGCTTCATTTAATGAAGACACAGCGCGAAGGACTCGATCCTTTTCTGAATCCAATACAGATATAGGATAACTTCTACCAGCAATATCCAACTTTAGTGAAACCTTAGGCATGTTTATTTTTTAACTTTTGGATACAAAACTCAATTTCTCTTACTAATGCGTCAATCTCTTCATCCTTACGGAAAATTTTTTCCGAGGAATCGGGATTAACTTCCTGCTCGTTTGTCGAAATCCGGTCCATCAATGACTCTACTTGACGTTGCAATTCCTTTGTTTTTTGTTTTTCAAAGGACAATTCCTCAACAAGTCTTTTCGCCTCGATTTCTAGAGCGGCAGAACGTTCTTGCTCCTGAACAATGTCTGCTTTCAATTTATAAAAAATTGCTCTAATTCTATCGATTTGAGAATCAATATGAGACTCCATATCTACAAACTTTGCACAAAGGTAGCAATTGCAGTTTGATTACTCAGACAAGTAGATTTTTTTTAAGAATTTTTATTAATTCGTTCCGCAATAAAACACGGTTTGGTATAATTAGGACAAAGTTCGTAGATATTGTCAAAGCTGTTGCAAGACCATCGATCCCAAGCAAGTTGTATCTGTCCAAGTGCCGAAGGGGTACATGTTGAATCGAGCATGAATTTTGCGTTTTTTAAAGTTTGAGCAACTTTTAGATTTCCGTCACCCACAAGCACGCAATGGTTTGGCCAGGTGAAGTCGAAATCGTTCAAATCTACAGGTTGATCATAAAGCAATATTTCATTATCCGATTCCATCCGCATATAGACTTCATTTCGTTTCGCATCAAAAGCTGCTATGAAATATGAATCAAGATGCTGTTGTTTGGCCAAGTAAATCAAACTTTGAAGCGAAGAAATTCCCATTATTGGCACTTTCAAACCAAAGGCGATTCCCTTGGCTGTGGCGAGTCCAATGCGTAACCCGGTGTAAGAACCTGGGCCAATGGCCACAGAAACCGCACTTAAGTCTTTTATCGAGCCATTGATTGCTTCAAAAAGTGCATCGATGAGCAAGGTGAGTTGTTCGCCGTGTACAAATTCATGTGAATTAATTTCTAAATGTTTAACGAGTTTCCCTTTTTCAGAAAGCGCCACGGAGCAAACCTGCGTGGAAGATTCTATGTGAAGAATCATTTTTTCTCCTCCAATTTAAAACCAACACCATGAATATTTAGGATGGCAATATTCGCGTCGGGTCTGAGGTATCTTCTGAGTTTTGTAATGAATACATCTAGGCTTCTTCCTACGAAATAATCATCTTGACCCCACACTGTATTTAAAATAACATCTCTTGGCAAAACTTGATTTCTGAATTTGAGCAAAAGTTTTAGAATTTGTACTTCTTTCTTGGTGAGGTTGGTTTCCGTTGCTGCTGATTTTAATTTCAAATTCTCTGTATCTAACTGAAAAATACCAACAAATAATATTTTTTCTTCAGATTCATCCATGCTCACATTAATACGTTTCAACAAGGATTTCACCCTGAGATTTAGTTCCTCAGAAGCAAAAGGTTTGGTGAGGTAATCGTCTCCACCCGCCCTAAATCCTTCAATTTTGTCCTCTGTCATTGTTTTTGCCGTAAGGAATAGTATGGGAATATTTTTGTTGATTTTTCGTATGTCTTTGGCCAAGGTAAACCCGTCTTTTTTGGGCATCATGACATCAAAAATACAAAGATGGAACAACTCTTCGCTAAATCTTTTCAAGGCTTCAGCACCGTCTGTTGCCAAAGATACTCTATAGCCTACCCCACGCAACTGATCTGCGATCACAAATCCGAGGTTGATGTCGTCTTCAGCAAGTAAAATTTTTATTTCCATAGAAAGAAATGAATATCATAAAAAAGCCAAGAGCTTTGGTTTCCCAAAGCCCTTGACTAATCAACCTAACCTACTACTGTTGCAAAGTTAATGTGAAAGAACGACATGGTTACAAATCGAATCGTATTTTTTTCTTAAAAATTTGTTAACATAGAATCGTTAAATGCACGATTCCACTTTTGCTTTAATAAAATAATTAATTTAGGGCGATGAATCGCATATTAATTGTAGACGACGAAACCGACATCCGAGAACTGCTTAAATACAATCTAGAAAGGGAGGGGTTTATTTGCGATACCGCAGTGGATGGCGTTGATGCACTTGAAAAGATTAAAATAAATAAGCCTTCATTGATCCTTTTGGATGTCATGATGCCGAAAATGGATGGCATACAAACCTGCGAAGCGATTAGAGAAAAAAAGGAAAACAACGGCATTATTATAGCATTTTTAACGGCGCGATCTGAGGATTATAGTCAAATTGCTGGATTAGAAGCCGGCAGCGATGATTATATTTCAAAACCGATTAAACCTTCCGTTTTGGTGTCTCGAATAAATGCCTTACTTAGAAGGAAAATTGTGGCAGAAAATCCTTTGAATGAAAACAAGTCCAAGGTGTTTAGCATTGATCAGGAAAAACATCTTGTATATTTAGAAGGGGCCATTCTTCATTTACCAAGAAAAGAGTTTGACTTACTGGCATTGCTTTCCTCTAAGCCCCAAGTTGTTTTTCAAAGAGAACAAATTTTGAAGGTCGTCTGGGGAACAGATGTTGTTGTGGGCGACCGAACAATAGATGTCCACATTCGCAAGATCAGAGAGAAAATTGGGAATGACTGGATTCAAACTGTAAAAGGCGTGGGGTATAAATTTATTCTGCGATAATATGAAAAAATTCGTTTTATTTTTCATGCTTTTCCTTCTACCTCTTGGCTTGTTTTACAGTCAAAGTTCCTTAATTGAAAAGCAATTAATTAATTGGGATTCCATTCGCGGAACTTGGTTAGTGGATTGTGCTAAAGCTCTTGACGAAGGCCATGCCATTCCCGAACGCACCTTTCCTGAGGATTTTACGCCGTATGAAATGATGACCATGGTTCCTTTGGAGTACAGGAACCGAATTCAGGAATTGTCCTTCCAAAACAGCGCCTCAAATAAAATAGACCAAATAATCGCTTCTTTGGCAAATGTTGTTGAATGTGCCGCTATTCAAGGAAGGAGCTACGGTGACCCACATGTAGTAACCTTTGACAAAACGGGTTATTCTTTTCAAACCGTTGGTGAGTTTGTGCTGGTCAATTCACCTGGAAAACTTGAAATTCAAGTACGACAAAAACCTCAAAGCCAAGATTTCTCTTTAAATACCGCTGTAGCCATTCAGCTTTACGGTGATCGTATTTGCTATTATGCCCAAGACATTCCCGACGGGTCTAAGCTGCCTATTTGGCTCAATGGAAGTCCTATTCAGATGGAGGGAAGGACCTATTATCTTCCTCATGGTGGATCCTTGCGGCTTGTGGGAAGAAATTACATTCTTGCGGGACCTATGGGCGAGCGGATCATCATGGATGTGCGAAGTGGACAAAGTGCATTCATCAACGTAACCGTGGAAATACCTCGATGTCAACACCATGCGATTATAGGGCTTTTGGGCAACGGTAATGGCAATGCTATGGATGAATTTCAAAATAATCGACAAAACAATGCAGAAGTATGGCGCGGTTTCGTTGCCATGAATGCGCCAGAATTTGCCTCGATTAGTGAGGAAATGGAGCAACGTTATCAAAACCAACTGATCAAAGATTTTGCAGAAGGGTATCGTGTTAAACCCGACAGCACTTTGTTTGATTATCGCCCGGGATTGAACACCGCATTCTATACCGATAGAAGTTTCCCTCGCGTTATTCGTACCTTTTCCTCGATACCTAATGCGAATCGGACAGAAGCGAGTAAGCGTTGTCGCCAAATGGGTGTCGCAGATGCTGAGTTGAACGGTTGTATTTTTGATGCATACTATTTGAACCTAGCGCCCAATCCTGTTCCGAATCCTCCCGTTGCCACAGAGGGCGTGATAATGGACAAAGTGCGCCATCCCATAGTAAATAATAATACCATTTTTTCAGACAAAACTCCACCGATTAATCCTGCTCCAAAACCTGTAACCTTACCCACAGAGCATCATGACGGAGCCATAAAGCCATCGAAAGAAATTCAAACGCCAAAACCCAATATTTCTTTCCCTAATGCACGGCCTTTCAAAACAGATTCACCCGCTTCGACCCCAACACATAAAGATCCACCCATTCAAAAACCAAACAACAAAGTCCCTTCCGCACCGCAAACCATACCAGCGAAAGGGGGTAAAGGAAAAAAATAGTGAAAACGACACTTATATTGATGTTTTTTACATTTGGATTTGCCTACTGTCAAACCCCGAAATTGGTTGTAGGAATTGTAATTGACCAAATGAGTTATGATTATTTATATCGGTTTGATCAACACTTTGGAAAGGATGGATTCAATCGTTTTTTGAAAAATGGCGTAAATTGTAAAAACACCACTTATAATTACGTCCCTACCTACACGGGTCCAGGGCATGCTTCCATTTATACGGGCACAACACCATCAAACCATGGCATCGTGGCCAATGATTGGTATGATCGGGCCCTTCTAAAATCGGTATACTGCGTTCAGGATAATACCGTTAAAACAGTGGGAAGCTCATCCAAATATGGTAAAGCATCACCACATCTGTTAGAAACCACAACCATTACAGACCAACTAAAACTAACCTATCCAAATTCAAAAGTCGTTTCCATTTCTATCAAGGATCGGGGAGCCATTTTACCTGGAGGGCATATGTCCAACGGCACGTATTGGTTTGACTTTCAGACCGGAACGTTCATCACCAGCACGTATTACACAACAGCATTACCTGAATGGGTTGAAGCATTCAACCGCTTACACCCCGCCAAAAGTTATCTCCAAGATTGGAATCTTTCGCTTCCTTTAGACCGATATTCGCGAACGGTAGACGATTCCCCCTATGAGCGCGTAATTCCTGGCAAGTTAGCTGCCGTTTTTCCCTATACAAAAGAAGAAATAGGCTCTGAAAATTATTCTGGTTTTACGCTCACGCCATTTGCAAATACGATGCTCACTGATTTTGCAGTAAGTGCTATGGTCAAAGAAGGATTAGGGAAGGATAAATTATCCGATATGCTTTGTATCAGCTACTCAACGCCCGATATTGCAGGACATGAATTTGGTCCTTATTCCTTGGAGTTAGAGGATATTTATTTGCGACTGGATAGAGAACTTGCCAAATTATTTCAAGCGCTTGACCAAGAAGTGGGTAAAAAAAATTACTTGGTGTTTTTAACTGCAGACCATGCTGTAGTGCCTGTACCCCAACAACTTTTGGACAATAAGCTGCCTGGAGGATATCTCGATATCGATTCCTTGACCACAGACCTCAATCAATTTCTAAGTGTTAAATATGGCGAACCTTTGATTTTGGAAGAAAACAATTTGAATTTTTATTTCAACAGGGAAAAAATTCATGCATTAGGTTTGGATCTGCATACGCTTCAAGATGAAGTTTCCGAAAGGCTCAGGTCAGTACCAAAGGTTCAATTGGTGTTGAGTGGTCACGATCTGGATAGAAACATTAAACTAAGTAATTGGGGAGAGATGATTGCCTCAGGTTATACGAAGGAACGAAGTGGTGATGTGCTCATGGTCTTGAAGCCTGGATTTATTAACAAAGCTGATGATACAAAAGGCACCCATCAAGGTACAACCCATGGTTCAGCATTCAACTACGATACCCATGTTCCGCTCTTATGGTATGGTAATGGTTTGGAACGCGCATCCATTTATCGTCCAATTTCCATCACCGACATTTCCGCCACCATGGTGCATTTCTTGAACCTGCAGCGTCCTGCAAGCATGATCGGCTCACCTATTGATGAGTTATGGGAGGAGTAAATAATTTTCGACATTCTCGTAAATTCGTTGCTGGGCGTCTCGACTTTCTGCAGGAAAGAACTTTTCACCAGAAAGTCCCTCGAAGAGTCGAATATATTTTCTAGAAATTTCTTCCACCCAAGCGTCGCTCATTTCGGGCATTTTCTGTCCCACTAGTCCTTGAAATCCCTGCTCTATCAACCATTGGCGCACAAACTCTTTCGATAATTGTTGCTGAGATTCACCCTTTTTTTGCCGTTCGTGAAAGCCATCCAAGTAAAAATATCGAGAAGAATCTGGCGTATGAATTTCATCCATGAGCATGAGTTTTCCGGCTCGAAGCCCGAATTCATATTTCGTATCTACCAAAATAAGACCGCGCTCCTCCGCCATTTTGGAACCGAAGAAAAAAAGAGATTTTGTATATTTTTCCATCGTTTCGTAGACCTCTTCCGAAACGATATTTTGTCTTAAAATTTCTTCTTTGGAAATGTCTTCATCGTGCCCAGTTTCCGATTTGATGGCGGGGGTTATGATAGGCTCTGGGAAGGGGTCGTTTTCGCGCATACCATCAGGCATTTTCTCACCACAAAGCGTCCTTAATCCCGAAGCGTAAGTGCGCGCTGCATGGCCTGCAAGGTAGCCACGAATCACCATTTCAATTCGAATGGGTGAACAGGCATAACCTACAGAAACGTTTGGGTCAGGTGAAGCAAGAAACCAATTTGGCACAAGGTGAGCGGTTGCCTCCAGAAAATAGGCTGCAAGTTGATTCAATACTTGCCCTTTGTACGGGATAGGCCGAGGTAAAATATGGTCAAAGGCACTGATACGGTCCGACGCGACCATCACCAACCTTCCATCGTTTAAGGTATGTACATCCCTGACTTTACCCCGGTAAAAGCTCTCTTCACCTGTGAACCTGATCTCATTCGTCTCCGTTAGTTTGTTTGGCATGCTTATTTAAATTTTCGTGATGGTCAAAGGCAGAAATTATCTTCGCAATGATTTTATGTCGGATTATATCACTTTGACCCATTTCAATAATTCCGATACCTTCAATATCGCTAAGAATCGCGGTGCTAAAAGCCAAGCCAGATTTTTGCTTTCTTGGTAGGTCAACTTGTGACATATCACCTGTAATGACAAACTTTGCCGTCATACCCATCCTAGTGAGAAACATCTTCATTTGCATTACTGTTGTGTTTTGTGCTTCATCCAAAATAACGAAAGCCTTATCCAAGGTTCTCCCGCGCATGAAAGCCAAAGGGGCAATTTCGATTATGCCATATTGCAACATTTCAGCGAGGCGTTCTGGTGGAATCATGTCGCGCAGGGCATCGTAGAGGGGCATGAGGTAGGGATCCAGTTTTTCTTTCAAATCTCCGGGTAAAAACCCGAGATTTTCACCGGCTTCCACCGCAGGTCTGGTAAGCACGATTCTTTTTACTTCTTTGTTTTTTAATGCTTGAACTGCCAAAGCCACCGCAGTGTAGGTTTTCCCTGTTCCTGCAGGTCCAATACAAAAAACCATGTCGTTTTTTCGAACTGCCTCCACGAGTTTCTTCTGGTTCAAGGTCCTTGCTTTTATTTTTACCCCTCCATTTCCATGGACCAAAGTTTCTGAACCGTCGTCGCTGTGCAATAATTTCTCCCCTTCATGGAGCATTAAATTGTCGATATTATTTTCGGAAAGTAGGTTGAACTTTTCGAAATGGCGCACCATAAGGTTCAACTTATGCTCGAAATAGTCAATGAGTTCATCCTCTCCTTTTACTTGCATTCGGTGCCCTCTGGCCACAATAGATAATTTTGGAAAGAAAGATTTAATGTGCTTGAGGTTTTGATTGTTCACGCCAAAAAAAGCGGCTGGATTGATGCCAATAAGCTCGATATTCCTTGTACCTAATTCCAATTAATGCGTGATTAAAACCTTCGTTGTATGAGAAAAAATTTAATTTTGGTAAAAATAAAAAATTACTCATTCATTGCGTTGTTGAAAATGCAAATCATTACGCTCACTTCAGACTTAGGTTTAAGGGATTATTATGTTGCAGAAGTTAAATTAGCCCTTTTTACCCAAGTAGGTCAAGTAACTGTTATTGACATAAGCCATCAAATAAAACCATTCGATAGCCTTGAAGCGGCATTTCAACTGAGAAGCTGTTTTAAGGATTTCCCCCCAGGCACTATTCATTTAGTTGGTGTGGACTGCGTGCCTTTTTTGCCCTACAAACTTCAACCTGGTCAATCGGAAAATCTATTAGCGTATCCGACGATAGTAGTGTTTGAGGAACAAATTATTATTTGTTCCGATAACGGTTTTATCGGTGCATTCCTCGGTTTAGATCCACCCCAGCATGTTTATCGTTACCAAGAAATTGAGAACCATCCCGGGCAATGGAATTTCATGCTGAAAAGTTGCTTTATAGGCCTTGCGAAGAAAATTATCGATAAAACTCCATTTCATTCCTTTGCCGTGGCAGTGACGTCCTTCAAAAAGGCATTTAGTCCATTACCTCAAATCGAGCATAATTTAATTGTGGGTAATGTTGTCTATATTGATTCCTTTGGCAACATCATCACGAACATTTATAAATCCGACTTTGAGCGTTTCGGCTTGGATATACCTTTTACCATTAGTTATCAGAAACGAACGGATGATATCGATGTGATTTCGAAGGCATATAGCGATGTACCCTTAGGAGACAGGGTAGCCATATTTAATCAAGCCCAGCGGCTAGAAATCGCCATAAACCGAGGCGCGAATGCAGGAAATGGCGGAGCAGATAAGCTTTTTGGCGTTCGTTTAGGAGAAGCGGTACGCGTCACCTTCTATCCGAAAGGATCTCTTCAAAATTTAACCTCTTTGCTATGATATATCGTATTGTTCGATTACATTTTGACCCCGATTTTGTAGCTAATTTTCTAGAGGTCTTTACCACACGAAAATCACTCATTGTAAGTTTTGATGGGTGTCTAACCATGAAACTACTTCAAGACAAGGAAGACCCTTCCGTCTTTTTTACCATCAGTTTGTGGGATAGCGAAGAAAATTTGAACCAATACAGAAAATCTCCTTTTTTTCAAGAAATGTGGTCGACCATAAAGCCATGGTTCACTTCTAAAGCTGAAGCCTGGACCACCTTTCCGCAATATGAAGGAAAAAACCCGAACGATAAAGCATCCTCGGATACCGATTAAATAATAATTATCTAATTTTACCTGAAAATATTATCAATGTACGCACTCTACCTTAAGGAAATTCGCGGTTTTTTAAACTCTGTGGTAGGTTATGTGTTTTTGCTTGTTTTTTTAACCGCTTGTTGGTTATTCAACTGGATGTTGGATTCTTCCATGAACTTAATCAGCTACGGCCAGGCTGATTTAACGCCATTCTTTAGTGCCGCGCCTTATGTATTGCTTATTTTAATTCCAGCGATAACCATGAAATCCTTGGCGGATGAACGGCGGACAGGTACGATTGAACTTTTATATACCCGACCATTGAGTGATTTGAGTATTTTAATGGCTAAATATTTGGCGGGTGTTAGCTTAATGCTGCTGGCAATTTTACCTACCTTGGTGTTTTATGGCACCCTTTATTATTTGGGGAATCCTGTTGGAAATATTGACAGCGGGGCCGTATTTACGTCCTACATTGGTCTTTTGTTACTTGGTGCTGCATTTGTTGCGATAGGCATATTTTCTTCCTCCATCACCACAAGTCAAATAGTTTCCTTTATTATTGCCATTGCGCTGTGTTATTTTTTCTATGATGGCCTTTCTCTTTTAGGAAACTATACGCAGTTCGGGAATTTGGACTTTTATCTGCAGTATATTTCTTTGAATTTTCATTACGACGCCATTAAAAAAGGCGTGGTCGATGCCCGTGATATTGTCTTTAATTTCTCCTTTATTGTATTGTTTTTGAGTGCATCCTTGTATCTCGTTAAAACCTTTAAAAAATAAGCCATGTTGAAGTTGAGGAGTTTGTTCAACAGCGGGTACTTGCTCATAATTATTGGGATAATTATCGTGGTGAATATCATTTTCTCACTTGTTAATTTTAAAATTGATTTAACCGCGGATCAGCGGTACTCCTTATCTAAGGGCTCTGAAGTTTTTCTAGAAAAAATTAAACACCAAGAAAATAGAATCAACTTAAAAATATACTTAGAAGGGGATCTACCTGCAGAAATCCAAGGATTTAGAAATGCTATCGAGGACAAATTGAAAGATTTCAAATCCATTGCCGGAAATCGAATTGAATACGAATTTATTAACCCTAATGCAGGGCATGCTTCAAAAAAAGAAGAGCTGTTTTTTCTTAAAAGCATTTTCGATAAAGGCATACTGCCCACGAGGATTGTTTATGTAAAAAATGGTGTGCAATCTCAATTGTTGTTGTGGGCTGGAGCCGAAATAACGTGTTCAAGCAATGGGGTAATCAAAGAATCGTATGTGCAATTCTTACCTGGAACCCCTAATGGTGCACCTTTTGAACTTAATAGAATAGACCCTATTATTGAAAATGCTATTAATAATTTAGAATATAACCTGTTGTCTGCGATGCGCAAAATCAGCCAATCTGAAAAAAAACGCATTGCCTTTCTTCAAGGTCATGGCGAACTCAAAGATCAAGAAACTTTAATAGCACGGTCCATTTTAAGCCCTTACTTTTATCTCACTTCTCTGACCTTAGGAAGCAAAGAGTCTTATGAAGAATTAAACAGAATGGATGGGATCATTATTGCGGACCCAAAAAATACATTCTCAGATATTGACTTATATTTTATTGACCAATTTGTCATGAACGGTGGACGACTTATGGTATTTTTGAATACGCTTCAGCACAACGAGGATAGTTTAACGAGAAATTCCTTTGAACATACGACGAGGAAAAATTTGAAGTTGGATAAATTGTTGTTCGATTATGGCATTCGCATACATGAAAATTATGTCTACGATCGATTATGTGGCTATCGAAACATTCTATCCAACGCAAAAAGCAGCCTAAGTTGGCCTTATTTTGTAATGAGTAGTCCTACAAAACATCCTATCGCCCGCAATATTGACCCCGTTTATGTGCCTTACCCTAACGAATTACAGCTTATTCAAAAACCAGGCGTGAGATTGAATAAGATTCTTACCTCGTCGAGCAATGCCAACCGATCTGGAATAGCACCACAAATTAGTTTGATGGATTTTCAAATTTTCGGTCAGAATCCCGCTTTTATTGGCAATCCCGATGACCCTTTAAACAAGATTACGCTAGCGGCAATGGCGGAAGGAGAAATAGCCTCCTATTTTTCCAACAGAGAACTCGCTGATGAATCGAATAGATCGATTAATCAAACCAAGAAAATAAATCAAGTGCCAGTTAAGTTTCGGACCAAAAAAGTAAAAAGCAAGGCTTCTGCCAAGGTGTTTGTGGTGGGCAATGGGACATTTATTGCCAACGATTACGATTCTGTTGCCAAGGGTGGGTCTTATCAATATCGGCCTTATCCAGCCGGTTTTAATCCTTTAAAATTCGGAAAAACACCGGATATTAATGGGAAACCCCTAATATTTGGCAACCAAGAATTTTTACAAAACATAGTGGATTATATGCTAGGAGACAATAGCGTGCTGGACATTCGAAGCAGGCAAATTGAATTAAGATCACTCGACAGCAGAAAATTATTGGCTGAAATAAAATACGTGAAATATCTAAATTTGATTGTTCCTTTCTTACTTGTTACCTCAATCGGCATTGTTATCTATGTTTTTCGACGCAAAAAATACAAATAACGAAATATGAAAAAGAGGTACGTCAAAAGAACATTAGTTCTCGTAGTGCTGCTTTTATTACTGGCCCTGCTGGCTTGGCTCGCGATCTCTTTGATCCGGCAGCGTGGAAAATCCGATGCGGGGTCTTTTGATTTTGCCATCCAAGATACCACTGCAATCAGTGCTATTGAAATTCGTGATGCCTTTGGAAAAACCATCACGCTTACCAAAAAGAATGGAATATGGACCGATGAAAATGGGAAATGTGTGGAAGCACAGAACATATCTCTCATCTTAGACGTTGCCAAAAACATTGAATTTAAAGGGTATTTAGGAGACAGTTCGAAGAAAAAATTGGTGAATCTTATGTCCACTCAACATATAAGAGTACGTTTTTATGTGGACGGAGAATGGGAGAAAACGTGGTATATCGGTCCCCCTTCGCAAGATCATTATGGGCAAATCATGTTATTAGAAACGGAAGACAACGGCAAAAGCAAAGACCCGGTTATGATGCGAATCAGAGGATTCAAAGGTTTTATTAGTCCTAGATTTTTTGCGGATAGAAAAAAATGGATGTGTACTTCGTTGTTTTCTTACACCCAAGACCAAATTGAATCTGTCGAGGTGATGAACCAAGAGAACGCGAAATTAAGTTTCAAAATTCAGCGCAATGGGAAACGTTTTTCAGTAACCTCCCTTGGAAAATCTCTCCCCTTTTTGGATACTGCCAATGTGTATCGCTATCTTCAGGAATACCGCAATATTCATTTCAATATGGCCAATATGGAGCTTAATAAACGGCAATGTGATTCGTTACTTCGAAGCCCTTTTTACTGCCGATTGACTGTAAAACCTTGGGGAGGAAAAGCCATAAATTTAAGACTTTATAGGATTAAATCAGAGGAAGCGCAAAGGAATGAAATGGGCGAAATGGCGTATTGGGATATGAATATGCTTTGGGCCGCTTTGCCCTCAGGTGAATTGGTCAAATGCCAATATTTCGTATTTAATCCATTGTTAATGGGTCAAATTTATTTTCCTGGGATTGTAGAATTAAAGTAAAGATTGCTAATCATTCTGCTAAAGAATTGTTATTTTTGCCTATTGATAAATATTCTATGAATTTTGTAACCTCAAGCCTGACTCTTTTGCACCATTTACAGAGTATTTCTGGTGCATTAAGCACGAACACGAAACTACCTATACTCGATAATTTTTTATTCAAGGTCAACCAAAATAAGGTAACCATTGTTGCTACTGATCTTGAAACTACAATGGTAACGCACCTTGACATCCAATCGGAAAGCGAAGGTGAAATCGCTATTCCCGCCAAACTTCTTCTTGAAGTGCTCAAAAATCTACCCGACCAACCTTGCACATTTCGTATCAATAAAGAAAATTATGCGATTGAAATCAGCTACGACAATGGGAAATCAAAAATGGTAGGATTCAATGCCAGCGAATTTCCAAAATTGCCCACCTCTGAATACACAAGTTCAATTGAAGTGACCGCAGAACTGCTTTCCAATGCGATTGCAAAAACCTTATTTGCCGTGGGTACCGACGAAATGAGGCCGGTAATGACAGGCGTGTTGTGTGAGTTTTCCCCAGAAAACATAACGTTTGTGGCTACCGATGCGCACAAATTAGTACGGTATCAACGCACCGATATTTCTACTCAGTCGAGCTCTTCCTTCATTCTTCCAAAAAAACCATTGAATTTATTGAAAGGAAATCTTAGAGGCGAAGAAACAGTGACCATTGCATATAACGAATCCAACGCAACCTTCACGTTCAACGATCTCACCTTAGTATGTCGACTTATTGATGGAAAGTACCCCAATTACGAGGCAGTTATTCCAAAAGAAAACCCGAATGTGCTTACTGTAGAACGCTCGCACTTTCACAATTCCTTGCGACGTGTATCCCTTTTTTCCAACAAAACAACGCATCAAGTACAACTAAAAATGGCAGGCTCCGAGTTGCAGTTGTTTGCTGAGGACATGGACTTTTCCAACGAAGCGAACGAACGACTAACGTGCAATTACAATGGGGTGGATATGGAAATTGCGTTCAACGCAAAGCCATTGGTGGAGATGCTTTCCATACTTGAAACGGAATCCATCCAGCTTTCAATGAGTGAACCGTCCCGTGCGGGCTTGATCACACCTTTTGAAAATCAAAATCCCAACGAACATATCCTCATGCTGGTGATGCCAGTTATGATTCCCCGATAAACGGAATGGCTTCCACATTGCAGAATATTCGTTCGTTGAATGGTCAGCAATTGAATGAAATCTTGACCCGTGAAGGTTTCCCTTCCTTTCGCAGTAAACAAATTATTTCATGGCTATGGGATAAAAATGCAGCTCGTTTTCAAGACATGCAGAATTTAGGAGGAAGCCTAATCACCTTTTTAGCATCGCATTTCTTTATTGATAAATTGACCACACAAGGCACGCAGATCAGCAAAGACCGAACGATAAAATGCGGCTTTACTACCCATGACCAACACATCATTGAGGGGGTCTTAATTCCCAGTGCACAACGCATGACGGCATGTATTTCATCGCAGGTAGGCTGCAGTTTGTCTTGTCTTTTTTGCGCAACTGGAAAATTGAAACTCATGAAAAATTTGAGTCCTGGCGAAATTGTGGACCAAGTAGTGCTGTTGGAAACCCTGGCGCAACAACATTATGGGCAACACCTAAGCAACATCGTGCTTATGGGAATGGGTGAACCTTTATTGAACTATGCCAATGTGCTGACTGCCATGGATATCCTTACAGACCCTACCCGTTTTGGCATAAGTCCCAAAAGAATAACCCTATCCACAGCGGGAATTGCGAAAATGATACGGCGCCTTGGCGACGATAAAGTCAAATTCAATCTTGCCCTTTCCTTGCATGCCGCCGATGATGAGAAAAGAAGTGAGGTCATGGAAATCAATCAATCCAATGATCTTGAATCCTTGCGTAGCGCCTTGATGTACTTTCATGAAAAGACAGCAACACGCGTTACCTTTGAATATATTCTGTTTAAAGGTTTCAATGATTCCATTGAAGACGCTTCGAAATTGGCATCCTTCGCGAAATGTGTCCCTTGTAAAATCAATCTTATTGAATATAACCCTATTGGGGATGAGCGCTTTCAACGTTCAGATGATCGCGATACCGAAGCATTTAGTCGCTTTTTAGAAAGTAAAAATTTGATTGTCAATATTCGCAGAAGCCGAGGAAAGGATATTGATGCAGCATGTGGTCAGCTGGCCAACAAACAGGCTTAAAATAATTGTTTTATCTCCTCGCATACCCTCAGAGAAGGTAAATCACCATTAAATTTGCAGTAATCCTCATAAATGAGAAGGTAACGCTGTATCAATTCTGTATTGGAAGCAGGTTCGAAATATTTCCTTTGAGGTTCCAAATTCATTTTTTTAAGGAAAGCACGAATTTGCGCTTCGTCAAATACCAACCCGTTTCCACTCGGATTGATATAAAATAAAACGCCATAAGGGTTCTCTTTTTCTAAAAAAATCGACGACCCATGCTCATCCATTCTGGCCAGAATAAAAATATGAGGGAGATCAATGCCATGAATAGGAACATCCAACCAGTTGGCCACAATCGAATAAATTAATCCGATAACCAAAGGATTACCTTTTTTATGGCGAATCACTTGCGAAACATTCAAGTGGTTGATGTCTCGCTCAATGGAATGAATGCATTGATAACCATGCACATTAAAAAACACATGGTTGAGCACTTTAACTTGTTCAAAAGCCGTTTGATGGTCGTTGAGTTCTAGCCAAACGTCTTTTCTTAGTACTTCCATGGATTGAATCACCTGGGCTTCATCAAGTGCCGTGTCATGAATTTTAGTCAAGGAAAGGATGGCCTGCAATAAATCTTTCTCCGATGATTCCTTCCAAGTTGAAAGCTCTCTTCTTACCTCATCTATTTGTATCGTACGGGCAATTTCAGCAGCTCTACCGCGATGCAGCTCAGAAAGTTTGAGGTTGTTTTCTGCCTCCAGTAAACGATCAATGATGGCAAATCCTTCTCTTCGAATTACCTGTGAAACAACCAAATAAATCCGTTCGTCCGGGTCCTCCAAAAGAGCAATTAAGGCTTTGCATTTTTTGTCCGAGTTTTTCACAATGACAAATTTAGGAGAGCCGGTTCATGATAATTAAAGCAAAAACATTCTTTATTAAAGTATAAATGTTAATACCCATGTAACCTATAAAAAAAAGAACCGTTAAACCCTGTAAATCCAAATATGCTTTGCTACAGGTTATTTGCGATCGGGGGGTGTAAAAACCCCCTTTTTATTCTTAACTTTATTGTATGAAAAAGATTCTACCTATTTTTCTTGGTTTGCTCATGGTGAATTGTAAATCAAACAAAAGTGCACATTCTTTGTCGGTAAAGGGATTCAGCGACACCTGCATCGGCATAGTACATGTCAATGAAGAAGGCTGTCCTCTATTCATTAATATTTCGGAGGAATTAAATCCTGGGAAAGCCATAGATTTTCACAAAATTTATCCGCTAAATCTAAAAGATGGCATGAAGAAAAAAGGCTTAAAAGTGAAATTTTCTTACACCCTTTCAAAAGCCATGAACCCAGAAGGGTGCACTGCCGATGCGGTTGTGCAATTGGAGTCCATTGAGGTTATTCCATAACTTTCATAAAATCAAGTACTAAATAACATAGAGCTTTCCCCACCATGCGTTCTTCAAAAGTATTCGTAGGCGCTCCTTCGCACAAATGAAGATATGCGATATCTGTTTTTTTGATGGAAAGAACAGCGCTTCTGACTTGATTCAAGGAAAAACCTGTAGGACTCTGGGCCGAAGAAGGCATGTTGGCAATACTGTCCAAATCTATTTCCAGACCGGTTGGAAGCTGTGTTCCCGTAAAGCAATGCATATCCTCGTTTAAAGATCTTCCTAAAAGGTACTCATCGAAGGCCACTATTGTGATGGGAAATCTATCCAGGAACTCAAGCATAAATGTATTCAAGGAATAAGAATCAACGCCAAGGACAACATAAGACTGAATTAAATCTTGTATTAAGGCAAAAGAAAAGGCATTTCCTGAATGCCGTGCATCAGGGGTTCGGCAATCCATATGTGCATCAATATTGATAATTGAATGTAATTTTCTATGTGAAGCAGCCCATCGGATAATTGGGAGGGCATTGTTATGTCCGCCACCGATGATAATGGGAAGCTGCTGGGGACCAATACTTTCAATCAGGACGCTTTCCGCAAAACGGTCTAATTCCTCCACCAGCGAAGCGGCTTCATGGGTTTTGCTTGGAAAAAAGCCGATAAACACAATTTTTCCGAGAATATCGAACGAAGTATCCCGGTAAGGCATAGCGAGAAAAAAAGTTAAAAAGGCATCAAAAGCATTTTCAGTGCCCAGTCTACCCTTGTTGGCAAATGGACCAATGGATTCACTAATTCCGATTATCATAAACTTGGGTGAAGGAACATCGGCACGGAGATGATCCCCATTTTGAAATTCTCCCGAACGGTTTGAAAATGCGACCTTATCTAATAGCTGTTCTTTTGAAACAAAGGCAAAATTTCCGTTATCTGACTTCATAAGGTAAAATTAATTGCATTATTTGATCGGGGACTTTTAAGGGACGCAAGGAAATGCTGTCAGTAAATACCAACGTTGTGGAAGCGCGCGTACGCAACTGGTTGTCTTCTCCGGTGATCGTGTATTCAAATTGCAACGTACAAGAAGTAACTTGCGTCAAAATTGACTCCACTCGAATTAACTCATCATAGCGAAGTGGTTTTTTATAATCGATAGATAGCGATTTAACCGGTAGAAGCATGCCCTGTTCCTCCAACTCTGCATAAATAACACCTAAGCTCCTTAGTGCTTCAACGCGCGCTAATTCAAGAAAAGCTGGATAGTTTCCATAATAACAGAACCCCATTTTATCGGTCTCGCTATATCGAATTCTTAAAGAAATGGAATGGGCAAAATAAAACTTCATGAATCCTCTTTTTTGTTTGGAAAATTACATCAATTTATGTTACATTAGCCTCCCTCTTTTCAAAACCTGTTAATACACATAAGACAAGACAATGAATAACAAAAATTAGTATAAAAACAAGCCCAATTACGCTTTTTTTTCTATTTTTTTTTGTCAATCTTTGTGGTCTGTCCATAACGATTTGTTAATCTTATCTTAACAAATAAAGGGCCTGATAGAGAATCAATTAGTTATTTGTTATTTTGTTATTTTTATGATGTCAACACAACACACTACGATATGGGAATCCTGTTTAAAAGTAATCAAAGACAACATTTCGTCACAAGCCTATAAGGTCTGGTTTGAGCCCATTTTACCAGTGAAAATTGAGAATAATATTCTCACTATTCAAGTCCCCTCACACTTCTTTTACGAATGGTTAGAACAGCATTACATTCAACTTTTGAGAAAGGTTATCCGCAAGGAGATTGGGCCTGATGCTTCTTTGGAATACAGTATCGTGATTGAAAATAATACGAATCAAGATACCCCTTACACAGTTAAACTGCCCACACAAAATGCAGGTTCTGTTCAAAATACATCTCAGGCCATTCCTTTGCATGCCACAGAACCACAAATTCGTAATCCGTTTATCATTCCTGGATTAAAAAAAGTTACCATTGCATCGAACCTCATTCCGACGCATACCTTCGAAAATTTTGTGGAAGGGGAATGCAATCGGCTTGCTCGGGCCTCCGGCTATGCCGTGGCCAACAAACCAGGCGGAACGGCCTTCAATCCCTTACTCATATACGGAGGTGTTGGTTTAGGAAAAACACATTTGGCGCACGCCATTGGACTTGCCATTAAGGGACAACACCCCAACAAGACGGTTTTATATGTACAATCTGAAAAATTTGCGCATCAATTTATAGATGCTATTAAAAATCAGTCCACGAATGATTTCATCCATTTCTATCAAATGGTGGATGTACTCATTATTGACGATGTGCAGTTTTTTGCAGGAAAGGAAAAAACACAAGATGTATTCTTTAGTATTTTCAATCACTTGCATCAGAACGGGAAGCAAATAGTACTAACTTCTGACAAGGCACCTGTAGAAATGCAAGGCATGGAACAAAGGCTTCTTTCCCGATTTAAATGGGGTTTGTCGGCAGATCTAACCATTCCTGATCTCGAAACACGCATCGCTATTTTGCATAAAAAAATGTATGCCAGCGGAATTGAATTGCCGAATGAAGTGGTAGAATACTTGGCTTATTCCATCAATACTAATATTCGCGAAATTGAAGGCGCCTTGAATACTTTGTTGATGCAGTCCAGTCTAAATAAAAAGACCATCACACTAGAATTAGCCAAACAAATGGTAGATAAATTCGTAAAAAATACGGCTCGTGAAGTATCCATTGAATATATCCAAAAAATTGTGTGCGACTATTTCGAATTACCTATTGAATTATTAAAATCAAAAACGCGAAAAAGAGAAGTGGTCCAGGCACGTCAAATTAGCATGTATTTCTCTAAAAAAATGACCAAATCTTCTTTAGCGAACATTGGAGCACACTGCGGCGGTAAGGATCATGCAACGGTACTTCATGCATGCCGAACGGTCATTAACTTATCTGAAACGGATAAACAATTCCGTACTTATTTAGATGATTTGGAGAAAAAACTCACCATCCACTAATCACACGACGTTGGAATAAAAAATGTGCTATAGCAACGCAATAAGTTCTAATGTAGTACAATTAGCGCAATCGTATAAAAAAGGAATGGCTTTGGTTCCTGATCACCTCCTTCCTATATATTTCTCATCTGGCTTTTCTCTTCCTTTATGGCCATGTATCACGGAAAAAGATGATATAATTTGCATGAACTGGGGCCTTGTTCCTTCATGGTATAGAGGGCAGGCTATTCATGAAATCGCAAGCAAGACCTTAAACGCGAGGGTGGAAACCCTACAGGATAAGGCAAGTTTTAAACACCTCATCCGAAGCAAGCGATGTATTATTCCTTCCACAGGATTTTTTGAATACCAACTCAATGGAAATCAAAAAAAACCATTTTTTATTTATCCAAAAAACGCGATGTTCTTCCATATGGCAGGTCTGTACGATTCCTGGATCCACACGGGAACTCGAGAAACTTATACGGGTTTTACGATTGTGACGACCGAAGCAAATTCCCTAATGGCAGGAATACACAATACAAAAAAAAGAATGCCGCTTCTGTTGAACGCATCGGAAATATTGTCCTATCTGCATGGTGAGATAGATTTTAATTCGTTGCACACGCTCGATGAAGAAGGCATGTGTGCGCACCCAGTAGATAAGAGAATTATTATGCGTTCAAACCACAACGTTCCCGAGGTCCAGCACTTATTTAATGATAATATTGGGACCCAAGGTGTGTTATTTTAAGATTGGTAATATATTTGTAAATTATTGGGAATGAAACGATTTTACCTTCTTTTTTTACTGCTTCCAATCTTTCTTTGCTCCTGCGTTGAAATCATCGACGATTTAACGCTAAATTTGGATGGCTCGGGTACTTTTAAATATACAATTAACCTTAGTTCGAGCAAGGTAAAAGTTAATTCCATCATGGCTTTAGATAGCTTCAATGGGAAAAAAGTCATGAAGCTTGGAGAATTAGATAATATGTTAGCCGAGTTTAAAGACGTTTTAAAAAAAGAAAAAGGAATTCGATCCGTACAAATGGAATTCAATAAGACCGATTTCATCATAAAAATCGCCATTGATTTTGGGTCCATCCAAGAGTTACAAAATGGAATTAAAACCGCTTTTATCAAAGTAGACCCGAAGAATAACATGCTACATGATGATGGAATATGGATGTCTTGGGATGGTAAATCGCTCTCACGAATTATTCCAAATATAGCGGCAGAGCGCATAAAAAATGTAAAAGACACGGAAGATAATCTCCTAAAAACAGGAACCTACACATGCATTTCAAGACTTCCTCGAAGCATTGCTAAAACCAACAACGTGCAATGTAAATTGAACCCCAGCAAAACCGCTTCTATGCTTCGTGTTAATGCCTTAGATTTAAAGTTAAATCCAAATTTATTGGAGCACACCATTACCTTATCCCCTTAATATTATGACAAAGTTATTTTTGCCTCTCTTTTTAGGCTTTACATTAAATGTGGTAAGCCAAGGAGCAGAACAACTTATTCCTTCCCAAGCTGTTACCGTTTTTAGCATAAATAATACGGATGTTTTACAAAAAATAAGCATTGATGAATGGATAACCTATGATTTTATGAATGAAATCCATCAAGAGCTCTTCGATAAATCTACGGAAAATAAAAGTGTAAAAGATGCCGGTTTAGATTTCGATAAACGCCTTTGTTCGTTTTATGGAAAAACCTCAACCTATGAATTAACTGGTTTCACTTTTGGGATAAAAAATCTGAATGATTTATTCACTGTGTTCGATGATTTTGAAGAAATTCCATCTAACGATCAAAATGTTAGAGTGTATCAATCCCTATTCAATAATTTGATTGTGAATCAGGACAACGGCCTTTTAGTTAGGATCGAGCCTCTAGAACCATACCTTAATAATCTAACGGATTCGATTTGGTATGCCCGCGGTAATACTTCCCCGTACTACGCCTTCGATGAAGACCAAGATATGACAGAAGAGGAAATCACCAACGAAGACGTCAATAAAGACATGTTGGAAAAAACCTACTACGAACTTCGAGACAGTCTTCAATTCGAATTACAAAAACAATATTACGCTACGGTGATGCATGGGTTATTGTCGGATAAAGAAAGCTTGTATTCCAAGGATAGCGTCTTTCGAGAACTTTTCACCCATACATCAGCAGGGGTATTCTACTTGGATAATTCGAGAAATGTCGACCGCTCAAAGAATTTATGGTACTTAAAGACCGTGCTTCCCACTTTATATTTGGATGTACAAGATCTCTACGAGGATAATATCATTACAGGCGATTTGGTTTTAGAAGAATCCTCCATAAAGTTTAAACTTAAAACCAGTTATAGTGCGCCTTTAGGAGCTATTTATTCTGAAATGAATGACGCGAAATTCGATAATTCAATTGCAAAATATATCCGATCTGATCAGCCCGCTTATTTTACCTATACCATCAATCTCCGTGCTGCTTATGAAAAAGCTTTCGAAGTGCTCGTTCCCATCCTTTCCAAGGCCAATGACCCTGAAATTTCTTTTAATTTATTGATGCTAAAACTTGGTAATGCGCTCATTAACAAAGATGCTGTTTTCGATACCTATAAGGGAAGTTTATTTCTAACCTTCAACGGCGTACAAAAAGTAAAAACAAAAAAAATAACTTTTTTTTATGACGAAGAAACCTTTGAATATGGGGAAAAGGAAAGCGAAGCAGAAGAGGATATGCCAATATTTACGATGGGCTTTTCCACAAAACGAAAAGACATTCCAGACATGGTTCTCGAACATCTAAGCCAAGTCACAAGTAAATTTGAAAACAAAGGAGATTATTGGGTATTTAATAAAGCCATTTTTGACGCCGCTCCAGTTTTTATTATCAATACCAAAGATTTATTTATCCTCACCAACGATCAAGATTTTGCGGAAAATCACCGAGATGGATTTGGAAAAGATGCACTTTCCAAAAAGCAAATCAAGAACATAAAGAAATCAGGAACAATGGCAGGATTTGTTGATATTCAACAGTTAGCACTAAATTTTCCAAGCGAATTCATCAATGAAACCCAACAAGAACTTTTTAATTTTCTGCGCAACAAATCAGGAAATCTCTCGCTTCGATCGGTAGAAACAAAGGCCCAATTTTCGACATTTGAAATGAATTATTCTTTTTTAGACAAGGAGCGAAGCAGTAAGCATTTTCTTGATTTACTGAATACCCTTTATTTATTGACCCGATAACCGTGAAACGCATATTTCAAGGGCTTGTTTTTGTTCTCCTGCTGTTGGGTTTACTGGCAGTTCTGTATTTTAGAAATAAATCAAGCCCCAATTTGGTGTCGATCAAACTCACCGACCGGCTTCCTTCAGGAGAAATTCTTGTTCGATTAAATGTCTTGGAGTTGAACAAAGAAATTAATGCGATAATCGTCAAACAAAAATTACCGATTCGCGAATTTACTTCCCCGGATTTTTTAGTGAGCCAAGGCAAGCAATTTGGTATCAATCTTTCCTCGGAGGCTTACATGTTTTCTGACAGAGCAATGAACGAATGGGGAATAATGATTTCATTGACCGACTCCTCACAAGTGATCAATTTAGTCAGCCGATTTAAATCGAATACCAAGGTAAAGGATTCCTCCACAGACCGTATTCGAATATTCTCCTTTGTCGAGTTTAATCTGAATTTATGTTACGGAAAAGACTACCTTTTTTTGTATTCCGGGAAAAATTTCAAGCAAAAAATGGCACGCGTTTCAGAAGCAAAGGTTGGCGGAATTGCCCGAGAATGGAAGCATTTTCTATCGTTACCTGTTTTCAAAGATGAAAAGATTGTGGCCTACACTGAAGGGTCTTTTGTACAGGAATGGGGGCTTGATTATGCTTTATTTTCACATGATAATGACTCCAATGATGTTCATATAAAAGCATATTTTCATACCGCCCAAGATCATGGGTTGAATTTGCTTGCCTCGCAAGCTGGACTTCCTTTAAAACCAACCGACGCTAAGGCCATTGAACTTCACTTAGATTCCTCCTTCAAACATCAGCAAATATTGAAAAAATTCATGCCTAAACTTATGGAACTTGGTAAAAAAATTGGTTTTCCCACCCCCTTGTTCATTCAAGCCTGGGATGGAAATCTGTCCTTTCGAGAAGGTGGCTTCGTCAATTCAACCCAACGCATTGTAACCACCGACTTTGATGAAGACTTCAATCCCATTGAAATCACGAAGTATCAACACATTCGTGTTCCGGGGTATTCGATTTTATTGGGTGTCAATTCACTTGGAAGCACTTTGATGAAATCATTATACAGTAAAGGAATTATAAGAGACGAGGCGGGAAAATTACGCTTCCTCTTTGCTCCTTTGTTAACCATGAAAACCGAGAAAAATCGTTTTCAATTCTCGGCCTCCTCAACATTTCCTAACCTTACTTTAGGCAATAAAAATTTCCTTCGATGGACTGAAGGTAAGGACGTATACTATTTAGAAATTGATTCGTGCCAAGGACAATTTGCCACGGCCCACTTGGATGTCTCCTCTGCATTGATCATTAATTTCTTTCATAAGGTCGATAAAAAGAAGTCGCTTGCTAAATATAAGCGGGAAGTAAATTAGCTTTAAGATCTTCTAATATTTCTTGCACCTCGTTCAAACAATTCGCAAGCACTAATCGGGTTCTGTATTCTTTAAAATGGGCAATTCCCTTGAAATAATTCGCATAATGCCTTTTCATTTCGGCCACGCCCACGCGTTCCCCTTTCCAACGAATACTAAAGTCCAAATGCTCCTCTACCGCACTGATTCTTTGCGCCATGGTAGGCATCGGTAAATGGCTTTTGTGCTTCATAAAGGATTTAATCTCGTTAAATATCCAAGGGTACCCGATGGCTGCCCGACCAATCATTACCCCATCAACACCATATACGTTTTTGTAGTCCATGGCTTTTTCTGGAGAATCGATATCCCCGTTTCCAAAAATGGGAATTCGCATTCTTGGGTTATTTTTTACCTTGCCTATGAGCGTCCAATCCGCTGGCCCCTTGTACATCTGAGACCGGGTTCTCCCGTGAATGGTGAGCGCTTCGATGCCAATATCTTGTAGGCGTTCCGCCGTCTCGAATATATTTTTAGTAGAATCGTCCCAACCCAAGCGAGTTTTAACGGTAACGGGTAATTTTACAGCATTCACTACTGCTTTGGTAAGTCGCACCATTTTAGGAATATCTTGCAACAAGGCGGCCCCTGCCCCTTTGCATGCAACTTTCTTCACCGGGCAACCATAGTTGATGTCTATTAAATCCGGTTGAACCTCTTCAATAATCTGAGCTGCCCTCACCATGCTGTCCTCGTCGGAACCAAAAATTTGTACCCCTATGGGTCTTTCGTATTCGAAGATGTCCATCTTTTGGACGCTTTTCACCGCATCTCGAATCAGACCCTCCGATGAAATAAACTCCGTATACATCAAATCGGCACCGTGTTTTTTACACAAGGCTCGAAACGGCGGATCGCTAACATCCTCCATAGGCGCTAACAAGAGCGGGAAAGCGTGGAGTTCTATGTCCCTGATTTTTACCATCAATCCAAGGATGAAGTGGCGTTTGTTTGGATAAAATGCAAGTACTTTTTAAGGTCTGGCTCTCTTTCTTTGCGCATTATCATCAGCATACCGTTATTTTCGACAACAATCATATTTTCGAGCCCCTCTAAAAGGACTTTTTTTTGATTTGGTACATGAACTAAACAATGATGGGTGTCAAAAAGAAAGACATTATCTCCAACAATGGCATTGCTATCTTTGTCCTTGTTCAAGTGTTCCAATAAACTTCCCCAAGTACCTAAATCACTCCAGTCAAAATCAGAAAGCACCACAGAAACGTTTTTCGCATGTTCCATGACTGCAAAATCTATTGAAATGTCGGGTGCTTCCGCAAACGCACGTTCCATAAAATCGATTTCCAAAGGGGTGTTGTATGCTGATAATTCCGTGAAAAAGATCGCATACAAGCTTTCGCAATGCGCTTTCAAAGCATCAAGAATAACTTCCGCCCGCCAAATAAAAATACCAGAATTCCAAAAATAATTTCCTGACTCTAAGAACATAATCGCACGATCCTTGGAAGGTTTTTCACGAAATTGTACCACAGATTTTATTTGTCCAGGGGCGGCCTCTCCTTTTTCAATTTCGATATACCCAAATCCCGTATCTGGTCTAGTGGGTTGTATTCCTAGCGTTACCAGTTGATTCGCGTTGGCTTCAAGTATCGCACGTTGCACAAGTTCTTCAAATCTTGTTTTATTCAGAATTAAATGATCGGAGGGCGCTACGACAAGGGTAGCCTTTCGGTTTATTTTAAAAATTTTAGCCGCCGCAAAAGCAATGCATGGGGCTGTATTTTTTCGTTCTGGTTCGCAAATAATCTGATCCTCCTTGAGTTCAGGTAATTGTTCCAAGACTAAGGACTTATAATTCACATTTGTAAGTACAAATATTTGGTGGGTATTGGCAATCCCTATGAGGCGTTCAAAGGTTAAGCGCAAAAGAGATTTTCCTACGCCGAGTACGTCCAAAAACTGTTTCGGTTTCTCTTCTGTAGACAGGGGCCAAAACCTGCTTCCGGTTCCTCCCGCCATGATGAGCGCATAAATATCCTGTTTATTTGTCATGATAAATAGGTTTCACCTTAGCAAGAAGGTGTACTAAATACATTTTTCCCGTGCTGATTTCCTTGCATTCAAAACGCGTTCTCCGTTTTTCTCCTTTTCGAAATATACGGCTGTTCACCACAAAAGTAGTGTTTTTTGGAAGGTTTTCTAAACTGACTTCCTCCTCCTCATGTACATCATACCTTCTTAACACTCGGCTTAAATGAATGTCGTTGCACGACGACGCTTTTGGATTGTTGGTGGATTTAACGAGCGCTTTTTTTAAATCAGAAGGCAGCTCAGGGTGATGAATGATTTTCGCAATCAATGATGAAAAATACTGTTTCCACTCGGTTCCATGTGGGGCAACATGCATTCCAAATTCTTCGAATGTTTGCCAATGGGCAAATTCGTGCAGGGTTGTAATAAGGAATGCATAGGGATTTAAGTTTCCATTTACCGTTATTTGCGGTTTTCCTTTCTTATTCAAAGGCCTAAAATCCCCTAGTTTCGTGGACCTCTCCTTCACGATTTTAAAATGCACATTCGAGTGCAAAAGTAGATGCGTAATCAAAGGCACAAAAGGGGAAGGAACATATTTATTAAATACCTCTGAATAGCGGTCAGCCGGGTTCATAGCCTAAAGGTAGTAAACAAAATAATGAGCCTAGCGCAAAAAATTAATGTTACCTTTATCGCATGAAATATCTACGAAATATAGGCACATATTTCTTGATGCTGGGCTGGGTACTTCGTAAACCAAGGAAATTCTCCGTTTTTTGGAGAATGCTGATGCAACAGATTTTTCAAATAGGTATTAACTCTATTCCGATCGTGGCCTTGATGTCGGCTTTTATAGGTGCTGTGATTTCGTTACAGACCGCTTCCAACATGGACAGCCCCTTGCTACCCGACTATACGGTAGGATATATTACCCAATCCAGCATTATTCTCGAGTTCTCGCCTACCATAATTAGCTTAATCCTGGCGGGGAAAGTGGGGTCAAATATTGCTTCTGAAATTGGGACCATGCGCATTACAGAGCAAATAGACGCCCTCGAAATTATGGGTGTCAATTCCTTGAATTATATCGTTTTTCCTAAAATAATCGCCGCCATCCTCTACTTTCCTATCCTTGTGATCATTTCCATGTTTCTAGGCATGTTAGGAGGCTTTGCGGCCTTGGTGATATCGGGATTACAAAGTCCAGAAACCTACGTACTGGGACTGAGATCTTGGTTTGAGGTATCTAATGTAAACTATGCCTTGACAAAAACCGTGGCTTTTGGCTTCATTATCGTATCCATTTCATCTTTCTATGGTTATTATGTGAAAGGCGGTTCGCTGGATGTAGGTAAGGCCTCGACAAAATCTGTGGTTGTAAGCAGTGTTGTCATTCTTATCACCAATTTTATTATCACTAAACTCATGTTGCTCTGATGATAGAAGTTGTGCAATTGAACAAAACTTTTGGTAAACAACAAGTGCTCTTTGATGTTTCTGCGCAATTTTACCCTGGAAAAGTAAACCTTATTATCGGTCAATCAGGTCAAGGTAAAACGGTGCTTGCAAAATGCATGGTAGGACTTCATGAAGCCGACAACGGTAGCATCCTTTTTGATCATCGAGATTTTACGCGCATGGACAAGCGCGAACGCAGGGATATCCGGCAGGAAATTGGTATGCTATTCCAAGGCAGTGCCCTATTTGATTCCATGACCGTGGAGGAGAACATTATGTTTCCACTTAAAATGTTTTCCACCCTGACCAAAAAGGAAATAAAAGAACGCGCGAATTTTTGTCTTGAAAGGGTTAATCTATCGGGAAGAAATGCCTTATATCCTTCCGAATGCTCCGGAGGTATGCAGAAACGTGTTGGAATTGCGCGTGCGATTGCCATGAATCCAAAATATTTATTTTGCGATGAACCCAATTCAGGTTTGGATCCGAAAACAGCCATTGTGATTGATAATTTAATACGTGACATTACCTACGAGTACGGTATCACCACCATCGTAATTACCCACGATATGAACAGTGTGATGGAAATTGGAGACAGCGTTATCTTCATTCATCAAGGGAAGAAGTGGTGGGAAGGCGATCGCCACAGCATAATTACTGCCAATAATCCAGAGGTCGAGGGCTTTGTATTTGCGTCGGAATTCATGAAAGAAATCCGGACAACCTTAAAAGAGCGAAATACTTAGGCGGGATATTGCCTCACTTTTTTGCACCTTTTCATTTCTTTTGTATCTTTGCGCTCCCTTTTGCTCAAAGGAGACAATAACGGGACATGCGGATGTGGTGAAATTGGTAGACACGCTAGACTTAGGATCTAGTGCCGTGAGGTGTGCGGGTTCGAGTCCCTCCATCCGCACCTTGAGGTCTCGTGTATTCGGGACCTTTTTTTTTGAACTAAAAATGACTAAACATGCACGTCGTTCGTAAAGATTTGGATGCGCTCAACGGCCAATTGATTGTTGAGATTACACCTGATGACTATGCCCAAAAGGTAAAAAACAACCTAGAAAAATACCGCAAAACGGCTAAAATACCGGGTTTCCGCCCAGGCCACACGCCCCTTGCGGTGATCGAAAAACGCTTCGGCAAAGCGGTTTTAGCTGAGGAATTGAACCAACTGGCACACGATGGCCTCAACCGGTACATCCAAGAAAACCAACTGAATCTTCTTGGAAATCCCATTCCTTCGGCCCAAATGCCCATGGAAGGTACTTTAGACCACCCAGGCTTGTTTCGGTTTTCCTTCGACATTGGCATGCCCTCCGCTTTCGACTACGATTCGGTATTGAAATCTGGTGTAGAATACCACACGGTACGTGTGGATGACAAACTTATTAATCAACAAATTGAAGACTTACGGCGCCGCTACGGGAAATTAATTAGCATTGAGGTAGCTGAAGAAAAGGACCTCCTCATGGGCGTTTTTCGGGAATTACAAGAAGACGGATCCGTGAAAGAGGATGGCATCCACCATACCACTACCCTCACCTTAGAATACTTACCACATCCCGAAGCGAAATCCCTGCTTGTGGGCAAAAAGCCAGGGGACCACGTGGCCTTGGACCCTTCGCATGTGGCCAAAGACGATGCTGATAAAGCGTCCCTACTCGGACTCACAGCAGATACTTTACCCATAAGTACGGAACACTTCCGGTTTGAAATCACGGAAGTAAAGCGGATGGAAATGGCCGAATTGGATAGCTCCTTTTATGAAAAAATCTTCCCCGACGCAAGTATTACCCAAGAAGACCAATTGAAAGAGCGGGTAAAAAAAGACTTGGATAGTATGTTTGAACGCGATGCCGACCGCCTCATGACGCGAAAAGTTTACGAGCATTTACTGGCCGAAGTGCATATTGCTTTTCCGGAAGAATTTTTGAAGCGTTGGATTAAAATGAGTGCATCGACGCCCATTGCCGATGAAGACATTGATAAAGAGTTCGAAGATTATTTAAAATCACTCAAATGGCAGTTGATCCAATCTAAAATTTTTAAAGACTCGGACATACGTCTTTCGTTTGAAGAAGTCATTTCGTTCACAAAAGGTCTTATTGCAAGCAACTATGCCCAGTATGGTATTCCTGCCCCAGAAGATAAAGAATTGGAAGCTTCCGCCCGTGAACTTTTAACCAAGAAAGACCAGGCGAACAGCATTTATGATCAGCTTGCCGAGGAAAAATTAACACAGTTTTTTAAAGGCCATGCAAGCCTTAAAATCAAACCTTTGTCCTACGAGGACTTCATCGCAAAAATGAAGAGCTAGACAGCACTTTTTTGATTAGGAATTTGTTGGAAATATTCAAGAATGTTGAACACATGCAGGGATTGTTTTGTTTACTTTTGTGCTTAACGTTTAATCCATTAAAATTAAAAAATTATGTCAGTACTTGTAGGTAAAAAAGCCCCTTTTTTCAGTGCCGCAGCGGTGGTCAATGGAGGAGAAATTGTAAAAGAATTTTCCCTTGACCAATATCTAGGACAACACCATGTTTTATTTTTCTTCTATCCGAAAGATTTCACCTTTGTCTGCCCCTCTGAATTGCATGCTTTTCAAAGCGCACTTGGTGAATTTGAGGCGCGTGGGGTGAAGGTCGTTGCCTGTTCCACGGATACAGAAGAATCGCATTGGGCTTGGTTGCAAACTCCAAAAAACAAAGGAGGAATCGAAGGCGTAACGTATCCAATTGTGGCGGATACCACCAAAACCATATCCGAAGCATTCGGTGTCTTGGCAGGTGAGTATGAATACGATATGGAAGGTACGTTAAACGCCAATGGGCCAATGATTGCCTACAGAGGTTTGTTCCTTATCGATAAAACGGGAACAGTGATGCACCAATTGGTGAACTTCTTTCCGCTCGGTCGCAATGTGGATGAGGCCCTCCGAATGGTGGATGCACTTCAGTATTTCGAAGAACACGGTGAAGTTTGCCCAGCAAATTGGCAGAAAGGCGATGCAGCCATGACACCAAGCTTTGATGGGGTAGCAGATTATTTGTCAAAACATTAATAACGCAGTTATTATCTCCAATGAGCCCGATTCTTTCGGGCTTTTTTTTTGCGCGTCAAGCAACGCAAATTCCACCTCTTCGTTCTTGGGGAAATTAACCCTTAAACTTACGGACATGAAAAAGCTCATCTACCTCTTCTTGATGGTGGCAGGAACCACTCTAGCTCAAAAAAACACCATTTCTGTTTCCAGTGCAGAATATGCCCAACTAAAAAGCAACCAACAACTTACCCCAGGGAAAATATATCAATTCTCCGATTTAGTAACCCCCTCCAATGAGAAACCATCGAAAAACTCCACTAAAAATGCCTTGTGCAGTTGTTTGTTAACCTTAGACAACACCTTCTCATTGGCCATGGCTCCTAACGACGATGGTTCTTCGAATTACATTCATCTGCCATTTAGTTTCGACTTTTACGGAACACTTTATGATAGCGTGATTATCAATAACAATGGGAACATTTCCTTTTTGGCGCCTTATTTTGAGTTTACAGCCAACCCTTTTCCAGACCCAAACTACAACATGATTGCACCATTTTGGGGCGATGTGGACACGCGCGCTTTGAACGGTGGCAACGTGTGGTACAAGGTATCGAATGACGCGTTGATTGTGATTTGGGATCATGTGGGGTTTTATAATACCCACGATAGCTTGACGAATACTTTCCAGTTGGTGATTTCTAACGGACAAGACACCATAATTCATGGCAATAACAATATTTCTTTTTGTTATGGTGACATGCAATGGACCACAGGAGACGCTTCTGCAGGGGTAGGCGGATTTGGTGGTTTCGCAGCAACCGTGGGTGTGAATATTGGTAATGGCATAGATTTTTTTCAAGTAGGTCAATTCGATGCGGCGGGAACTTCCTTTGATGGACCATATGCTTTTCCCGACCAAGTCGATTTTCTCGACAATCAGGAGGTGTATTTCGATGTGGCAGGGATGAATGCGGCCAATATTGCGCCGTTGGTCATCAACAGCAACATTTGCGATACCATTGATGTGTACACGGGTGATACGCTCCACAAAAGCATGGATGTTGCAACATTTACGCTATCGTTGCTTACCCCTGAATTTGGGCAAGCACTAACCTACACGCTGAACTCGGATTTACCCTCCGCCTTTTCTTACCAAGAGACGGTTGCATTGGGTGACTACATTCAGTTAGAATGTGCCTTTGATGCACAAGGAGTTATTCCAGGCTTGTACAACATAAACCTCCATGTGACCGATGACGGTGCTCCTGTAGAACACACAACTTTGAACATTCCAGTAAGGGTGCATGTGCAACAGTCCGCAGGTGACGAGGAAATGGGAAAAAATGAATTGAGCATCTACCCAAATCCATCCAACGGAAATATTACGATTACTTCTGAAGTACCCTTGCAAGAGGTTCAAGTCGTGGCGATTGATGGCAGCATCGTGACGGCTTCTTCTCCAAATGCGAGCCAGATCAAGATAGGATCATTAAGCCCGGGCACCTATCTTGTCAAAAGCATTACGCAAGAGGCCAAAAGCAGCGTGGTACGCATACAAGTATTACCGTAACTGATTAGGTAATGTACATTATCAAAGCCACTGTTCGCAGTGGCTTTTTTTTAGGAATAACATTGACATGTGGAAATCTAATTCTTTTCTCATCGATGAATTGCACAAAGCTTTATATCTTAGCACACATAAAAGTATCCCCACATGAGAAATAACTTTCGTTCAACCCTGGCAACGATAATGGTTTTAGGCTTATCCCTTGTTACGTTTGCTCAAGACAGCATTGGTGGTTCAGCAAAAGCTGGTGCAGCACCCGAAAAATTGCAAAAAGTAGCAGAGGTATCCGCCTTTGACTTTTTAATGAAGGGTGGTGTGTTTTTAATCCCAATCGTTATATTGCTTTTTTATACGCTTTATGTTATTGTCGAACGGTTTCTTTACATCCGTAGAATGGCAAAGTTTGATGCGCGGATTATTGATAAAATAAGACCCGCGATGACCAAAGGGGCCTTCAACGAAGCCCTCTCCAGCATTCAAAGCAACGATACTGCGTATGGTTCTGTTCTTAAAGAAGGTATCACAAGCGTTAATTCTGATGCAAAACAAACCCAAGTGGAGTCGAATATGGAAAAAGTGGCCAATATTGAAATCGGGAAAATGGAAAGGAATTTAAGCCACTTAGGGCTCATCGCAGGTATTGCTCCCACCCTAGGATTTATTGGAACCATTTCGGGGGTTATTAAAATCTTTTATTCTATTTCTATCACGGAAAATGTATCCATCGGAAATATTTCCGGTGGTTTGTATGAAAAAATGATTTCTTCCGGAGCGGGTTTGGTGGTGGGAATCATCGCATTTGCTGGATATCATTTGCTCAACAGCCTAATTGATGCTTATGCATTGCGTATTCAGCAGTTAAATTTGGAGTTTATTAAATCCACGCAATCCGCCTAAGTGCCATGGCTATCAAAAGAAATAAACGTTTTCACATGGAAGTTGCGACGAGTGCGCTCAGCGACATCATGTTTTTCTTGCTATTGTTCTTTTTGATTATTTCAACCCTTGCAAACCCGAATGTGATCAAGGTGCCTTTGCCTGAATCAAAAACGAATACCAAAACGAATAAACAGCACCTGAGTTTAACGGTTACGAAAGACAAAAAATATTATCTCGACAAGCAAGAAGTGGCCTTCGATAAACTAGAAGCCGCCCTGGTAGCAAAAACGAACCAACTGAAGGATAATACCGTAGTGTTGCGTATTCCTTACGATTCACCTGTCCAAGATTTGGTGGATTTATTGCGCATTGGAATGGACAATAACCTTAAAGTCATCATCGCCACAAAAGGGCAAAATTAAGCGCTAGGGTTTACTTTAAACAAGACGGTATTCCAAAAAACGCAGGATGAATTTTAATTTATGGGCATACCTGTAGCTTCGGCAGATGAAGTACATCAAGGGGGCATTGACTACGAAAAAAATTAACAAATACCAAGGATTAAAATGAAACCACAAGCTGAGGATTCCAAAAAGTAGACTTGCTTTGAAATAACCTGAAGTTTTTCGGATGGAATCTTTTTCTTGATTTAGAAGCATTTTGAATTCATTAATCAAAGTGCGTTTATCAAAACAATTCAACGTATCGAAATATGCTAAGAGGGTGTGATCCTTCGGAATAGAATGGATTAAATAAGGGATGTTTTCCATAAAAAAGTTTTGAATTAAGTTCGAAATAAAAGAAAGGGTGAGGAAGGCTCAGCTTACTTTCGCAAGTTGAACCATCACCTGATACTTACCATCCTCCAACAAGTCCCATATCTCCTCCAAGTACTTCAAATTCGTAATTGAGTAAAAAGCCTTTTGAAGATTATCGGTTGCGTAAAGAGATTTTAGGTAAGTAAGTTCATTATTGTCGTTTATAAGAAAAAAAACCAATATTCCCGGGGCTTTAGGAAGTAACCGAGAAAGGTTGATCCACCGTTCGAAAGAACCTTCTTTGCATGGCTTATTTTCATAAGACCAACCTGTTTTATTAAGCGGATGAGGGGTCGTGGCTACACGTTTGCGCACCAATTGAAAAAAGATTTCAGAACCTGGAACAGATTTTAATGTACTCATAGATGTAAAAAATTATTGATTAATAATGAAATAAGGTGTGGGTAAGGGCCATAATGTACCCACCAATCATTCAAAGAACGTAGGGACGGAAGAAAAAAATATGGGCCAAGCCCATTTTTCAGCTTACTCTTAAGTATAATCTTGGGGAATGAAAACCGAAACGGTTACGACATATTTAAATATATAAAAAATTAGTTGGTAAAAAAAAATAAATTTCTGTTTTTTATAAAATTTAAACCTGAAATGCAAAAAAAGTCCATACTGAGGTGGTATTTGGTGTTTTTCTGGTGTGGGTTTATGTGACCTCTTCTGAAGCTGCTTTTGGAAAGAATGGAGGAAATACCCACCTAAAAGGTCATCATCGCCATAAAAGAGAAAAATTAAGCGCCGGGGTTCAAATTTCCGAAAGGAGATTAAAGCATAAATAGCGTTCGACAAATACCTTTGCCAATAACTTAGTATTTAAAGAATAGCCGTGTTTTTTTTGTAAAATTGAAAAAAACGATACCTTTGCAATCCGAAAACGCGGAGGTACCTTAGCTCAGTTGGTAGAGCAAAGGACTGAAAATCCTTGTGTCCCTGGTTCGATTCCTGGAGGTACCACATCTAAACCCTGACCGCAACGTCTGGGTTTTTTTGTTTTCAATCATTTCTATTCGTAACGAAAATACCTTTTAGGAATTAACAGATTAATCATTAATTTTTTAATAATTCTGATGAAGCACTGATACCACAATTCCTAAAATGTAAGCCTTATGAATCGCGTTTTCTTGCTTGTCCTTATCCTCTGGATAGTTCCCATCAAAAGCCAACAAACAAAAGCTACACCCAAAGAAGCAGTTTGCATCGCAGGATCACATCTTGAAAAAGGTAACAACATGGCTTATCACTTAGCTACGATTGCGGATTACCTTCAAACGCAAAATTACAAAGTTCATCGTTTTTATGACCCGAATAACGATTGGGATGCCATTAAAAAAGCCTCGCTCAATGCCTCCCTTATTATTTACCAAGGGCATGGAACAAACTTAGGAATTGACCATGGGTTCGGTGGCATGGTGGTTAAGGAATTCGTTTCAGGAAAAGAGATCGCATCAGAATTAAAATTCAATTTAAATCCTCTGGTCATATATATATCAGCATGTGGTGGTGCTGGCTCGTCTGCCGGTGATGTTACCGATATCGGTGTCGAGGTGGCCAAAAAACGCGTCTTAGGTTCGGCCTTGCCATTTCTCCTTGCTGGGGCTCGTGGGTATTATGCGACCAATTACTATACCGAAATATTATCCTTTGTAAAAAAATGGATTAACCACAAGACCCTAAACGCATGCTATTTAGAATCCACGAGTCCATGGTGCACGATCGTTAGCAATGCCCCAGTGGAAGATCCGCGTATTAATCCAGGGTACATGCATGCGATATCTGCCACTGAAGATAGACACGTTTACTCGATGCCCACCACTAAGAAAGGAAAAACATCCGCAAAGCTATTGTGTAGGTACAATACGTATGATATAGCCTATTTAGGCGACCCGATGCTCACGGTAGACCAAACCCTAAAGAAAAAGAGCTTGTATGTCGCCCTAAAAGAC
>Ga0214917_10000980_pt1 | contig 37411 bp, 15 predicted proteins | sample LL_1208_BB_MetaG_FD_177983 | JGI IMG/M metagenome (GOLD analysis project Ga0214917, IMG submission 177983) | Freshwater microbial communities from Lake Lanier, Atlanta, Georgia, United States - LL_1208_BB | ecosystem: Environmental > Aquatic > Freshwater > Lake | place: USA: Georgia | collected... | reverse complement strand
ACAGATTACTTTCATGCCATACATGTTGCCCTACTAGATAAGGCAAATTTGGATACCATTTGTCAATATCAATTCCTTGATAGATATGTTCAAAATCATCTGTATTAAATTGATAGCTATCCGAGGTGGTTTCACCTCGTAAAGGTTGTATATAATCCAGACCTTCTGCTATTTTTTTCCAAATAGAATGTTCATAATAAACTAGACTGCCTACAGGATATTGATAATTTGGATTAAAATTTCCTATATCAGATTGATGAACTACTTTTATAAGTATATCAAAATATTTTCTATAATCAGGAAATTGCTTTATCAGCCAATCGAAACTATCTGTGACAAGGGCTATAGGTACATTTAGATGTTTTTTCACTTGCTTGGCGGCATACACTGCTATTTCAGTATAATCAATTTGCTCATTGTTTAGAGCATACATTAATATACCTTTAGCCATTAACCAATGCCTCTACTGATCTATTCTTTTTAAGCATTTGATAGTCATTGAAATAATTATTAGAAGCTATAAAATATTGATTAACAATATCTTCTAAAAATTGTTTCAAATCACTAATACGAATTGGCAGTTCATTATCATCAATGACTACTATATCATTTATATTATCCAAATCAACTAAGGTTTTTATAAAAGTAATTAGCTCTTTGGTAATGGTAAATGTTCCACCGCTTTGATAAAAAACACAGTCATTACGATATTTTTCTTTAAGAGAGCGTTTTTGATTATTTAGAGTTACCATAAAATTGGCAAACTCGAGAGCTTTTTCTAAGCGTTCGTCCATAGAACCTCCGACAGTATAAGTTAGTTATCTATCAAAGATTCTTTAAAGGAAATTTATGGTCCTGAAGTTGTTGTAACAGTAGGAGCGGCAAGTGTCACTGTGGCTCCGGTCGGTGGAGTAGCTGCCTGCGGAGAATAGGTTTGAATTCTGCTAGTTAATGTACCATCTACTCCTTCATCAACATTTTCTGACTGATCATCCCTATAGGTAATACGTAATGTCAAAGTAGATGCTGTAGCACCACTATTGTTAGCTACATTACACAAAGCTTCTACTTGGACATCATTTTGAGAATAGGTAGCACCGCCTGTAATTGAAAATATAGTTTGATATGAACTAGTTAGATCATACCAACCTATTGTGGATGTAGTTCCAGCACTAGCAGTCGTTGTAGTATAACCAAACCTCATCGGTCTAAAACTATTAAGTAAATTGTTCCATGACGTTCCTTTACCTTGGCTGTAGCCTGACATAGAAGGATTCACCCTAATTTCCCCACCAGCATTAAAATAATACCTAGCAGCAGTAGCACTTGCCCAGGTTACCTGTACAATATGTTGTCTAGAAGTAGTCCAACCTGATGATACTGTAGGAGCAACTCCATCAGCTAGTGCCATCTGAGCTGCTGCTGCTGTAAATCTCGAAGCATCTAAAGCGGTTGCCGCAGCAGAATATGCTGTCCAATGACTAGCTGTAATTGTTCCACCTAATGCTATAGTAGTTAAGGCAGGACTATAGACAGCATTTGTTTGATGTATGGCTATCGACTCAATATCTGCTTTTAGATTAATTAAGTGACTAGCTCTAATAACATCGTTGGTAGCAACTTGTGAGCTTGCTGGTGTTTGACCATAACCTTTATCACCTGACCCTGGACCTAAAATTGTTGCTACCACAGTTTGTATTGCGTTGTAATCTGGTGCTTGTATTAGATTATTTTGACCAATTGGCATTTTAAACCCTTTCGGTTATTTATAGAATTACTGCTTCTATTAGTTTTATCTCTTCTTCACTGCTAGATTCCAAAGCTATAGCAAAAACTTCTGCTCCTGTGCCTAAACTTACAATAGCTTGAGCACAACCTTGATCGCCAGCAATTAATTTATCACCTTTTGTGACTTTTCCAACTACCTTAACAGGTACTCTTCCTTTAAGAGCAACAGCAATTCCTCCTTCTAATGATTCATTCATTAAAAAGGCAGGACTTCCACTAATGACACCTATTGGTTTTTGACCATAGCCAGAAGCAGTAATTTCTGCTTGGCCACCAACTATTACCACTGTACCGACTTCGTACTCAGCATCTGGTAAGTATTTTTCCGCCAAGTCAGCATATCTTGCTGCTGTTGCTGTAGTGGTTAAAACATTAGTGGCAGCATTATATGTCATATTATTATTAACTCGCATGCCTTGACTTCCACTAGTTGCTAAGGTAAAAGCAACATAGGCAACTGTAGAAGCAGTATCATTAGTAATAGCTACTGTGTTAGCAGATCCCGCATTTCCCGAACCAGTCACATTACAATTTAAAGTGTTTGTCTGAGCATTATAAGTTAAATTTGTACTGACTTTTGGTTTGACATTTCCATCGGTTCCTGTTACAAAAGTTACATATCCTGTTGCTGTAGCAGTATCTAAGTCTACTTCAATGTTATTAGCATTAGTCGCAGTAGTCGCATTTGTAGCAGTGGTAGCACTGGTAGCATTTCCGTAAAAAGCTTGAGCTGTAATTGCTCCTGCCGCATCTCTAGCAGCTATAGTATTGGCTGTTGCCGCTGTAGTAGCAGATCTTTGTGTACCATTTACATCAAGCTGCATGGCATAGGTAGCTGTTCCTTGAAAAACACTGGCATAAATGTCACCGGCAGAATCTCTTGCTGCCACAGTGTTTGCCAAATTAGTTTTACTAGCAGCTATCCAAATAGCATCTTGCTGTTGATAAAGGCTGTTCGCTTTGGTAGCGTTAGTGGCGTTAGTAGCATTTGTGGCTGTAGAAGCATTTCCTATAAATTGATTCGCCGTGATATCTGCGTTAGCATCTCTTACCGCTATAGTATTCGCTGTTGCTGTCGCTGATGCAGATCTAAATTGACTATTCCATAATAATGTATTTGATTGTGTAGCTGTTCCATTAAATGTTGTAGCATAAACCGTAGCATATTTTAAAAGTGAAGATCCAATATTACTAACATTGTCGGTACCAGGAAGAATATCAGAAGCAACTAAAGTTAATGGTGTTCTTACAGTTCCTGAAGTTGTTTGAAATTTTATTGTACTACTTTGTGTATTCTTTAATACCGGTGTTGTACCATCTACATCGATATAAACTGCTAGATCATTACTATTGCCAAGTAAGAATCCAGTATCATCAAAATTTCCTAAGTCAGTTAATAATGCAAATTCAGAAACATCTTTTCCAGTAAATTGTAATGTATTACTAGAGGTTCCCCAAAATCTGTGAGCACTTTGAGTTACACCGTATTTTACATCTGAAGTATTAGTTTCTGAAGTATTGGTTAAAGTAAGTCCTTTTTTAATTCTGCCAAACCCTGTAATAGGATTTTGGCTAGAATTTAAATCAAATTCATCAGAACTAATTATGTATACAGTTTCATCATCAACAATACATTCAATGATAGCATGAGTAAGACTACTGTTATCTAAAACAGTTCTTGATTTAAATTGTGTAATTCCTAATCCTGGAGCAGCTTCTGGTCCAATTAAAATAAATTCGGTGCCATTGTAAACATTTAATTGATCGTTTGTAGTATCATACCAAAAGTCGCCAGCACTTAACCCGGTAGGCTGGCTTGAAAGAGCCTCAGCTCCTCCTGTTACTTTCCATTTCGTTCCTGTATAGTATTTTAGACGATTTACACCACTATCGAACCATAACTGTCCGCTAATAGGACGTGGTGGAGAACTCGAACTAGCAAAATTTTCTAAAAGATGAAGTAAATTTTCATTCTGAACTTCACCATAACCTGCATAATTCTTTCCTATTAATTTAATGTCCAATGTGGTATCTATAGTTCCATCTTCAACTATAGTAAGCGTTGTTCCATTATATCTATCAATGCTATATGGCATTTATATACCCCTTAACTTTATATATTTATTTGAACATTAAGTAATAGTCGGTCCGCTAAAAATAGAAACATAAGTCCAAGCTCCTGTTCCTCCATTCTTTTGAAACAACTTACCTGTTCTTTTTACTGTTATTGTTGCGGCTCCTAAATTAATTGTATTAAGATCAAAATCTTCTAAAACTGGCTGGTTTTCTGACCCACCCGCCTTGTCTACTGCTACATAATGCTTAACAAAATTGCCTGTAGTATTGTTTTGAGGAGGAGATCCTATCGTACTTGTAAAATTTATTGTTGGATAATTAACAATTTGTTCTGTACAATGAACTCTACAGTAGGTCCCAGATTCAAAATTGCTAGCAGGTGCTATTCCTTCAATATATGCTGCTATTTGGCTGTTACTTAAATTAGTTGTGTCCATACTAAAAGCTATAAATCTCGATCTAATATTAGTATCTATATAATTTTTTGTAGCAGCATCCTGTGCATTCGTAGGATCAGCCAAACCCGTAATGCGTGGACTGCCTATAGCAACGATATTACCTAACCCGTTTGGTTCTAATTCAATGTCTCCGTTAGCATTAAGACTACTTAATCTATTAGCATCAAGGTATAAGTTATCTACTGTCAATGCTGTTTGAGGACCAAATGTAGTAATTCCTGGGGCACTTACTATACTGGAACCCAAACTAGTTTCTGTAATAACTGTAGTTCCATTGATCTTATATACCTTGCCGCTGCTTAAATTAAAATGCTCACTACTACTCCAAGCACCACTATAACTTCCAGTCCATGCCAAAGTCTTATCTGTAGTTCCCTTAAGTGTTATTCCGCCACCTTCTGCTGTAATATTAGTAGGGCTAGTTACATTTCCTAAAACTACATTTTTATCTTCTATAAGCAAATTCACTGTCTCTATGCTAGTTGTTGTACCTTCAACTATAAGATTTCCGGTTACTCTTGCGCTGCCTGTTACATCTAATTCATAACTAGGGCTTGGTTGAAATATACCTACTCTCTCAGTAGAAGCCTTAACCGTGATTGCATCTTTAGTTCCCGATGGATTTTTTACTCTAATTTGATAATTTTGTCCGGAATTATTACTGACGACAGTAAACGAAGTAGTATCTGCGTTGATCTCATAATTTTGATTTGGACCCAATATTAACGGCTGTGAATTTTGTATAGTAAGACGCCCGGTAGTTGTAGTATTTCCATCTGCTGCCATAAATGCGCTGGCTGTTTTAATATTACCCAAGGCATCAACTAGAGCATCAGCTTTAGTAGCAGTAACATGAAATTTTATGCCTGTGATATTAGCAGCATTGAATCCTGGATATATAGCTCCTGTATATCCTTCTATAGCTTGTAGTGGAGTAAATGAATTAGGATATCTACTGAAAATTCCTAACAAAGATCCAGCAGCATACAGCAATACTATAACTTTTGTAGTAGTAGCACTATCTGCTACAGTTTCTACAGCAAACCCAGAACGACCCTGACTTTCTTTATAGATCTTACTAGCTGGAAATCTACCTAAAGCTGTATCAAAATACAGTAAATTTTCTAAACTATCTATCCAAAAGTCTCCCTGAACAGTCTGTAAAGGTGCTGTTCCTGAAACTATAGGACCAGAACCCTGTTTCCAAGAACTACCATCATAAACTTTCAGCCTATTTTGACTGGTATCAAACCAAAGTTGCCCTATAATAGGTGAATTAGGCTCTGAAGTATTGGCAAAATTTTCCAATAACTTTATGAAATTTTCATTAATATATTCGCCAAACCCAGTTACATTTTTGCCTATTAATGTTAAATCAGAAGCAGTTTGATCAATAGTACTATCAACTATTTCAGTTAATAACGAACCATCTGTTTTGTTAATTTTATATGTCATTAGCTAAACCTGCCAGAAAAAATAATATAGTTGACTGTAAGATAAGGATTCATGATAGATATTGGCGTACCTAGTGTAGCACTATTAACTCCGCCGCTAGAAGGTAATAGTTGTGCTATAGAAGTTAAATCAGGACCCACACTGCTTATTATGTCTGTATCAACTACAGGTGTTGTACTATTTCTCAAAGCGTAAAATTGAGTTCCAGCATCTCCTTGTAAATCATGAGAGTGTTCTGGTAAATTACTAACAGTAAGAGTTTTTTCTTCAATACCATTAGCTAAACCAAGACTATCAGCAGAAACATCAGTTACCCTATCAGCATTGGCAGTTATTGTAGTTCCTGTAACTGCTCCGGTGGGCGCCAAAGGAACAATATTACCTGCATTCATATTATCTGCTCCTAGAGGAAAACGTCCTCTAAGATCAGGTAAAGCAAATGTAGCTAATCCAATTAATAGTCCAGTAGATTTATAAGTGTATCCTATCAATGCATATAATTCTGGATAGTCAGCAATTAAAACTTCACTACCGTCACATAGTAGATATCCATTTGGTGCCGTAGATCCTGCGAATGGAAACAGTGCTCCTACCGGAACAAAAGGCAAATCAGAAAGAAAACTAGATCTAGCTGTCTTACGTAGACCTACACCAACTCTATTAATTAAAATTTCATCAGTTCCTATAGTATCAATCACATTGGTCTTAGTTGAAATAAAATCAGTGCTAACTGTAGTATTAAAAATAGCTACACCACCAGGTTGTTGTCCTGTAAAACTGATAGGAGCTACAGAATTAACGTCTCCTGTAATACTGAATAATGTTGGGCTAGTAAGTTTAGAAGCAGATCCAGAAACAGAACCTGAAAAACTACCTACAAATGTACCTAAAAATTGAGTGGTATTATCATTGTTACCCACAATGTCAGCATAAATTCTATTATACGATTTTGTACTAGTGCCAATATCATAAGCACTATCTAATTTAGGAACAATGTTAGCAGCATTAAGCGTGCCAGAAATATCAGCATTTGTTCCAACAACAAGACTCTTTGTTACACTTATACCACCTGCTGTTTTAATGCTTCCTGTTAATAAATCAGTAGCATCAGTAACTGCTGTCACAATGATCGCATCACTGACTTTGATTTTTCCATCTACATCTAACGCTTCTGTAGGATTTTTATTGATACCAATTGTAGTTCCTGATATAATTAATGCGTCTTGATTAATACCAGATTCATTTACTCTAAATACAATGTCAGCACCTTCGGTCCTATTCGCTATTAGGGTATTACCATTTGTTGTTATAGATAAACTAGAATTTAGATCTGATCCAAGTGTAAGTCCAGCATTATTTCTAATACTTAAACCGAAATTTGAAGTGCTAGCTGTATCGCCTCGTAAAAAATTACTGGCGCTAACTGTGTTACTGCCTACAACTAAGGCATCTGCCTTTTCAGATGTACCCCAATATTTGTTTAAAACAGCTCCGTCTAGATCAAAATCTTTTGAAGAAATATTAAAACCTTGCTTAATACTCTCAAATCCTTCTATTGTAACTTTAGGAACAAATGCGTCCTTACTAACGACTATAATTGTTTCACCGCCAACAATAATTTTCAAAACTACTCTTGTAATATTGTTTACATCGGTGATTTGTTCTACTAACGGACCACTCTGAGTACCTTCACTGAATTGAGGTCCAACTAAAATCCATGTAGACCCTGACCACAAATATAATTGCTGATTAGTTGTATCTACCCATAAATCACCAATAACACTATCAATAGGTTGACTGAGATTCTTTTTAACGTTGCCCGCAGGCACCCAACTGGTACCATCATAGACTTTAAGTTGCGGCTGAGGAGGATTGGCTATAGTATTAGTATCATACCAAATTTGTCCGATAACAGGGTTACTTGGTGCAGTAGATTTGGCAAAATTTTCTAATAGATGAAGAAAATTCTCTCCGAAAATTTTTGCGTACCCTGTATAGTTTTTTCCTACAAACTGTAAACTAGTTTCCTGATTTACAGTTTGATCCTCTACAGTAATACTTCCATAATTTGTAACATCTGTAAAATTAATTTGATATGGCATTACTGAACCTCACTTAATCCTGTAAGGCTTTGGATTCTAACAGTATAATCTACTTGTATTAACCTGTTTAAGCTTTTTTGAACAGGATGAAAAATGACATGTGTTAATAGTCTCCCTGACCCTGAACTGTTATAACCCCTAAGCCCTAATTCATCAAATACATAAGTACCACTGTTATTCGTAGTATTATCAAAAGCTTGCTGATCTGAAGGCTCACCATAATCTAACAAACAGGTTACAAAAATATCTGTATAATTAGTTCCTGTTACATGTCTAGTTTCTATTTTATTTCTTGTAGGATCCAAATTTACAACAGATCTATCATCTACAACCTTACTGTATGTTTCATTATATAAACTAGCATTAGTGCCATTAGTGTTAGGGGTCAAATATGTAATGATTCCGGTGGGATCAACAGTGGTTCCTCCATTCCCAAATACTAGCTCGTAGACAAAACCTTGCCCTGAATTAGCAAGACTTTCAGCAAGACTTATACTCATATTTTCATAATGAATAGCGTTTCGCTTATTGATATAAATTTCTCCCGACGCAGGATCATGAATTTTTATATGTCCTTCTATATGAATTCCTGATAAATCTTTACCTTGCATAATTTTCTCTTTTATAGTTATATTTATTCTAGTGGATATTCAGGATAATTAGTCTCTACAGACGTTATAAATCGTGCTACAGCACCGCTAGATTCGTCTAAGTTCTTATTAATATCCGTCCAAACTCTACCTACAGTTTTAACCACAGCTATTTTAGTGTTTTCCTGAGGTAAATTTAATAATTCTAGTGTTTCATCATTGATAAGATCGAACTCTTTATCGAAATTACTATCTCCTTCTGGACTATAAGGATACCCGTTGGACTCTAAAAATCTTGTATATGGGTTCTTTTTCATTCTATAACCGCCTACAAATACATTAATTTCATCTTTACTCGATGCTATAAAATTAGTTAAATTACAGATTTTACTAGACCCATCACTGATAAAATTCTCTACAAATTGTGTGTCATTATAAGGAATAGTTTCTGTAATTCCAATATCTTGCACTAAAGTATCTTTAGTATGAACAATCGGCACGCCAGTACCTAAAGTTCCTCTACGGATCTGCCCCAGAATATTACCATTTTTAGTATAATATTCGATTCTTTCACCATTGATTTCAATAATTCCCGGAAGATTCTGACTAGCATTTGGACTACTTAACTTAGATCCGTCAACAACAACGATTGTACTAGATTGCTGTGTTAAATCTTGACCCAATCTTGTTGATTTATTTTTGTTCAACCGTTTGTAATGAACTCTATTAAGCATGTCTTTAAACTGCATATATCCATAACCATTATTAATTGTACTACTACCATAGACTATAATATCAAGGACATCATATTCTGTTAAAATATCTTTTAAAACTACTGTCTTATGATCCCAACTTAAGTAATAGTCCACGCTATGAGATAGTAATTGATTATTTTTAATTATCCATACATAATCGTCAGACTTAATTTGTCTAAATAGTTCAATCTTGCCTCCTTGTAGGCTTCTAAATCTAAAGTAATCAGGAGTATCAGGTTGCAAGGCTCCACTAGCTGCTATAGACTCTTTTGTTCTTACAATCTCTAAAATATTATGATTATAGAATGTTATCACTTCTACTCTACTATTATCAGGAGGAGCAACAGAAAATATTATAGTGTTATTAGTGATATTGTAATCTGCATCTTTATTATTGTAAATAGTTAATACACTAGACTCTGTATAAATGCTTGGATTAATTGTTATACTAACTACAGACAAATCAAAACTATATTCAGTACCATAGGTCAACAATACACCGTCTTTATATACATCTATATCTACTGGATTAGGTTCAAATGGTACGCTCTTATACTTTTTAAGATTGTAGGTTAACTCATTATCCTTCATTCTGATATATTCTGTATTTGAAGGGTTCAAGATGCCTCCATCTACTAGAACAAGAACATTATCTTCAATAGGTTCCTTTATACCGGCAGTGTTTGTCAAGGTAAAACTTAAAGTACTTCCATCAGCAGGTAATTCTTCTAACTTCATAATAGATGCTGTAGAATTATTATCAGCACTTATAAAATATAATATTACACTATTAATTTCAGGAGCCTGACCAAATCGTATTCCTACTTGTCCTGCCTTAACATAGGTCTGGTCTGTTTTAAATATCTCATAAATTGTAGAAAGACCATTTACTAAAACTATATGACCAAGATCCTCGTCTCTCCAAGGAGCAGACGTAATATATTCAACTGTACTACCATCACTAATAAAATAATTTGTATCTAGAATTTGTGCTCCTGCATAGCTGAAACTAATTGTATTTAGAATCTTTTTATTAGCAGGTGCTACTGTCAAAGTTACAGCTCTTGTAGTCCAATCAAATGTATAGTCTACATCTTTTTCTAATATTATATTATCAAGTTTGACTATAATCGCATATTCATTTTGTGGAATTTGACCTAGGTAAAATTCAGTTGTAGATCCATCACAAATATGATTTTTAAACATAATTTTGCTGGCTCCAGAACTAGGTAATTGATAAACTTTGATAGCCACTGAATCTACAATCTGTCCAGGAACTATTTCTTCTGGAGCATTACTACTAATGGGTGTTACAAAGTTATCACCATCTACATTTATATCATCAGGACTAAGACCTGTAGCTGTATTGTAGGCTAATGTACCGCCTTTAAGTTCTGTATCATATTCCCCTTCTAAAGGTGTATAACTTCCATCACTAGTAGATCTACGGAATATAATTGTATCTCCATCTTGAATATCTAAAGGAGGAATTGACTCTAAAGTAGGCAGTATTATAGAATTAGTAGATCCATCACCTATTATACTGTTCATTATTCTTCCAGCAGGTGCCACTTTTCTGCCATTAGGTTGTGTAGTAGATCCATCATAGACATTATAATAAGGATCATCTATTCTAGACCCATTCACGTAAACGTTAATTATCTCACCATCGGCTGGAGTCCAAGGCAAGGTAAACTGATAGGTACTATCACTGACAGTTACTATATAATCATCAAAGTCAGGATCAAACGCATCAAAACCGTCAGTGAAATATGGTTGACTATCCCACCCTCCAGTTATATTGAACCCAACTCCTGTAATATTTACACCCCCATAATCTATACCTGTCATTAGTTGTGCTAGATCTTTTCCTGTTTCTCCTTGATTAGGATTATAATAAAAATTAATTCTATCAGTAGCACTTAGATGATTAAAACTTTTTGTATACATTACTTCTACAACAGACCCGATTCCTGGAGCGGTTTCTAAAACTAACAATCCAGAATAACTTGTAAATCCCTTAGACTGCGATTTGACTAATCTTAGACTGTAATTTTCTTTCAATACATCGATATTATCAATGAGCACAGAATGTGTGTTAATTTTGGTTAAAGGTGCAAACTTAATCGCCCACTGTTGTCTACTTCCTGTGCCTGTAAATGTTTCAGTAACAACAAGATCACTAACGTAATAATCTCTAGCTATCCTATCAAATTTAATAGCTATTTTGTTGGATCTCACTCCTTGGCTTTCAATTATAGCAACTGCTTTAGCTTGAACACCATTTATTCCCAGGCCGCCATCTAATTCAATTATAGGTGCTTTTAGAAATCCAGACCCAGCACTTACAACTTGAATTCTGTTTATTTTTCCTTGATTGAGGTACGCCTTGGCTTGAGCGCCTTTACCAAATCCTCCTATAATTTTGACCACAGGAGGATTTATATAACCCGATCCTTGATCTAAAATTTCTATAGATTGTATGTAAAATCCTAGATTATCATACCAATGTTTCCAAGGATATTGATTTACATCTTCATAATTAGATAAAATTAATCCATTTGAACTAATTGATGTAGTAATGTTTTGAATATTAAACTGTGAATCAATTATTGGAGGTAAATCAAAATCAGTCACAGACGACGAAGCTTTATCTAATTTTTGATAACTGCTTATATATTCTCTTATTTTAGTTCTATATGGTTTTACTTCTTTGACATAATCTTCATAATTTTCTAGACTATCATTGCGATAAGTTACTTTTTGTTTTAGATCTCCAGCTTTGTGGGTAACTTTTACAAAACTAGATTTCATTATCCAATCCACAAATATTTGCTCATCTAAAACGTATCTTAAAGAAGATAAAAACAATTTTAGATATTCAACATATAAATCATCTATAAATAGCTTGTTCTTAATAGTATCTATAATAATGCGTAACTCTTTTACTGGCATATTATCATAAACTATACTATCAAATAAACCACTGTCAAATCCTATGGTTGTAATATTAAAATCATAAAGTAAATTACTAAATTTAATAGTTCCATTTTGTCTACCTATTACTTCGTAATTCTGAGTATAGTCTAAACTAATTACTGAATTGTATCTTTTCAATAATAACCAGCCGCCTGTTCCTACTGAATTTACCTTAACTATTTGTCCAATAGATGGATTTATCCGTGCTAGGTTATATGTAGTCCCAATAACATAATCTATTTTTGTAAACTGATTGTACCCTTCTTTATACCAATCCTGGTAACTCCAAAACTTAGTTACATCAAATGATTGACTTCTTACTTTATCCCATGTCTTGCTATTGGCATTATAGTTATAAACACTCCAAGTATTAAAAGCATTTGTATCATTGTAAACTAAAGCAGCATAAGGTCTTATAATAAAATTAGTATCACTTCTATAGCCATAGCCCTGATCTATAATGTCCGCACCAATGACACTTCCAACATTGTTTAATTTAGATTTAATTAAAGCATTTTTACCTATTCCTTTTACTATGATAAATGGAGCATTTACATAACCATAGCCTGTATCTATTATGTTTACTCCTGTTATTCTACCATCTGTTATTTGTGGTGTTAAAATAGCTTGACGTATTAGTGCTGTGCCGATATATTGTAATTCTTCTGTTATATCTTTTGTAATATCATAAACACCGCTCACAGCACTAGGAATGTTTTCAGCTAAAGATAGATTAGACAAATCGTAGTCATCAGTAATCAATCTTGTTGAAATTACAGAATTCACACGTTCTATAAATTGTTTTAAAGCTTCTACACGATTTATGAACATGCTTTGTCTAGGACGATTATTTACTCCATATTTCTTTTTATAAGGCAGTCTTAAATCAGGAACTACACGTTCTTTACTATCTTTTCCTATTAGGCTGTCAATCCATTTTTCTTCTATATATTTTGGAATCACTGTATTAGGATGTTCACTTATAATTTTCCATTGACTATGACTGTTAATGTCTGTATAATAATCGTCTGAAGTCCAAAATTCTACGTTAAGATTAGTATTTTTACCTGAAATAAATCTTTCACAATTTATAAAAGAAATTGAATTTGAGCTGGTAATACCTAAACAACTATATCCTTCAGCTAAAGGATCAGCAATTAAATTACTAACATCTTGAGCAGATAAAATTCTGCCTTCTACATTAGGTACTACTGTAGGATTTTTAACCCAAAAATAGTAAAAACTAATAAAAGTTTTTGAAACGTTATCAAATTTTTGTTTGACAACATAAGAATTATCCCCATTTTTTGATATGCCGCTTATACCTTCAGCAATACCACGATCTGTATTAACTAAATTATCCCATTCACTGGGGAGATACTTACTCTCTACCCATTCATAGATATCTATACTGCCAGTAGGAAATAGTTTATTAAAATTAGTGTTTTGAAAACTTGTTGTTCCTACTTGATACTCAATAAATTTAGCACGACTAAGATCCCACCATAACTGTCCTACATATGCCTTATCCCAAAATTGAGCTACATCTCTTACAGGATTGGCAGCAGACCCGCTATTCGTATACACAGCAGGATCATAATAAGTCTTATACCTTATTTCTTGATCCGCTGGTCCTGGTATTTTACCTTGAACCGGATCAATGACATCTATATATGCTATTAATGTATTTTCAAAATTATTATAAAAGTAAGCTTTTTTAATTTTATATGGATTAGCTCTTGGATCTTCTTTATGTTTTACAGCCCAAGATCTAGTATTAGGCACTTTACTGTAACTATAAACTTTGCCTGCTCGATATACTGCGTTTACAGAGCTACCATCTTCATACATTGCTCCTACACAGATGTTATTGTTAGACACTGCTAGACTGCATCCATACCTATCTGTCTGCTCATTATCTTGACTAGTATCCAAGCTTTCAGCAAATATATAATTTTCATATAACCTATCATAGACATCTACTCTTCCCGAATCAATCTGCAGATCTATAAATCTTGTTCTGTTTTGATCTAGTGAAATTTGGTCTGTGTCAAATGTTGTAATTCTTTTAACATCACCTTTGGCTGAAAATATCACCAAGGTTTCATCATTATTCATGAAATGTAAGCGGGAACCAAATAACTCAAAAGCTTCAGGAATATTACTGTATATTTTTTGTTGTAATTGATAGGAATCATTTGATTCCTTAAATACCAAAACACGACCCGAATCTATTTTCTTAATGTCAGATAAGGTCGAAGAAACAGCTATTCTATTACCTGACTCAGTTATACTAATAGATTCTCCAAACCTATCTTGAGTAGAATCATCTATATTTGTACTTACTAATGTCTGATCTAATACATAACCTTTAGTAGAATCAAAATTATATACAAACACTTTTCCTGAATTAAGTAGCCTTTTATCAGTTAATAAATCCCAGTGATCTAAATCTAGGCCTCCGATAGGATACATACTTTCTGGTCTATTGTATTGATAGTAAGCGCCTTGAAAAAACACTACATCATCCAACCTGTATTTAAGAGCAGGTCGAAATGGTCCTTTATAATTCTCAAAAAGAACCTGATCGGCAGCAGGAGCACTGATAATCATTTTAGTACCGTCTAAATTAAGGTCTACATCAAATCCAAATAGGTCACCTGAAATAACCATTTCAATATTTTCATCGTTTAATGGAGGAACAACTAGATGATTATCTAAAGTGACATCCACTGCCTCTTGCGGAAAATAACCTAGAATGTTTGATCTTGAAGTAATAGACCAGGCACTAGACAAACTAGGGACAGGCCCTTGAAATTCTGGTTCAGATACACATTCATAAAGCTCATCTTGATAGACAACTAGATCCCCTACTGTATATTGAAGACTAGAATTAAAATTACCTTTATAATCTTTAGTATAATCCATCCTCCAAGCCACAGTACTGTCGTCTCTTGTCACTCCGTATCTAAAAAGATAAACTCGTCCCTGATTATTATTGTATCCTGCACTAGATACCGCTAATACGTATTCGTCACCATTCTGTGCCATGGATAATTTTGATCCAAATTGCTCTTGATATTCTGGTCTATTACCAGCTTCTAACAAGGAGAGTCCGGGTGGACAAGGGTTAGGGCTTACGAAGCTATGCCTTAAAATATAACTACCTGCTTGATTGCTGCGTTGATAAAGATTTACATATCCTTGATTGGAATAATTATTTGCTGGCTTTGAGCTATCTATTTCAATAAGATCGGCTGGTTCCCAATCCTGACTGAAATTGTCGATCGTACTCCAATCACCTCCAAATATTATATTTCTCTTTGCTTTCCAGTGTGTATTAAGATATATGTGTTTTGTTCCTACCTTATGTACTAATTTTACAATATCTCCCTCTACATAAGGATTAGCTCCTGATCCTCCATCATATAAACCTTTAAATCCCGTCTGTAAATTACTAGCATTAGGAGCACTGATTGCCAACCATTCACTATCAGGGCTGAATTCCATTTGATTTCCAAATCCGCTTAGATAAGAATAATATTCGAAAATTTTACTTTTATAGGAATGACTAGATGGTGTAGTTCCATTTATTCCTCTTATAATTCCTTGGAATCCAAAATTTGTTTTAGATGTATAGATTATTTGCTCATCATCGATGATCAACAGTCCAGAATTAGGAAAAAATACTGTGTTGTCTGCAGGTATAAAAGTATCACCGGCAGCAATACCTGCACTTAAAAAAGTTGAAGTTATTGGATTAGCTATAACATCCTGCTGAATCCAAGCAGAACCTGTAGATGACCGTGTAAAAATTGTGACTTGATATCTATCAGCTACAGCACATGTTAGTCCATTTTTAGATAATGTAATACTTTTACCAAAATTACTTTGAGCTATAGGCAAATCATATTTGTTAAATGTTCTTTGACTATAAACTTTACTATGCTGATAAACTGTCTTTCTTGAATATCCGTCGTTATCAGCATAGAGTAACTCATTAGTTTTTAACAGTGTTGGTATAACATCATTAGCATCATCTACGTGATTAGTTCTAACTGACGTTAACTGATAGACAAGAATAGAAGAACTATCATTGAAATCGACAAAATCAGTAGTGCCTGAATTAATTAAAATTTTATTATTGTTTATCGCTATTATGCTGTAAAAACCATCAATTTGTGTAGTATTAGCTATTCCTATTATATTATTAGCTATTGTAGGTATTCTATCACATTGTAGATAGAATACCTGAACTACTTCATCGTATTCAACATCTATGATATTAAATGAAACAGGTGTAAGTCTATATATGTTCCAATCTCGATTTTGAAAAGCACACCAAACATAATCACCTACTTGAAAATCATTTATATTCAACCCAAGCACAGCATCTAATGTGTCTACAACATACTTAACTTCATCGAATCTAACATACCCTGGTGTACGAAGAAAATTATTTACATTTGATATAGGAAATAAATCTTCACTAGCCACTGAAGGTTTAATATAAACATCTGCTAATCTTTGTTTTATAACCGCATTATACTCTGTTTGATCTATTGTCTCTACAATTTCAAAAGGTTGTGGAACTAATTTAAATTCTGATTCATCTAATTTAAATTCTACTTCTTCGTATAAACTGGTGCCACCATAAGTACCTACTCTTACAGCCCATTCTTCATTGAAGGACAAGCTTTCTTGATTATCGGAACTAAGTACATCAAATAATTTACTCAATACATTTTCAGTGCCTTTTTCAATTATCATACCCTGATAAAATTTATATTGACTAACTTCGTCTTGTATAATATTCTCTAGATACTGACGTTTTTGATAACCAATCAAATGTTGTGCTAACTTTTGCTGTTCTGTGTCAAAATTATCACTGTCTAAATCATAAAAATCTGTAAATTGTTCTGCTCTGTAATCCCAATTAGGTAACAAACGGCTGACTGGTTTTTCACTTAGTAACACCCAGTCATCACTATTAAATTTTTCTGATCCTAAAATTGTTTTTGACGCAGTATAATAAAATTCTTTGTTAAAAACTACATCACCTAGTCTATAATCTACCCAAGGAGACCATTCTTGTATATCTGCTGTATCAAAAATAAAACCTGGAATCTGGAAACCACCGTTCCAATTTGTGGATATGTAGCCTACAATTTTTACTTTTTCCTGCCTATAACCTGGTTCTAAATCATATATTACGTCATTAAACAAAGTTTTATTATCTAGCAATAAAATATGTTCTTTTTGAACAAGATGAAAAATAGCACCATATATACCATGATTTGTGCCATTTACTTCTAGACCAAATTCGTTATCTTCCCTAAATGTATTTGTAAAATTACGATCTAGCTTTTCCCCGTCTACTCTAAATATTTTATATCCATAAAAGTTATCTGTTATATTTTCTATAACAGTTTGATTTTTCTTAAAACTAAGTAATTTAGCGCATGGGCTAAGACTTATTGCTGATCCGGGTGACCAATTTTGAGTAGTCCAAAAAACAAACTCTTTAGCACTGCTTTCCCAATTGTCGATGGACTTTAAGTTCGGGTTAAATTCTTCAAATATGAAACCTTCATCTTTAAGATATTCTGCATATCCTAAAAGAAAATCTACAACTGTCTGAGTATCAGGCAATCTTGTACCATAAGTTAATTGAAGAAGTTCTGATTTAACAAATCGAGTTTTTAGTTCTATTGTAACACCACCAATTACTGGCAATTTAGCCAATCCAACAAAATATAATTCATTAAAATCAAAGGTCGAAGTATGAGCTATAGTTGTTCTGTAATAAGCATTATTATATTTCACAATTGATCCTACAGAATATAATTGCGAATCTGCCCATGTTACAAAATTTTCACTAATACCTCCTATTGTAACAAATTTTCCTGTAAAATTAGATATGTAATAATTAAAATACGGAGCATCTCTATTATAACCTCTAATTTCAAATCCATCAGGATATTTGGTAATAACAACACCACTGTAGACTAATTGTCGTAAAGGACTGCTTGTATTAAGATATAAATTGTAATTTTCTTCAGGTACAAATATTCCACTTGTACTGACAGGATTTTTACTATCTAGTAAAATTTTAAATTTGGATTTGCTAGTAAATCCTCCTAATTTACTACTAATTTTATTAGTTAATAAGGATAAATCAAGTTGGTATTGATCATAAAAATTTGTAGTATCACTGGTAATATAATCAATTATATAATTTACCAATCCCGCAGCTTGAACACGCTTTGAACTTAAACTAGTAGAAGGAAGCTCGATATCTTGTAGCCTAATTCTTAGATTTGTGTTTTTATAAACTAGTTGATTATCTAAATTTCTTATTATCCTGCTTCTATCAAAACAAGTTCCTAATATTCTACTAGGACTTAATAATAATATCGTTTGAATAAGAGCAAAAGCATAAGAACTAGATCTGCGCCATGCTGTTTCTACAGGACCATGATCTCCAAACTGGTAATACCCTGTATCGTTACTTTCTAGATTACCTAATGCTTGGTTGCTTGATGATGGACTAAGTAAATTACCTTGATTATCAACTATTGATCTATTTGTTAAAATAGATTTAGCATATTGAGGTAGATACTTAACTACTTTACCTGGCTCTCTAATTATACCCTGTCTAATATCATCCCATAATATAAAATTATCACTGGTATAAGGAGCTTCTCCGTAGATATCTCTCCACCAACGTGGTTCGATAGTAAATCCCAAGCACTCCCATGGATGTGTATGAGGACGATCAGTATCTAAAGAATATTGATATATTCCTCTCCAATAGGCAGGATTTGGTGTACCATCTGGGTAAAAATTATTTCGGTAATTATAGGTAAAACTATTACCAGCATCATACAACCCTTCAATAGCCTTAGTATAATCTTCATTAATATTCACTGTCCATTGAAAGAAAAATTGAGATAAAACTTTATTAAATTCCGTTATATTATAAGTTTGCTTTCTATCATATGAAGGAATAAAATCATGAATATTAAATATATCCTTATTATAATTTACTTTTATATTATTGAAAATTCTCTTTTCTAATTCTAAAATTAAATCATCTCTGTAATCATTAAAGGCCACAGTTATACTACCATCGTGTCCTTGAATTACTAAGACAGGATCTTTATAGGTATTGTCTGTGTATATCTTAGGTTCGAATAATGGATAAATTCCTAATTTGGTAGGAGTAGGGGGACAAAAACTTCCGTCTGTGCTTTCATATTCATAGATTTCTAAAATGTCGTCATCAGCTATGATCAAAGTGTCCGACAAAGTAAAGTATAAATCTGTACTAAAAGTATAGTCTTTTCCATGTAATAATTGCTGTCCATTTAGATAAATCGATACTGCTCGATTGGACAATTGATCTAGATTAAACAAATTAGTTAAAGGATAAATTCTTACTCTTGAATCTAACACTACATACTCTAAACGGTTATATGCAGCATAGGCAAACATGTCACTTAGATAATAAGGCTGAGTCTTTGACTTGTCTTTCAGTAATTCTGCTAACACAAGATCAGTAAGCTGTTTTACTTCAGTATCAATTCCTATATTTCCAGCAAGTGTAATAAAAGAATTTTTAAACTGTATATAATCATTCCTAGCCTTTTCAATAGCCTTGAACAAGTTATTATATTGCGATCCAAAATGATAAAGACTGAAATTTAAAGGACTGCTATGTTGTATAAATCTCAATCCTAGATTAGAAACATTGCCAAGATCTCGTAAATTGTTATATCCTGGAAAACTACCTAAAAACCTATCATCTAAATTATCAACAATTGAGGATAAATGATCAACAACCTGACCTAATGTAAATTCTTTTACATTATTATTCAAAGGATTATTTTGTAAACTTATAGGAAATTCATAAAATCCATTTGTACTTTTAGGTTGTTTAGTATAGAGCTTAAGAGTAATAACATCATTACTAGTAACTGGTGTTTTAAAATATACATATTTGTAGTCAGGCTCATCTTTGATATCAGCGATACTACTTACAGGTAATCTTTTTCCATTGACGTAAACTTTAACCTGTAGGTCACTTAGATCTGCACCGCGACTAAAACAATCAATAGGAAATCCAGTAGTAACTCCATCAAAATTATGATTTTTAAATATTCTTACAATAGGTTGAACATTAATAAGATTATTTCTAATCCAGCCATTTTTATATTCTATAAGATTTGTATTCTTGTATACATGTAGGAAACCAACATCTGTTGTTTTAGAAAAAATATCTCTGTCAACTTTGTATTTAAAACTATCATTTAGCAAATCAAATGTAAAAACAATATCTCCAATATTGTTAATATTCCTATAACTAAGTGGAAAATCTAGTGCTGAATCTGCTGTTCCAGTTCCTTGTTTATAGGAAAAAATCTTATTGCCCTGGAAAGTAGATCCATCATAGACAGCACTATTTCCGAAACTTATTTTATTCTCATCATATAAATCGAACAATGGAGATTGATTACTGAAGTACTTAACTGGTCCTAATTTCCAACCTTGTCCATCATACCAATACATTAATCCTTGATTACCTACTAGGTTTACTGTTTGATTGTCAATCAAAACACTGATAGATTGTGCCTGTCCACTTTTTACTAAAACAGTTTCATTTAATTGAGGTTCACTGTCTTCGGCTTCTGTTAAATTGATTTGTCTACGTAATCCTGTAAAAACTTCAACACTATGAATGTTTGTTCCTATGGCAAATATATCTACTAGATTTGATAACAATTGATTAGTATAAAATTTTACAGTATATTCATCTACAACTTGAACATAATAAATTTTTCTATGTATTAGTCCATTTACTGAAGTATTATTATTGTTCAAATATATAACTCTGTTTCCTGTACTCAAACTATGAGGTGTATCAAAAGTTACAGTGTCGTTTGTTATGTTAATACCTGTAGCAGCATTAAAATTAATCTTTCTGCTAGGCACAGTGACTTCTACAAAATTAACATTAAAAATTTTATCTTTGACTAATCTGTCAGAGTCTGCGGTGAATAAAACACGCATGCCATCTGCAAGCTCAACTCCGTCAATGTTATATCCTAGACTACCTTCTATAGTACTAAACACATCTTTAGTAAATGTATCAATAAGATCAACATTTTTCTTATTCTTATAACCAAAATTATACAACCGTATATCAGATTCAAATTCTATAATAGGTCTTATAGCTCTAGCTAATTGATCTAAACTAGGCACCTGTCCTTTTATTTCTGCGGTTTTAATGACTATATCTTGATGAAACCATCTATTCGATCTAGTCCAAGGATTTCTATCTACACTTCCTCGATTTATCACTATGTAATCTTGCTTTTTTGGTCTCGAAGATGATGTACTAAAAGGAACTTGATCGAATGGATCTTGATCAAATGCTAAAGTTTCTTCTACTGTAAAATTACCAATGATTTCTAAATCTTGTTCTGAAATTAATTTTATCGCAGTACCAACACCTTCAACATAATAAAATCCATCTTGATAAAATTCAGGTACAGTTTTTCCTCTAAAAGATATTTTCATACCGTTGCTTAAACTATATCCGTTTGACATAGTATAATTTTTCTTGCCTAAAATATCTTTTTCTACATAAAAAATCGTGCTCTCGTCTAGATTTTGAATACTAAGTATACCACCTATGTTCACATCTAATTCACTGACATAATATAAAATATCAGGAGCATCTAATGGAACTTCAAAAATAATCTGTCCATCAGAAATTGAATTATTCGTTACACCTTGATTATATCTTTCTAAATTACCTAAAATTCTTTGTGTTTTAATAGTAAAATTGTGATTGTCTATATTAATGTTAAAAACATAAGTAAGTCCTCTATATAAGATCAGAGTAGGATCTCTTGTTAATCCATCTGGGCTTATAACAAAGGCCAAATTATCACCTTGATCTTCAAGCTGTACAGAATAGGTGCTTATTACACCTTTAGAAATCACTGTCCATGAATTGTAGGTTCCATCACCTAATACAGTGTCTATGTCTACAATAAGCTGTCCTGTAACTGTATCATAAGAACTTAATATACCAGACATGTAATTTTCATCATTGTACTTAATTTTAATCGATGTATTTGTAAATGACAGTCCTGTGGCAATGGTTAAAGACTTCTTGGATTTTTCTAATTTTAATTCAGTTATACTAGCAGTGACAATATCAGGTTGTTGTCCAGCTATTTCAACATCATCTGGTCCATAAGGTAACCAATAATATTGTTGAAAATTAACAAACTTATCCCAGTCTATATGCGGATTCCAACTATAAAATTCTTGTTGGTTTAGACGTTCATGATTATTTACTATTCCACCAAATACAGCAATGTGATTAATATGATCGATGTAGTCTTTGTGAAATTTTAAATTATTAAATCTATCTTGAATAACTAATGACGGTTCAAACTGATAATTTTGTCTCACAGAGTCAGCAGCAGCTAAAAATATATCATCAGCTGCGGTAGACTTAGCATACTGTCTTCCAATATAACCATTTAACTTTTTAACAGTTCCTGGTGATATTAATTGATCAAGAGTAGCTGCTAGAAACTTCTTATTGGCATTAGTTCTATAATATTTAGGCAGCAAATCGACAGACTTTCTGCTTGTGCTTTTTCCTGTTGGTAAAGGATATTCTGATTGATTATCAGTTGACATTAATTAGATCCTGAGCTAGCTATTAATTGTTTGCTAATGACTGAGTTTGGACTGGCTATGTCGCCAGATGCCTTTATCTTACTGGCGGTGAGCGCACTTATTATTTCAATATCATCTATAGTTGCTCCGTTAATAAAAATTTGATCCTTTTCGGCTCTAATTTCAAATAGACTTCCAAAATATAAATCTGCTTTTTTTGGCACCACGATAAAATTAACGATGTTAGGAGCTAGGCGATTCATAACATAAGTAGATAATTCTGTAAAATAAAAATTATCTCCAAACTCCCAATTGTCTATGTTAAAAAATTCATTTATAGCACTGATTATCTTACTTTTAATATCATTATCACTGATTACAATTTCTGGATTTTTAACTACCTTAAAACTGGCCTGTACATCTATAGTAGATTTAGATCCAAAAAGAATTTTATATTTGGCACTATGATAGATAATTTCATCGCTAATACTTTTTATTTTGTTTAGATCAGAAGATAATAAATTATACAAAAAATCACTGCTAGGAGGTAATGGCATTTGATCTCTTGATCCATTGATATATTCTCTAAAATACTTGTCGTAGGTTGAAGTTAACACATAGACATCCATGATATTAGAAATTCCTGGATCAATTCTTGATTCATAATCTGCATTATGAATATATTGAAACTTTAATTGATCTCTCCCTATATAACACTTATAGTCTAAGGTTACTTCTAACTTGCTTGTTTGAGCGTAGTATTTCTTAACAACATCTGAATCTACAAAATAAAAATATTGTCCGTCGTTAAAAACATTTAAATTATTAATTTCATTTTCATTATTATATATTAACACTGAACCATTAGAATTACTGATATATCTATAATCCTCTTGACCTTCTTCCACAGTATATAATTCTAAAACTACTATCTTATCTACAGTGTTAACTGATGGAGCTACTAAATCATCAAAAATCTTTGGATTATCGACTACACCGTCATCATCAGTGTCGCTAAAAGTAACTTGTATCTTTTTAGTGTCAATATAACCATCTATACCTTTAAATTCTTCAGTAATTTCCCATTCTCTGTCAAATGTAAAAGCATAAAGATTGTCTGGCTGAGTATTGTAACTAAGTACCTTAATTTTATCTTTTTCCACAGTATTAGTTCTAGTATCATAAATTTTATCGCTGCTATCAAAAAAGAATCTAACCTGCTTATCACTTTCAAAAATATACCTTAATAATCTAAATTTTACTGTATAATATTCTGTATCTGTAGTAAACAAGATTATCCAACTAGAATCTAATTGTTGTCCGCTATTATCACCAGTTTTACCTAGACTAAAAGAATTTACATTATTAAGATTAATCTCAAAAATAATTTTCCAGTTTCGATCTTCTACATCATATCTTAGACCAAATTGTTTATTTGAAAAAATTAAATCTACCATTGTAGTTAAAGTATTCGAATCTAATGTAGTTTTAAAAGCGGGAATTATTTCAGCTAAAATAGCAGACTCTGGAATTATGTCGTTTAATAGCACAGATCCAGTTCCATCTATCAATGTCGAAGTACCATTACCTGTTACCTTAATTACTTTAGTATATAAACTGTCAGCATAACCCAGTCTAGGGCTAGTACTAGTGACTAGTTTATTATTATTTGTCTTATCAAAGTACTTACCAGTTGGAGCTATGAATTTTAATATTGATCCGTCTGTAACAAATCTCAATAGAGTAGATGAATAAACCCCTAATTGATATGGAGTAAAATCTGTTGTATCACCAATATATCCTGTAGACTGATTTGTGTCTGTAGTTGTAGAATACCAAGCAGCACTTAGACTTGTTGTAACTATACTTGTATATTTGCTATAATAATAGTCACGTAATGATACTTTGCTTAAAAAATTGTAGACATCATTTAATATAGTCGACTCTATATCAGTACGAGTATCATATTTAAATTTAAAACTATCTGTAAATTCTTCTTTATATAATACACCATCGTCAGCAAAAAGATTAGTTTTACTATATTTGCCTGTAGGATCGACTAGATCAAAATAACGACTAATACCACTGCTAGATCTATTAACAGATTTTACTTTCAAAACCTGTGGGTTAACACCCAATGGACTAATATTATAATCTTCTCCGGTTATCATTCTATTTTGTGTATAATAGGTAGCAGGAGCATTGGCCTTAATACTTTCATTGGTTTCAGTAGGTGTACTATTAGCCACAGCGGTTTGTAAACTCAGAGTTATTGTAAGCACTTCAGCTTGATTAAGATTGCTTAGATATGGAATTTCTATGGATACATTACGTATATCTCTAGGATTGATAGAATATGTATTTCCTATACTGGTTCTATAATAGACTCTAAACTTACCTAAAGGTAAATTTCCAAATGTTCCATCACTAAATTGTAAAGTAACTCTATCACCTGCTTTAGTAATCACGCTATAAAAATTTCTAATAGATTTTTGTAAGCTATTATAGATAATATTATTGCCTTCTAAACTTGATACTTGTGCCCAATATTCTGATTCAAGTCCTGCTTGGTCTAATCTATACAACCAAATGTCTGTATTATTAATATTAGGATTATCTATGTCTACTGTTTCGTTATTACCTGGCTGAGTAAGATTAAAAATTCCCTGATTTAATATTCCTTCTTTAAATAATAGAAAAAAACCAGTGTTTACTGAACCACTACCTCTACCATCATTTCTATATATAAAACTAAGTCTATTACCAACAGCAGGTGGTTCTTCATAAATTTCCTGTTTAGACTTGAAAACAGTGCTGACCAGCTCAAATCCTAAAACTCTGCCATCCACACTTTTTTGAAAAGAATACACAGGCACATCTAAATTAGTAGCTTGAAATCTATACTGTTCACAAGGAATACCATATATTGTATCTGAATCTTCTGGATTACCAAACTGTCTAGAAGCTGGCAAAGCAGCATTAATTACTTTAATAAACTGGTCATACCAATTAGGATTTGAGACATCATTCCAGTTAATAGTTTGATTTATAAGATTTCTACCATTAGAATCTAATACTCTCTGTGTAGTTTGAACACTGGTAAATTTTAATAGACCACTAGCACAATTATTTCTCTTAGGATTATAACTTAAAAGTCTAGCTAGACGTAACACACTTTCTCTACGCTCTGCTAATTCTAAAAAATTATCTCTACTGTTTAAATCTACACGAAAAGCTATACTTTGTGCTAAAAATGCTATTAAATCTATTAGAGCGAGGTATTCGCTACTTTCTATGTAATCATTAAAGTCTTCGGGATAGTTTTCTCTAATATAATTTACCATTATACGACGGATGGTTTCAAAGTCATAGCTTTGAAAATCTGCATTGCGAAAACTTTGATATATTCTACGCCAATCTTCCGCTACTAACAGTCGATTTTGTCTATCCGTTGCTGACATTAAAATTTCCTTGGTATTTGATATTTATACGGCCTATAAAATGGGCATATTATAGTTAAGCTAATAGTCCGTTAGCTTGATCGAACCTAAGTTGTAGAGCTTCTTGAATATTATAAGGAAAAAAAGTCAAAATACACTCTATCTGTATACCACTTTCATAGGTACTCACTATGATTTGATCTGTACTAATTCTAGGATCATAATTTATTATAGTTTTTACATTTTCTGCTATTAGAGCTTTTAGTTCATTGGTCAACGGTTCCCAAAGTAAGTCCCAAATTATAGTTCCAAACTCCGGTTGCTCCAATCTTTCACCGAATCTAATGTTAAAATGATTTAATAAATCCTGTTTAATAAGACTTATATCATAAAGACCAAAAGTTGATCCTGTATTAGATACTGTGCTAAAGCCCTTATATGTTTTACTACCAGGAACAAAGGTTTTATTATTAGATTGTAAAACTGTTTTATCATAAAGTCTTGCGCTTGATGTCATAATATTTCTCCACTAATTCAATTACTAGTCAGTCTATCCTTGGATGTCAGTACTAGAAGCTGAATTAACATTTCTTAAATCAGGGAACGCCAGCAATACTTTTTCGTTAAATGGTTCAGGGAATTGACCGTTAACTGCCTGACTAGCAAAAATCCTTGGTAATGAACTCCTCAAATCTAATGTAGCTGTAAATTCGGTAAGACCTTTATCTATCCAATGAGTTAGATATGCACGAGCGTATAATCGGTCCTCTAGGGACAATGTATCATACTTATAGACAAAATTCAAAAGATATCTTTTGTACTCAGATAACAATGCTTCCCCAGGAGTGCTATTAATAAAGTTAACCCAAAAGGCTAAATCACTATCTGTAAATGTAGTTCTCCCTGTGTAATAAAGAAATTGTTCCTTTATAATCTTGACCAATCTATTATATTCGGCTTCTGTTACATTAGTATCTAATACAACAGTTGTATTATTAGTTGGTCCTGGATTAGTAACTGTTGTTACAGGTCTTTTTCTCACAGTCAGAAAATTAGTTTCTACGGATTTCTTACCATCAGTAATGGCCTGCACTTGAAATCTAGTCATGTTAAAATTTGATTGATCGCTATTTATTAACCAAGTTAAATCTGTAAATCCAATCGTACATTGAAAACTTGTAACAATGCCTGTACCATCTAAACGAAATGATAAAGCACCTTCCGTATTGCCCGGACCAGGACCAGCACCATCATACGCAGCCGCATTTTTAGTTTTACCATGATCTATATCATCATATGCTGGTCTCATTACTCCGTTAAATTCTGTCTGATTCATGCGTAAAAATATTTTGTTAGTATCAAAAGTTAACCCGTCATTTCGTGCTATATTAACTGTAATAGAATCATAAGGATAAATTTGTGATGGATCAAATGCTATTCTAAAATTCATATTACTTGGCAAAGATAATGCTCCTACTGGAACAACTGTAAAATTTAAAAATTTTTGTACCCCAGGATAATCTACAGCTTCAACTACATATACATATGTTCCTGTGTTTTCAAAACGAAAATCAATGCCAACAAACTGTGTTGTCTTTAATCCCCAATCATAGATTTTATTTGTTGTTCCTGGTCCACTTACTTGACGAAGTTGGAGCTTTAAATCTTGACTAAGCTTAAAATCTATTTCGAACCTTTCATTGACTTCTATTGGGTTTTTATAAGTTGCGTTTATAGTTGGTACAACTGTTCCTCTTGTGCCACCTGTTGTGCCACCTGTTGTGCCACCTGTTGTGCCACCTGTTGTGCCACCTGTTGTGCCACCTGTTGTGCCACCTGTTGTGCCACCTGTTGTGCCACCTGTTGTGCCACCTGTTGTGCCACCTGTTGTGCCACCTGTTGTGCCTACTCCTCCAGATTTCCAACCTTTTGATTTCCAATAATTTATAACATCAACAGTTAATCCGATACCTAAAAAATCTGCTTCTGTTATCTTATTGGTGTTAAACCAGTCGACTCGAGCTTGATCATTATAACTATCCCAATTTGTAGGAAAATATATAGTTGTTCCATCTGCTCTTTTAAAGGGTATTCCTTTAGCCGTAGTATCACCACCTGTCGTGCCACCTGTTGTGCCACCTGTTGTGCCACCTGTTGTGCCACCTGTCGTGCCACCTGTCGTGCCACCTGTCGTGCCACCTGTCGTGCCACCTGTCGTGCCACCTGTCGTGCCTACTACAGCACTTACTATACCTAATATAGTAGCTGTCCCCGCAGTATTAATAACTCGCCTTGTTGTAGCAGCAGATGAAATTTTACCAGTTACAGTTTCTTGTCTTTTAGCTATGTCACTTGCACGCTTGTTGGCTAGATTATTAGCTTTAGGAGGACTTCCTGTAGCAGGATCATTAATTTTTTCATTATCTTCTGCTGCTGAAAGTTTTTCAAAAGTATCAGTTTCAGTAGAATATTTCCTAAACGCAAACCCTGGACCTAAAATATAATTTCTAGGAACATTGAAAGAAGAAGTTCGATATCTTGCATCTCTATCTCTATCTAAGTTGTCAAATTTGTAGAAAAAAGGATCTAAATTTTCGTGATGTGGATATGGTTCATAAGTTGGTATGCGTGTTAAAATTGTTGTTAATTTAGTCAATGACTTCCATTTATCTTGTCCAGATAAATCAGGTAATTCATGAGTCACTAATGATAAAGGCACTGTAGCTTTTGCTGTAATTCTTGCCTCAACAGGTTTGACAGCTATTAAGGCAACAGGAGCTGTTCCTGCACTTGGACCGTTCATGTGAATCTGTGGAGCAGTTTCAATAATGTTTCCTCCTGCTTTAGTTTCATTTGTTCCCGCACTGGTGTTAAAAATATGCCCACCTGAATTGATATCAATATCTTTTGAAGAAGTATGACGCCATGTGTTATCAGTGCTAATATCAACTGTACCTATAATCTTTGTCCTTACATTACCCCCTATTGTCTGATCTAAATTCTTACCATTCACTTCAATTCTTGTATCTTTATAGATTTTAATATCAACTCTATCAACTTCATCACCATTTACTTCTCTGACAGGAGATGAAATTTCTGTGTCATTACTGATAGGACCATAAGGAGTTTGAGCAGTTTCTGGTCTCGGAGCGAATCCTGGCCCGCTTGATCCTTTTCCTACTGTAACACTGGCTGCTGTAGCTACCCTAAGATCAAATCTTTTATCTATATTGTGTATAAAATTTTGATTATAAAATACTTTTACATCACCCATTACAGTTTCTCTGTACTCTTCTATAATAGTTTCATCTTTCCTATTTTTTACCAATATCTTTTGATCTTTATTAACAATAAGCACATGATCTAATATAGTTTCAGTATGCATTTCTCCTTGTACTTTAATATTACAATTTCTTCCTACTTCTAAATTAAAATCTCTATCACAATAAAAATTAAAATCCTGTTTAGTTCTTATGTTAATACTGTCGTTAGCAAATATATCAATTTTTCCGTCACTGGTTAACTCAATCCATGCTGTACCTCTACTGTTACCAATATAAATTAGATCTTCACTATTATGCAGTAATATCTGATGACCAGTCCTAGTCCTTAATCTGACTAATTCGTTATGTGGTATATCAGCTACTCCAGGTCCTTCACCGTTTTCTAAATTATAATATTCCGGAGGACCTTCTGATGGCAAAGTTTTTCTTAAAAACTTATCATCGCCATCATCCATAACGAAACTACTGCCACCTAATCTACTTACAAATCCTTTAGTAACTTGATGTTCTTTTTTTCCAAATTTGCCTGTAGGTCCTACCCTATCAATAGGTCCTGGCGTCGATATTCCAAAAACCATGCTAGGAACTTCGCGACGACTGCTGCTGGAAGTTATTCCCCTTGTGTCATCTTTTAACAACCCCTGTCTTTCTAACACAAAAGCCATCGGATGTTCAGGTTTAAGAATTTTACTAGGATCTTCACTGCTTGAATTAATTTTTTTATTATATTCAGCAACAGGGACTCTTGTTTTTTCTTTATCTGTTAATCTAGTGCTATCTACCACATACTGACTAGAAGCATATCCTGGCAGAGCAAAATTCATATTTTCATCTTGTACACAGCCTAACCAATAACCTTTTCTTACGTCTCCGCCAATAAAAATACAAATTACTAAGGTTCCTATATCAGGAGGTATCATCCACATGCCGTAGGCCTTTTGTGTAGAATTATAATCATCACTAGTTTCAGTGACATATTCTACATTACTAACTCCATAAAACGGACTTAGATATTTTACTGTACGCAACTGTCCTTCTGTAGCTTCATCATTTCCTACTTCATGTAATAATTGAACTTCTAGATTTCCCATATAGGTCTGATCAGCTACACTAACAACTTTGGCCAAAAAAGGGCCTGCGTCAACTGGACTGGAATTTGCTGCCGATCTATTTTCTACTGCCATTTATTTGCTCCGTAAATTAGGGCCAATTAACTTCAGGCTGAGGCTGCTTAGGTATAGGAAAGGTTCCTTCCTTGGCCTGTGTGTTTTCTTGACCGACCATACGTACTAGACTCAGTTGCTGAACAAATTTGCCTCTATTAAATGTGCTATCAACCTGCATGACTTTGTAAAGACCGCTAAATTGTGATATAGGTCTAGTATCTCCAAAATCATAAAAACCTTTAGCGATATTAATATCAATAGGTGTTCTAAAATTCACAGTAATATAGACTTCACCATTTTGATAATCCATTGCGCCGTCAGCATTAAGATTTTGATAATTAGTAGGACTTGCTGTATAATTTCCTAATCCACTATCTACAATATAGTAAGGATCACCTAGTATAGTTAAATTAAGATTTATCATATCTGCCCCTGTAGTAGCAAGATCATGAAATTGTCTAGCTGCTATAGTAGCTGCATCGTCGACACCTGTTCCTCCGTTCTTAGCAGTAGAAGATTGAGTTTTTACATATCTTACTGTTACAGGACTACCTCCTTGAGTGGGTGGACTACCATCCACGTTTTCTGGGGTAACTGATCCTTGATCTTCTGCTGAGCTTCCTGTGGCCTGTGATACACCTTGATGAGTTTCTGAATTTTTACCACTATCAGCATTTAGAGCCTTGTAAAACCCTGCTTGAAATTCTATCTGAAAATCTAGAACATCAATATTTTTTCCTGTATAGATATAATTGTATTCTTTTAAGGATTCTTTTTTCATATTATCTAAACCAGGTGGTTTATCGTTAGGAGGCATAAAAACACTGGCATGAACAAGATAAGGCACCACTCTATACACAATTTTTTTTGGCTTTTGTCCTGTTTTAAGATCTTCCCCGTCTGTTTTCATATATAGCTGTGTTTCTATTCGCCACCATACTACCTGCCCTTGTGGAGTTCGTTTAGCTTCGTCTAGAGCCTGACGTCCATAATCGCTTATTAAAATAACTTGATTAATAACATCTTGAATAGTACTACCTTGTGCGAATTTATAGTCTGCTGTATTTGGATTTATTGCTATCTTTCCTCTCTTATAAATTCCAGCATTATCATCGTAGACAAAATTATCTTTGCCGAAAGGAGTTTCTCCTTTGTTAAAAAGATTTAGTCCTAGGCCAGACTGTCCGATAGAATTTGTATCGGGCGGAAATTCTATGTCAATTTCATCAAAAAATTCTGTTGTATTATCTGTAGATTGCTTTTTAAAATTTTTATTAACAATGTTTTTAAGACTTTTAGCACTGGTTTTTAATAGACTTTCAACAGTCTTTGTCACATCATCATCTGGCTGTAGAGTAATATCAGTTCTTATCAAATGAAAAGTATCACTAAAAGCCTGTTCATTCCATGGATAAGCTTCTACGTCATAACTAGATCCTTTGGCACTAACTTTCATTGCCAAATGTCGCAGTTTCATAGGCAGATATCTTGTGGTATTAGGCAAAGGAACAGCAAGATTATCAGGATCTATATGCCCATTAAATTTAATAGTTAACAATAAAGGCACATCTAGATAGTTGCCGTTATTGTTTTGTAAAGCAGCAGTTTGAAGAGCTTGAAAAAACAATCCCATGCTGTAAGGCTCTACTACAGTAAAACTAAAACTTATAGCATTACTGTTTCCAGTAGCTTGATTAAGACCTACTACAGTGCTTAATCTTAGATTTTCAAGATAAAAATCATATTTTCCATAGGCAGTTTCAATTAAATCTGACTCAGGAGCACCACCACTTGATCTTAAAATTATTTTACCCAAATTTCCTGTTCTATAAGAACCTGGATTATTAATTAGATCATCAGACAACACACTTAGTGTAAAATGATAATTAAAACTGGCAAAATCATTGAGCACATTTTTAAAAGGCGGGTTTTCATCAATTGTGATTTCAGCAGATCGATCTTTGAATAAATTTGTTCCTAGATTGATATTTCCAGCAGCGATACTTCCCGCAGCATTTAAAATGCTGAATCCAGGAATTGTAAGTTGTAAATTTTTCCCTAGATTAGTCAAGCCACTGCTAGCTAGATTAGAGACATTAGAAGATACATTACCAACAAGATTATTTAATGAGCTACTACTTGTCAAAACATTACCAGCTTGATTAGCCAGTGTAGTAGCACCATTGGTTAGTTCTTTAGGTATAGCCATTTTATAATCCTAATACTCGAAAAAGACTGTCACCTTTAGGAATATAAATTTTTTTTCCGGCTACAAAATCAAAAACAGGATCTTGAATTACATCAAGATTTCTTTGTGTCAACACCCACCATAATTTAGAGTTCTTATACAGATCATAGGCCAATAAATCTGGTCTATAAGTATATTGCGGCTCTATAGTGTACAAAAAATCATCTGGCTCAGCAGGTACAGGTCTTATATTTAAAAAACCTAAAATATTATTTGAAATTTCTGTATTCCTCCAAGGGCTATACACTGAATACTTGTTAGTCATTTAGATAAATCCTGGTATATTATTCAAAAGATTACCATGAACAAAATCTTTTAAATTAAACTTTCTTATATTTTCACGACTGTATATAGGCTGGCACTGAACACTTAGTGTACTTTTTACTGGTACGTGAGTAGGACCCTGCATACTAGCAGTAATGTTACTGTTACTTCCAACACCTGTGCTTGTAGTGTTAATTAAATTAGCAACGAGTCCTTCACCACTATTAACCAATTGACTGATAAGACTAGCATTAATATTACCTGTAAAAGGAAATTGTGTAGACAAATTGGTGGCATTTTCTAAAGTTTGTGCGGATGATGGTAAACTGCTCATACTAGTACTGATATAGTTTACATCGCTGGGTAGGTCTATTGAAAAACTTCTAACTACTACAGGAATATTTTTAAAAACATAATCTCCGTAACCATTTAGATAGACAATAGGAGGAGGATTTCCTGCTAGAGCGCCTTCATCAGAACCTGAAAACATCTTGGTTACACCTCTCAAATAGTGCACGGCCGCTATCCAATATTGAGCTTGAACAGCATCTTCTACATGAAAAGCACCGTTAATTTGTATGGTATCTGCTTTGCTATTTTGATAGTAAATAAAACTATAGTTTTGATGAGTTATAGGTTCTTCACTATAGGCGGCAGTATGACTAATTGTTATAGTAGGCGTATAAGGAAATACAAGACCTCCTGCATTGATTAACGGTTTTAGTATAGGACTTGATGTAAAAACTGTGGTAGTAGGTATGCTTAGTCTAACACGCCAATCATTTTCCGCAGTGGTTACAAACTGCGCTCCTGCACTAGTACGAATTCCTGTGACATTGCCGCCTGATGGCAAACTTATTCCTCTTATCGCACTGACCAAACTTGCTGGATTAGATAAATTATTAAGTGCCCCAGCTACGTTGGCGACTGTCTTAGCAACACCAAGTGCTGTACTCGCTATATTACCTAAATCTGCCATTTTTGAACTCCTCAACTGTAATATTTAGTTGACAATATAAACTGCGTGTTTTATACTATAATATAAGGATTTATATGACCAAAATTAATTACCTAAACAATAAAGATTTACTGGACGAAATACACAAAAGCAAAAATACATATTGTTCTTTCAGCAAACCAGAATATCATCAATATGATATAATACTACCGACCTTAGACAAAATAAACATACGTACTATAGCCGAAGCCAAACGAAATCGCGCCAAGAGAATGGGCATTCAAGAATACGAAAAACGTAAAGAAAATGGCGAAAAAATCAAACTAATGGACTGCGAAATCGATTATAAAAAAATTCTTAAACAAGATCTAGTATTTCGTATCATGACCTATGATCATATACCATTAAACAATTCTAGAAAAAAGAATCCAAAAACTGTAGCTGACGGAAGAGATAAGGTTAACTTCCCTCCATTCCAACATTGGAAATTTAACGAAGAAGATATTCTAACCTGTGTAGGGAAAAGCCATTGGAAGGGCAGTGTAGAACGAGGAAAATTTAATCGTGAACACGGACAAATCACTAATACCTTGGCTCGTATGTATATTAAACTATGTGAACGCTATGCTACTCGTGGCAATGTTCGTGGCTATACCTATAACGATGAAATGAAAGGTCAGGCCATTCTACAACTTACACAAATCGGTCTACAGTTTGATGAATCAAAATCCAATAATCCATTTGCCTATTTTACTGCGGCAGTGACCAATAGCTTTGTAAGAATTATCAATATAGAAAAACGTAATCAAATTATTCGTGATGATTTATTAGAAATCAATGGCATGAACCCAAGCTACAGTAGGACCAGCGAAGGTGAACATGCTGCTGCTTTGAAAAGATACGAATATAATGAGGATTGACTCTGTAATTTATAGATGTTATAATAAGTCAACGGAGGCTAGATGAGTAATCTATTCAAAAAAGTAGCACTATTCACAGATATACATTTCGGATTAAAGTCGAACAGTCACACTCATAATCAAGATTGTGAAGATTTTGTTGATTGGTTTATAGCAACAGCCAAAGAAAACGGTTGTGATACAGGCATGTTTCTTGGAGACTGGCACCACAATCGTAATAGCCTTAATATTACTACCATGGACTACAGTCTTAGAGCCTTGGAAAAGCTAGGTAGGGCATTTGATGCCTTTTACTTTTTCCCTGGCAATCATGATTTATATTACAAAGACAAACGAGACATCCATAGCGTAGAATTTGGCAAATATATTCCCGGAATTACCATTGTTCATAAACCCTTGACTATGGATAATGTCACAATGTGTCCGTGGTTAGTCGGGGATGAATGGCGTAGTATAGCAAAAAAAGGTGGACAATACATATTTGGACACTTTGAACTACCACAGTTCATGATGAACGCCATGGTTGCCATGCCCGATCACGGTGAAATACAACTGGAACACTTTTATCAATACGAACTTGGGTTCAGCGGTCACTTTCATAAACGCCAGCAAAAGAAAAACATGATGTATATTGGCAATGCCTTTCCTCACAACTATGCTGACACATGGGACGATGAGCGTGGAATGACCATAATGGAGTGGGGCAAGGATCCATATCATATAACATGGCCTAATCAGCCCACATTTCGTACATTGAAACTAAGTCAACTGTTAGAAGATCCAGATAAAATTATCAAACCCAAACAACATCTACGCATAGGTATTGATATTGATATCAGTTATGAAGAGGCAAACTTTGTAAGAGAAAACTTTATGACTAACTATCCTATCAGAGAACTGGCACTAGTTCCGGAAAAGAAAGAATTAGACAGTGCTCCTGACATAGATATAAGACAATTCGAAAGTGTAGACGAGATCGTAGTCAATCAAATCGTTAATATCGACAGCAAAGGCTACGATCCAAAACGATTATTAGAAATCTATAACAACTTATGATTAGATTAAAAGAACTTACTGTAAAGAATTTTATGAGCGTGGGTAATCAAACCCAAGGCGTCAACTTCGGCCGAGAGCAATTAACTTTAGTATTAGGCGAAAATTTAGATCAAGGAGGTGATGATTCAGGAAGCCGTAATGGTACCGGGAAAACCACAATCGTCAATGCTCTAAGTTATGCGCTCTACGGCCAAGCCCTTACCAGTATCAAGAAAGATAACTTGATCAATAAGATCAACAACAAAAACATGTTGGTCACGTTGACTTTTGAAAGTAATAATAACAGTTATCGTATTGAACGAGGGCGTAAACCCAGTGTGATGAAGTTTTATGTCAACGGCACTGAAAAAACCACAGAAGAAACAGACGACGCACAAGGCGATGTGCGTGAAACACAACATGACATAGACGAGTTGTTAGGTATGAGCCACACAATGTTTCAACATATTGTGGCACTAAACACTTATACACAGCCTTTTTTAAGCTTGAGAGCTAACGAACAACGAGAAATCATTGAACAACTACTAGGAATTACTATCCTAAGCGAGAAAGCAGACAGTCTCAAAGAACAAATTAGACAGACCAAAGATCAAATACAACAGGCTACCGCAGACATAGAAGCTGCTAAAAAGAGCAATGACAAAATACATCAAAGTATAAATGGCCTAGAGACTAAGCAGTCAGCTTGGCGTAGACAGCAAAGTGAAGACATAGAAAAAATTGCTCGTAGTATACTAGAACTCAAGGACGTTGATATCGAAAAAGAACTAGATCAACATAATAAACTAAAAAGTTATCTTGAACTAAGTGCTCGTATTACAAGTCTTAACAAAGAACATGCTACTTTATTAACAGCAGTAAGTCAAGCAGAAAAAAATCATAAAAAGTTTTTGAAAAATCTTGAACAACTGGCCAATCATAAATGTCCGGAATGTGATCAAGGACTAAATCTTGACATTCACCGTGATATGAAACAAGAAGCCGAAAACAATTTGGCCGAAGCAGCTCGTTATTATGAAAGTGTTGATGAAAAATTAACAAAAGTAGTCGCAGAATTAGATGAGATCGGTGACATCAATGGCAGACCTAGCACATTCTATGAGACCATAGAAGAAGTTTTAACACATCAAAACAATTTAAACACACTAGAAGCTGCTCTTGTTCGTCGTGC
>Ga0214917_10000978_pt1 | contig 37444 bp, 31 predicted proteins | sample LL_1208_BB_MetaG_FD_177983 | JGI IMG/M metagenome (GOLD analysis project Ga0214917, IMG submission 177983) | Freshwater microbial communities from Lake Lanier, Atlanta, Georgia, United States - LL_1208_BB | ecosystem: Environmental > Aquatic > Freshwater > Lake | place: USA: Georgia | collected... | reverse complement strand
AAGGCAGCGCCTTCCCCAAAGGCCACCCTCACCCCCGCACCGTGGCCAGCCCCCAATCCAGCCAAGGCAGCAGCGCCGCAATATCAGCCCGCTCCACCGTAGCCCCTCCCCATATCCGCAGGCTGGGCGGCGCATCGCGATAGCCCCCGGCATCCAGCGCCACGCCCTCAGCCTCCAGCAGCGCGGCCAGTTTCTTCATCACCGCAGCCTGACCAGTCCCGGGCAGCGCGGTAAACCAATCGGCAGCAGGGGCGATGCAAATCGCCGTGCAGGAGCGTTGCGCCGGCACCTCAGCCAGAAACCGCCATCCGCCCTGCGCCACAAAGCCGGCAATCTCCGCCAGATTGGCCTCACTGCGGGCGATCAGGCCCGCCAAGCCGCCCAGGCTCTCCGCCCAACGCAGCCCATCCAGCGCATCCTCCACGCAAAGCATGCTGGGGGTATTGATGGTATCGCCCTTGAAAATGCCCTCGATCAGGCTGCCACCATTGGTCAGCCGGAAAATCTTCGGCATCGGCCAGGGGGGCGTATAGCCCTCCAGCCGCTCCACCGCCCGCGGCGAGAGGGCGATCATGCCATGCGCCGCCTCACCGCCCAGCACCTTCTGCCAGGACCAGGTGACGACATCGAGCTTCTCCCAGGGCAGTTCCATGGCGAAGGCGGCCGAGGTGGCATCACAAATCGCCAGCCCCTCGCGGTCAGCCGCAATCCAATCGCCATCGGTCATCCGCACGCCCGAGGTGGTGCCGTTCCAGGTGAAGACGCAGTCATGGCGCCAATCCACCTGGGCAAGATCGGGCAGCGCGCCATAAGGCGCGGCCAGCACCCGCGCCGGCAGGCGCAATTGCTGGCGGATATCAGCCGCCCAGGCATCACCAAAACTTTCAAACGCCACCACATCCACGCCGCGCGGGCCCAGCAGGCTCCACATCGCCATCTCAATCGCGCCAGTATCCGAGGCCGGCACAATGCCCAGCCGCCACCCCTCGGGCATGCCCAGCACCACCTTGCTGCGGGCGATCACCTCGGCCAGCGCCGCCCGGGGCGCCGTTGCACGATGGCTGCGCCCCAGCCACGCGCCTTCCAGCGCAGCCAGCGACCAGCCCGGCCGCTTGGCGCAGGGGCCAGAGGAAAATTCAGGGCGCGCCGGGCGAATCGCCGGCCGGGGGAAAGTCATGCAGGGTATCCTCCACAGGCGGCCAAACTTGCGCGCGGCGCGCAGGCTTGCAACCCTTACCCCCCTGCTGTCAGTGAGCGCATGCCCATGACCCCGCTCGACCATGCCCTGTTCCGCCGCATGCCCAAGATCGCCCTGCATGATCACCTGCTGGGCACCATCGGCTGCGCCACCTTCCAGGCCCTGGCCCGGGCGCGGGGCGCGGCGATCACCGATGACGAGATCGCCGATCTCTATGACCCGGTGAAAAAGCTCGGCGCCATGCGGGTGCTGCGGGTGCTGGAAACCCAGGTGCTGCGCGAGCCTGCGGATTTCCATCGCATCACCTATGAATACCTCGCCGGCCACGCCGCCCAGGGCGTGCGCCATGCCGAAATTTTCTGGAACCCCACCCCCAGCGTGGCCGATGCCGCAGCCTATGCCAGGCTGCTCTCCGGCATCACCGCGGCCATGGCGGATGCCCAGGCCGATCACGCCATCACCGCCCTGGTGCTCCCCTCCATCGACCGAGAGGCCCCACCAGAGGCAGCGCTCGCCATGGTGGAATGGATGATCGCCCGGCCCGACAAGCGGGCCATCGGTATCGGTATCGACTATAACGAAAACAAAGGCCCGCCCGAATTATTCACCGCCGCCTATGCCCTGGCCGGGCGGCATGGCCTCAAGCGCACCGCGCATGCCGGCGAATTTGGCTGCCCCGCCGCGCATATCCGCACCGCCCTGCGCAACCTGGCGGTGGATCGGCTGGACCATTGCTACACCGCGCTCGACGAGCCCGATCTCTGCCGGGAAATCGCCGATCGCGGCGTGGTCATCACCGTGGTGCCCACCAACACCTATTACCGCCGCACCCTGCCCCCGGAGCGCTGGGCCGAGGACCACCCCATCCGCCGCATGCCAGCAGCGGGCCTGGCCATTCACCCCAATACCGATGACCCGCCGATCCACCATATCGACCCTGAAGGCTGCTGGGCGATGATGCATGAGTGTTTTGGCTTCGGTGCCGCCGATATCCGCCAATTCATGCTCAACGGCATCGAGGGCGCCTTTGTCGATGCCGGCACGAAAGCGGCATGGCGGCAGGGTTTCGCCGCCGAATTCGACGCCCTGCTGCAGGAGAAAACCCCATGATCCACCGCCGCACCCTGCCCCTTCTGGCCCTGCCCGGCCTCGCTCTCGCCCAGGCCTGGCCCAGCCGGCCGATCACCCTGGTGGTGCCCTTCGCCGCCGGCGGCAATGTCGATGCGGTGACGCGCCTGCTCGCCCCCGAACTCGCCCGCCGGCTGGGCCAGAATGTGGTGGTGGACAATGCGCCGGGCGCTGGCGGCACCATCGCCACCGAGCGCGTGGCCCGCGCCACCCCCGATGGGAATACGCTGCTGGTCGCGGTGGAGAGCACCCTGGCCATCGCCCCCTTCGTCACCCCCTCCGCCGTGCGATATGACCCGGTGGCCGATTTCGCCCCGGTGGCCATGCTGGCCACGCTGCCGCTCGCGCTGGTGGGCCGGCCGGACCTGCCGGCGGCGGATTTGCCGGCCCTTATCGCCCTGGCGCGGGCGAGCAGCTCTGGGCTGACCTATGCCACCTCAGGCACCGGCACCTCCCTGCATTTGCTGGGCGAGATCATCGCAGCGCGCACCGGCGCTCGGCTGGAGCATGTGCCCTATCGCATCACCGGCCAAATCCCCACCGACCTGATGGGCGGGCGGCTTGATCTTGCCATCCTCGCCCTCACCGTGGCCGCCCCCCTGGTGCGCGAGGGCCGGATCAAGGGCTTTGCCGTCAGCGCCGCAAACCCCCATCCCGCCATGCCCGCCGTGCCGCCATTGGCCAGCCTGCCCGCCATGGCCGGCTTCGAGATGGCGGTCTGGCAAGGCATTTTCGCCCCCGCGCGCACCGATACGGCGATTGTCGAGCGACTGGCCGCCGAGATTCAAATGGCGATGGAGGAGCCCGAAACCCAGCGCCGCCTGGCCGGCATTGGCATGACCGCTTCGCAGCTCTCCCTTGCGGCGTTGGGCCGGCTGCTGCGCGCGGAAATGACCCGATACGAGGCGGTGGTGCGGGCCGCGAATATCCGGCTGGATTAATATCCAGAGCAACTGCCCTCAACAGACCGCGGACAAAGGCTGATGGCGGAGGCGCAGAGCACAAGGTCTTTGCCCTCTCCCACCAGGGTCAACATATACGTCGACAATTCTCCCAGACCTTTGAATAATATTTTATATCAATAACTAAACGAAGGTGCAGGAAACTCAGTTTCCTGCTGGGGTGCTCGAGGGGCAAAGCCCCTCGACCTTAACTCCGCTCAATATCTATTTTCCGGTAAACCATCACGCCGCATAATCGTGCCATCGCTGAGACGATGACGACACCTTTGAGGCAAATTGCCCTCAACGCAGCATGCCCGAATTTTTGGCGCGGCCCTTAACCCCCCGTTAACCGCCCTGTGCAAAAAAGCGACAGGAGGCTCCCGCAATGTTGCACATCGTGGCGCGAAATGCCGCAATGCCCATACCACCGCCCTCACCGCGCAGCTTCTGCCATGATGCTCCGCCCCCAGGCCAGAAAGAGCCAGGGCGCGTCTCGCCAGCAGACATGGCGGCAGAGGCGAATTTCGCCAATCCGCTTGGTGCCGCCCAGGCCACCATGGCCAAGATCACCGCCGCCCAGGCGAAGCAGGAGCCAAAGCCACCCACCCCGCCGCCCCAAGCGGCCATGCCCGCCGCGCCGGGTGATGTGGGTATCAAGGCGCATATGATCATGGCCGCCCAGCCGGCCATAACGGCCCAACCACCTCAAGCCTTCGCTCCGGCTGCGCCAGACGGCAACCCGCTCGGCGCCCCACGCGGCGCCCTACGCGGCCCCCCACGAGGCGCAGAATGCAACCTTCAGGCCTGAGCCGCCATCCAGGCCAGCGCCGCTGGCAGCCAGGCACCATCCACCCGGCCGGTATCGTAGCTCGCACCCAGATGGTCACAGCCAGGCAGCACCAGCCTCGTCGCATCGCCCAAAAGCCCGGCAAAACGCTCCGCCTGGGCAATCAAATGCGGGAAATCCCGCTCGCCCCAGGCCAGCAGAAAGGGTGGATGCTGCGCCACCACATGCCGCGCCGGTGAGGCTGCGGCATCATTCGCCGGGTCCGCCCCCAGAAAACGCGGCCGTGATGGCAGCCCCGACCCTTCGCCAAATTCAAACACGCCCGAGACCGGCAGGCAGCCGGCAATTCGCCCCCGATGCGGCCCCAGCGCCAGCAGCGCCGCGTAATGCCCACCAGCCGAATGCCCACCGACAAACACCCGCCCGCGGGTATTCGCCAGCACCGCCAGCAGCGCCGCCGTGCAATCCTCAAGCCCGGTGGGAAAAACATGCCCTAGCGCCAGCCGATAGCCAGCACTCACCAGATGGACGCCACCGGCATTCAGCCCCGGCGCCATGAAGGCCATCCATTCCTTATAGCCATTGGTCCAGCCGCCACCATGGAAGAACAGCAGCGTATCGCCGCCAGCAGCCTGCCCCGCCGGAAAGCGCAGCAGCCCCTGATAGGGGTCCGGCCCATAGGCGCTCTCCTCGCCCACCACACCCTGCCCCAGGCGCAGCGCCTCCACATGGTAGCGCTCGCCAATCGGCGAGAAGGGCTCTTGTGGCGGATAACCCCTCACAGGATGCGCACCCGCGGCACCACCATCGCCGGATCCACCAGGCGGCCGCGCTCGATCACCACCTCATTATCAAGGGTGATCGTGCAGTCGCGCATCGGCACATCGTAATGGCCACGCGTGCCGCGCTTGCCGCCACCTTGGGTATTAGGGCCGGTCGAGAACAGGAAATTGCCCGGAAAGGTGCGCGCGGCGGCGCGTGAACGCTCCGGGTCATCGCCATTCTGCGCGATGGAGCGCCACAGCGATTGCGGGTTCAGCCCCCAGCCCAGATGCGAGATGGCGAAGGGGTCCATATCCTCAGGGCTTTCCTTATGGTCGCTCAGCCAATCATCCATCAGCTTCGCGTCCAGCCCGCCCTCGATCTTGGTGATGAAACCATTCTCCACCGTCAGCTCCACCGCATCCTGCACATAGCGGCAATAGGGCAGAATGATGATGTCCCCCGGCGCCAGCACAACGCGGCCATGGGCCGAGCCCTCATTGGGGAAGGTATGGAAATGCCCCCCCCCCCAATGGTCAAAATGCCCCGGCTCATCGGCATAGCCCCATTGCGACATCACCGGATAATCGCCCGTGCGGTAAGAAAAATCCGTGCCGGCGGCGGAGGTGACGCGCACCTCGCGGGTGGCGCGATAGCGCGCCTCGGCATGCTTCACCGCCTCCTTCAGCCCTGGTGGTGAGAGCAGGTTTTCAAGGTCATCGGGCGCATCGATGATCATCAGCACCCGGGTGCCGCCACCCATCACCTCCTTCAGCCATTTGGTGAAGAGCGGCACGTGGAAAATGACGATGATATCCGCCGCCTTCACCGCCTCCAGCGTGCCCTTGCACTGGCCAATGGTGGGCACCCCCACCCGCGACCAGCTGGGCACGGAATTGACGCAGATCTCATAGACATCAGCGCCCAGCTCATCCGCCGCGGCGAAGGCGGCCTGGATATATTCGCGCCGGGTCGAGAGGTCGGAAATGCAGGCCACAGTTTCGCCCTTGGCCAGTTTCGACATGGCGAATTGGCGGCGATACAATGCGGCGAGGCGAGCGGGATTGAGCTCCTGGGCGCGAAAAGCGGCGTGCTGCATGACAGTCTTCCTTGATGCGGCCGGATGCTGGCAAGCAGGCCGCGCCGGGTCAATATCGCGCCGGTTTGGATGCTGGCATGCAAGCCGTCAGCCCCAGCTATATTTTCCCAGCAGCACCAGCACCACACCCGCCACCACGACCAGCGCGCCGATGCGCTCGGCCATGCGGATGCGCTCACCCAGATAGAAGCGGCTGACGAGCAGGGTGAAGATGATCTCCACCTGCCCCACCGCGCGCACCATGGCCACCGGCGCCAGCGCAAAGCCCGAAAACCAGCAGGCCGAGCCACAGGCCGACAGCGCACCCACCACCGCCGAATCCCGCCAGCTGCTGAACACCCGGGCCATCTCACCCGGCTCACGCGCCAGCAGAAAGCCGCCCTGCAGCAGCGTTTGCATCCCGTTGATGATCACCAGGCAGACCAGCGCCTTGAGCACCAGATCACCGCCCTCCAGCGCCTGATTGGCCGATTTGATGAAGACCGAACACACCGCAAAAGCAAAGCCCGCCGCGATGCCCAGAATGGCCGCGGGCTGGAATGTCGCCTCCAGCAATCCGCGCGGCGAGAGGTTGCGCCCGGCCAGCGAGAGATACAGCACCCCGCCCACCGAGACCGCGATACCCAGCCAGGAGAGCAGCGGTATCGTCTCGCCCAGCAGCACGATGGCAATGATCGAGGCCTGGATCGCCTCAGTCTTGGAATAGGCGGTGCCCACGGCAAAGCCGCGCTTGTCAAAGCTCATGATGAGCAGGTTGGTGCCCAGAATCTGCCCCAATCCCCCGCCCAGGCAATAGGCCCAGAACACCCAGGAAAAGCCGCCCACCGCCCCGCCAAAAGCCAGCCAATACCCCCCCAGAATGGCGAGGCCCATCGGCACGCCATAGAGGTAGCGCACCACCCCGGCACCATTGACCGAAAGTTGTCCGCGCAATTTTTGCTGCTTGGCCGTGCGCCAGCACTGAAACGCCGCCGCCGATACGGTGAAAAGCACCCAGGCCGGTATCACAGGACGCACACCTCCGCCCGCCTGGTGATGAAGCCGCCGCCAAAGGGCCTGGAGAAGATCATGGCAGCAACCTCACGCGGGGCCGCGGCCGGGTCAATCCACCGTGGCACCGGAACGGCGCACCACCTCAGCCCAACTCGCCACATCGCGGCGGAGGATGGCGCCAAACGCCTCAGGCGTGGTGACCGGCGGGGGCGCGATGCCCTGGGTGTTGGTCAGCCATTGGGCGAATTCCGCCGAGGTGATCACCTGCTGCACCGCGTCATTGATGCGCGCCACGATGGCAGGGGCCATGCCAGCCGGCCCCAAAAGCCCATACCAGGTGGTGGAGACAAAGCCGGGCAGGCCGCAGGCCTCGGCCACCGTCGGCACGCCGGGGAGTGCCGCCACCGGCCCGGCCGTGGTCACCGCGATGGCGCGGGTCTGCCCCCCCTGGACGGCGCCGAGTGCCGGGCCAACCTGGTTGAAGAAAATATCCACATCCCCCGCCAGCACCGCCCCTTGGGCGCCGGGCTGGCCGCGATAGGGCACATGCAGCAGGTCAATATTCGCCGCCGCCGCGAATTGCGCGCCGGCGAGATGGGTGGAGGCGCCATTGCCGGTGGAGGCATAGCTCACCGCCTGGGGCCGCGCCCGCGCCGCCGCCAGCACATCGGCACAATTGAGGAATTGCGGCCGCCGCGGCAGGCTGGTGGTCAGCACATTGGGCACATCCCCCAGATGGGCGATGGGCGTGAAGTCATTGACCACGTGAAATGGCAGGCTGCGATACAGCGTCTGGTTGATGGCATGGGTGCCCGCCGTGCCCAGCAGCAGCAGATACCCATCAGGCCGCGCCTTGGCCACCAGATCGGAGGCGATATTGCCGCCCGCCCCCGTGCGGTTATCGACAATGATGGGCTGACCCAGCAGCCGGGTGAGCGGCTCGGCCAGGCGGCGGGAATAGATATCCGTCCCTGCGCCATTGGGAAAACCCGATAGCAGGGTGATGGGGCGCGAGGGCCATGGCCCCTCCTGCGCCAGCGCGGGTGCGGCGAGAAGCGGCAAGGCAAAGAGCGATCGGCGATGCATGCGGCTACTCCTCGTTCCAGGCCGGGCTTTGGCCGAGCCGATCTTGCACCGCTGGCCCCGCCCGCGCTACCCCAGCCGCGGGTCCAGCCAGGGCGTGGTCTGGGGCTTCCAAGGCGTCGCCCGCGCATCCGCCTCATCCAGCGCCACCCCCAGCCCCACCCCGCCCGGCACAACGGCCCCGCCAGCCGAAAACCCCAGGCTAGCGCCGGGACAGAGGGTGAAGAAGCGCTCCGTCTCGCCAAACTGCACCTCCAGTGGCAGCAGATTGGGCAGCGTGGCGCAGGCATGCAGCGAATGGGCGTGGCAGCCGGGGCCCGTGGGGTTATGCGGGGCAATCTCCAACCCCGCGGTGAGAGCGAGGGCGGCGATGCGCCGCATGTCCTCATGCCCGCCGCAATGTTTCATATCGGGCATCAGCACATCATAGCAGCCGGTCTCAATCAGCGGGCGATAGGCGGCCAGCCCCGCCAGCGCCTCCGCCCCGGCCAGGCGCATGCCACGGTCATTCGCCATGCCGCGCAACCGGCGGATTTCGGCGTGATTGGCCTCGGCCACCGGGCATTCCAGCCAGAACAGGTCAAACCCCGCCACATCCTGGATCAGCCGCGCCGCCCCACCAGGGGAGAAGCGCCAATGCGCATCCACCATCAGCGCATGCTCAGGGCCAATGGCGGCGCGCACCGCGGCTATGCGGGCCAGCCCCTCGGCATAGCCCTGCCGCCAGCCAGGCTCGGCCGCGTCTTCCCAGATGATCGGGTCGAAAGGGGCGAGTTTGATGGCACGAAACCCCGCCGCCAGCGCCCGCCCGGCGGCCGCGGCAAAACCCTCGGGCGTGCGGGGATTGGTGCCGCGATTGATATTGGCATAGAGCGGCACCGTCTCGCGCAGCGCACCACCCAGCAGGGCATGGATGGGCTGGCCCAGCGCCTGCCCCGCCAGATCCCACAACGCGCCCTCAAAGGCACTCAGCACGGTTTGCGCCACCAGCCCGCCCGGGGCATGGGGCAGCAGCCGGGCCAGGCGGTTGCGCGCGAGGGCATCGCAACCCACAATCCGGCTGGCCAGCCGCGCCGCCTCAGCCGCCAGCAGCGCCTCCTGATTGGCCAGGGTGCATTCGCCAAGACCGGTGCGCCCATCCTCGGTGCGCACCAGCAGGAAGCACCAATTGGTGCGCGGGGTCACCGCCACGCCGCAGAAATCGATTCCGGTGATGCGCATCTCAATCCGCCCTGATATTGGCTTGCGCAGCGAGGCGGCGCCATTTCGTGATGTCATCGCGCACCCGCGCGGCCAGGGCTGCAGGCTCGCTCACCACCAATTGGCCACCAATGGCGGCGATACGCTCCTGCACCTCGGCCAGGGCAGCGATGCGGCGCAACTCGGGCAGCAGCCTGGCGATGATGGCCGGCGCCAGGCCAGCGGGGCCAAACAACCCATTCCAGGCCAGGGTCTCAAAACCCGGCAGGCCGCTTTCATGCAGCGTGGGCACATCGGGGGTGCCGGGCCAACGCGCCAGCGAGGTCACCGCCATCAGCCGAATCTCGCCGCGGGCAATAAAGCCCTGCAAATTGACAAGGTTGCCAATCACCACCGGCGTATCGCCCGAGGCCACCGCCTGGCCCATCTGCACCGCCCCACGAAAGGGGATATGGGTGAGGTCGAGCCCCGCCATGGCCTTGAACAATTCACCCGAGAAATGCGCCGATGAGCCAGGCCCGGCCGAGGCGTAATTCACGCTGCCCGGCGGCCGCGCCCGCAGCATGGCCAGCAATTCGGCCATATTCGCCGCCGGCAGCGCCCGAGGGTTGATGCACAGCGCATTGGGCCCGGTGACCAGCAGCGATATCGGCGTGAAATCGGCCTCAAGATTATAGGGCAGGTTCTGGTAGAGCGCGGCATTGATGCCATTGGAGCCGGCATTGCCCAGCAGCAATGTCCCACCATCGGCCGGGCTGCGGAAAACATGCTCAACCCCAATCCGCCCCCCAGCCCCAACCCGGTTCTCGACCGAAAAACCCTGGCCCAGCGCCATTTGCAGGTGATGGGCGAAGATGCGCCCGGTGATATCATTGCCCCCACCGGGTGCATCAGGCACCACGAGGCGGACCGGACGGTCAGGCCATTGCGGTTGCGCCACCGCCGGAGCGGCCAGCATGGCGGCGACAAAACTGCGGCGTTGCATGGCTCAGCCCCTCATCTTGATTGGTGTATATCGCCAGAACGGCTGCTGGGGGAACCATCAGCCCCGCCCTTGCGCCGCGGCGCAGCATGCGATGGCACGGCCAGCCATGGCAGCACCGATAAGTCTGGCCCGGGCAAGGGATCAGGCCGGCAATCCGGCCGCAGCGCCCCACAATCCCAGCGATGCGCCGAGGGCCTGCCGGTCAGGCTTCCGCCCATATCATAGCGGCAGGCGCAAAGCCGCCCCGCCATGCAGGCAAGCTGCCCCTCCCGCTGCGCATTGCAGGCGGGTTGCGCCAGGGCCCAGCCAGGCAGAAGGAGAAATGCAAGCCACCACATCACCCCATCATGCCTCGGGCCGGTTACCCGAACATGAAAAAGGCCCCGGAACCGCGTCCGGGGCCTCCTCAAAACCATCCCGGAGGAAGGCTTACTTCATGGTGACGGCCTGGCGCCCACGCTGCCCATCACGGACATCAAGAGCCACCTTCTCGCCCTGCTGCACATCCTGCTTGCCCGCGCGCTGCAGCACGGAGGAATGCAGGAAGACATCCTGGCCACCATCATCAGGCGTCACGAAGCCGAAGCCGCGCACCTGGTCGAACCACTTCACGGTGCCATTGACGCCATAGGTCGGCCCGCCGGCATCACCGCCGCCGAAGTCGCGACGCGGGCGATCACCGCCCATGCCACCACCGGGCGGACCACCGAAGTCACGACGGGGCGGACGGTCACCAAAGCCACCGCCACCACCGAAGCCACCGCCACCACCGCCGCCAAAGCCACCCGGAGCGCCGAAATCGCGGCGCGGCGGACGGTCACCAAAGTCGCGCCGGGGCGGACGGTCACCAAAACCACCCGGGGCGCCGAAGCCACCACCCGGGGGGCCGCCAAAATCGCGGCGCGGCGGGCGATCACCGAAATTGCCGCGCGGCGGACGGTCACCAAACCCACCAGGGGCGCCACCAAACCCGCGCGAAGCACCGCCGCCTGGACCACGCTTCAATTCCGTGATCCGTGTGACGAGGCGCCGACCCGTGCGATCAGAACCGATCTCGCACACCAGCGTGTCGTCCGTATCGGGCTGTTCAATACCCGCATCCGTCAGCGCGGATGCATGAAAGAACACATCCTGCCCATCTGGTCCCAGCACAAAGCCGAAGCCCTTGCGCCCGTTGTACCACTTCACCTTGGCTTCAATCAGCCCGCCTTCCGGCATATTGTCAGACACGTTGGTGCACAATCCAGATTCAGAAAAAAGGCGCTGCGGGATGCAAGGCCTTGACGTGAGTATGCCACCATGCAGAACGAAATGCGAGAGGAATTATGACATGAAGCGCGCGGGAGAAAAAACCGCCGATTCAGGTATCACTTCCCCCGCCAACAACCCCACAATGATGGCCGCGCTGCGCGGTGCACCCACCAGCCCGACATGACCATGACCAAAGCCATGGCCGATATCGCGGGAGGCAGAAGCCAGCCCCAGGCATGGCATCCCATCGGGCATGGAAGGGCGATGCCCGAGCCACACGCGCACCCGCTCGGCCGGCATGCCCGCCGGCAGTCCAGGCACGGTGCGGATCACATGATCGCGCAAAATCTCGGCCCGCCGCCAATCCGGCAAGGCGTCAATACCGGCAATTTCCACCTGCCCCGCGGCGCGCAGGCCATTGCGCGTGCGAATCACGCTCATCTTGCCATCATGGGGCATCAAGGGCGTGCGGATGGAGACTTCGGGGGCTATAATCTCGGCATGGTAGCCGCGCTCACTCTCCAAGGGCAGGTCATCGCCAGCCAGCGCCGCCAAAGGCTTGGACCGCGCCCCGGCCGCAATCACCGCCATATCCCCCACCACCTCGCCCTCGCCGGTGGTCACCGCGCGCAGCCGGCCGCGCTCCAGGCGAAAGCCCGTGGCGGCGGCACGGTGCAGCCGCGCCCCCCGGGCCTGGGCCAAAGCCACCAGCGCCGCGACATAGGCGCCAGGGTCGGCACAGCTCGCGCCCTCATCGGTCATGATGCCAAAGCGGTAGCGCCGGTCCAAAGCGGGCTCCTGCTGGCGCAGCGCATCCTCATCCAATTCGCGCCAAGAACAGCCCACCTGCGCCCGAATCCGCCAGGCCAGCGCCTCGGCCGCAAATCCGGCCCGGTCCGCCCAGACATACATCAGGCCCTTGCGCGCGATGAGATGCTCCACCCCCGCCTCACGCGCCAGGGTAAGATGCCGGGCGGGCGCATCGGCCAGCAACCCACGCAGCGCGCGCGCCGTGCGCAACACCCGCGCCTCGGTCCAGCCAGCGGCAAGATAGCGCATCAGCCAAGGCGCCACCTTGGGAAAATACCGCCAGCGGATCGCCAGGGGCCCCAGCGGGTCCAGCAGGAATTTCGGCAGCTTCTTCCACACCCCAGGCAGTGCCGGCGGAATGACGCTGAGCGGGTTGAGCCAGCAACCATTGCCATAGCTCGCCGCCTGCTCTCCCCCCGGCGTGCCAGGGTCAAGAATGGTCACCTGCCAGCCGCGCTTGAGCCCCTCCAGCGCGGTGCAAGCCCCCATAATGCCCGCACCAATCACAATCAGATGGGTCACCTCAGCCATGCCCCCCGATCTTGAGGCGCCAGCAGCGACATTTGGGCCGCCTCATGGCGCTCAAAGCTGTGTCGCCTCTCGGCGTGAACTGGGGGGCATCAAGCTGCATGGCCTCCATTGGGCCATGCCATGGCCGGCGGCGAAAGCCCCGTCAGGCCACGGGCCGGCGCAGCAGCAGCACAGCCATGCCCAGCGCCATCATCAACCCCGCCCCCGCCTGGCGCATGCGCAACAACACGCTGCCATTCCGCCCTGCCACATCGCGCAGCCGGCCAGCCGCCAGCGCCACCACGGCATCGGCCAAGCTATTCGCCGCCACGCAAAGGCTGCCAAGCAGCACAAACCGCCAGCCGACATCCCCCCGCGCCGGGTCAAGAAATTGTGGAATAAATGCCAAAAAGAAGGCCGCTGTCTTTGGATTCAGCGCCTCCACCACCACGCCCTCGCGAAAGGCGCGGGCCATGCCCAGGGCCGCCACCTCGCCATCCGCCAGCTGTGACAGCCGGGCCTGACGCCAAGCCTGAACACCCAGCCAGACCAGATAGAAGCCGCCCAGCAGCTTCATCACCGTAAAAGCCTCGGCACTGGCCATCACAAGGGCTGAAAGCCCAAACGCCCCGGCCAGAACATGAACCATACCGCCCAGGCCGGTCCCCATGGTGGAGGCCAACCCCTCCCCCAAGCCGCCCGCCAAACTGCGGGCGCCCACATACAACATGCCAGGCCCCGGCATCACGGCCAGAACCAAGGCCGCCACCAGGAACAACCCCAGATCGGCGGCCGACATGGCTCAGCCGGCGGCGATGATCGCCCGCTTCGCCATCACACCCACCAGATGCGCGCGATATTCGGCGCTGCCATGGATGTCGCTGTTCAGGCCATCAGCATCCTGCTTGACGCCCGCCACCGCACCAGGCGCCCAGCTCGCCGCCAGCGCCGCTTCCATGGCGGATTGGCGGAACACGCCCGGCCCGGCACCATTGATCACAACGCGCACGCCCATCGGCCCCTTGGAGACGAAGGCGCCGGCCATGACATAGCGGCTGGCCGGGTTCTTCATCTTGGCATAGCCGGCCTTTTCCGGGATCGGGAACTCGATCGCGGTCAGAATTTCGTCGGCCTCGAGCGCCGTGGTGAACATGCCCTGGAAAAAATCATCCGCCGCAATCTTGCGCTTGGAGGTATGCACCGTGGCCCCCAGGCCCAGCACCGCGCCGGGGTAATCCGCCGCCGGGTCATTGTTGGAGACGCTGCCGCCAATCGTGCCACGGTTGCGCACCTGATTATCGCCAATATGGCTCGCCATATAGGCCAGGGCCGGAATGGCCGCGGCCACGATCTCGGAGGTGGCAACCTCCACATGGCGGGTCAGCGCGCCGATCACGATGGAATTGCCCACCTTCTTGATCCCCTTGAGATCGGCAATGCCGGAGAGGTCGATCAGCGAGGAGGGCTTGTTCAGGCGGTGCTTGAGCGCCGGCAGCAGGGTATGCCCGCCGGAGACCAGCTTGGCATCCGGGTCCGCCGCCAGCAGCTTCACGGCATCGGCGATGGAGGCGGGCTTGTGATAAGCAAAATCATACATCTTCGATGTCTCCTTTGGCCGCCCGATGCACGCCTTCGGCGATCGGGCGGGGGTTGTCTCGCAGTTATTCGGCGGCCATCCGCGGCGCGTTGGCGTGAATGATGGACCAGATTTTCGCCGGTGTCGCCGGCATCTCGACATGGCGGACGCCATAATCGCGCAGCGCATCCACCACCGCATTGATCACGGCCGGCGGTGAGCCAATGGCCCCCACCTCGCCGCAACCCTTCACCCCCAGCGGGTTATGGGTGCACAAGGTGGTGTGGGTGGCCACCGAAACCGGCGCCAGGTCATCGGCGCGCGGCATGGTGTAATCCATCATCGAACCGCTGATCAGCTGGCCCTGCGGGTCATAAACGCAAGCCTCCAGCAGCGCCTGTCCAATGCCCTGGGCCACGCCGCCCTGCACCTGGCCTTCGACGATCATCGGGTTGATCACCTGCCCCACATCATCCACCGCGGTGAAATTCACCATGGAGACGGTACCGGTCTCGATCTCGATCTCCACCTCGGCAATGTGGCAGCCGCCCGGATAGGTGAAATTCTTCGGGTCGTAGAAGGCGGTTTCCTCGAGGCCGGGCTCGATCTCCTCGATGGGGTAATTATGCGGCACATAGGCGGCCAGGCTGATATCGGTCAGCGACTTGGTCTTGTCCGTGCCCGCCACGCGAAAGGTGCCGCGATCAAATTCGATATCGGCAACATCGGCCTCCATCAAATGGGCCGCGATGCGCTTCGCCTTGGCCACAATCTTGTCCATCGCCTTCACCATGGCCGAGCCACCCACCGCCAGCGACCGGCTGCCATAGGTGCCCATGCCAAAGGGCACTTTCGCCGTGTCACCATGCACGATGTCCACATTGGCCACCGGCACGCCCAGCCGGTCAGAGACCAGCTGCGCCAAGGTCGTCTCATGCCCCTGGCCATGGCTATGCGTGCCCGTCAGCACGGTGACCGAGCCTGTGGGATGCACGCGGATCACCCCAACCTCATAAAGCCCGGCCCGCGCGCCCAGCGCCCCCACCACCGCCGAGGGCGCAATGCCGCAGGCCTCGAGATAGGTGGAAATGCCAATGCCGCGCAGCTTGCCCTGCTTGGCCGCCTCGGCCCGGCGCGCCTCAAAGCCCGCCCAGTCAGAAGCCTTCATCGCCATATCCAGCGTCGAGAAATAATCGCCGCTGTCATATTGCAGCGCGACCGGCGTCTGATACGGAAACTGGTCGGGCCGAATGAAATTCCTCCGGCGAATGGCGATCTTGTCGATGCCCGTCTCGCGCGCCGCCACATCCACCAGCCGCTCGATCAGGAAGGTCGCCTCCGGCCGGCCAGCGCCGCGATAGGCATCCACCGGCACGGTATTGGTGAAGACCGCCTTCACCTGGGCATAGATCGTGGGCGTCTGATAGCAGCCAGCCAGCAGCGTGGCGTAGAGATAGGTCGGCACCGAGGTGGCGAAGGTGGAGAGATAGGCGCCCATATTCGCCTGCGTCACCACCCGAAGGCCCAAGAACGTGCCCTCGTCATCCAACGCCAATTCGGCCTGGGTGATGTGGTCGCGGCCATGCGCGTCCGTCATGAAGCTCTCGGTGCGATCCGCCGTCCACTTGATCGGCAAATTCACCTTGGCCGCCGCCCAGGTCACCGCCGCCTCTTCGATATAGTGGAAAATCTTCGAGCCAAAGCCGCCACCCACATCGGGGGCCACAACCCGCAGCTTGGATTCAGGAATATTCAGCACAAAGGCGCCCATCAGCAGCCTGATCACATGCGGGTTCTGGCTGGTGGTATAGAGCGTGTGCTCATCCGTGGTGGGGTCGTAATCGCCAATCGCCGCGCGCGGCTCCATGGCATTGGGAATGAGCCGATTATTCACCAGCTCAAACTTCACCACATGCTTGGCATTGGCGAAGGCGGCATCCGTCGTCGCCTTGTCGCCAATATGCCAATCATAGCAAATATTGGAGGGGATATCATCATGCACCGCCGGCGCGCCCTGCGCCTGGGCCTGATGCATATCCGCCGCCGCGGGCAGCACGTCGTAATCAACGATAATGGCCTCGGCCGCATCGCGCGCCTGTGGGCGGGTGGTTGCCACCACCAGCGCCACCGCATCACCCACAAAGCGCACCTTGCCCTGGGCCAGCACCGGGTGCGGCGGCTCGGCCATGGGCGAGCCATCCTTGTTGTGGATCTGCCAGCCACAGGGCACGCCGCCAATCTTATCGGCCGCCATATCCTCGCCGGTGAAAATCGCAATCACCCCCGGCATCGCCCGCGCGGCGGCAAGGTCAATCGCCCTGATCCGCGCATGCGCATGCGGGCTGCGCAGAAACCAGGCATAGGTCTGGCCCGGGCGGTTGATGTCATCGGTGTAATGGCCGCGGCCGGAGAGGAAACGCAAATCTTCCTTGCGTCTCACGCTGGCGCCAATGCCCTCAAAGGGGATGATGGTGTCCATGTTGTTCGCTCCCTATGCGGGCATGCCACCTGTGCCGGTGGCTTGGCGCCCCAGACAACCCGCGCGCCGAGGATACGGCGCGCGGCGGAAAATCACTCGGCGGCGGCGGCGATGGTCTCGCGCTTGCCATGCATCACATCGGCCGCAGCGGCGATGGCCTTCACGATGTTGTGATAGCCGGTGCAGCGGCAGAGATTGCCTTCCAGACCCTCGCGGATTTCCCGCTCGCTCAGGCCCTCAGGGTGCTTCTGCACCAGGTCGATGGCGCTCATCACCATGCCAGGGGTGCAGAAACCACACTGAAGCGCATGGTATTCGCGAAACGCCTCCTGCATCGGGTGCAGGGTGCCATCAGCCGCAGCCAGCCCCTCAATGGTGGTGACCGCAGCGCCATCGCACATCACCGCGAGGGTGGTGCAGGACTTCACCGATTCGCCATTGATATGGACCACGCAGGCCCCGCATTGGCTGGTATCACAGCCGACATGCGTGCCGGTCAGCCGCAGCTTTTCGCGCAGCAATTCGACCAGCAGGGTGCGGCTCTCCACCGCCACGCTGTGGGTCTTGCCGTTCACCGTGAGTGTGACTTGCGGCATGTTCCGCCTCCCGTCGTTGAGTGATGTTGGGAGAGAGCCTCGCTGCTAGGCCGCAAGGCGTCAAGCGGGTGGCGGCGATGCTTGTTCAATAACCAGTTTGCGGCCCCGCGTGGCCAGCATCAGCAGCGCCAAAACCGGCACGCCCACCAGCCACAAGGCCCAAAGCAGCCCCAGCGCGCCGGCGCCGAACATCATCGCCCCCAGCGCCACCTCATCATCATCGGACATGACAAAGGATTTGAGCCCCGCACAGGTGCCCAGCATCAAAAGCGGCGGCGCCAGCAGCACCAGCCAGAAGAAAAACTTCACCACCCGCCCAAAGCCCCCGCGCGGCGCGCGGGCCTCAAAGCGGATAAGACCCTCAGGCCGCCCCAAGCGAGGCAGCCCTGAAGGCGGTGGCGCCCGTCTGGTTCAGCAGCGGGTTCTCCGCCTCGGGCAGGTCATGCAAATGGCAGGCGGCCAGATGATTATTGCCCGTCGCCACCAGCTTTGGCTCCTCCTTGCGGCAGCGATCAAACGCATAGGGGCAACGGGTATGGAAGCGGCAGCCCGGCGGCGGACGAATGGGGCTGGGCACATCGCCCTTGAGGATAATGCGCGCGGGCGCACCACCCGGCTCCATCACCGGCACGGCGGAGAGCAGCGCCTCGGTATAGGGGTGCCGCGGCCCACCGAAGAGGTCGCGCTTGTCAGCGACCTCCACGATCTTGCCCAGATACATCACCGCCACCCGATGCGTCATATGCTCGACAATGGCGAGGTCATGGCTGATGAACAGCATCGCCAGACCCAATTCGGCCTGCAAATCCTGCAACAGATTGACGATCTGCGCCTTCACCGAGACATCAAGCGCCGAGACCGCCTCATCGCAGACAATCACATCCGGATCAGCCGCCAAGGCGCGGGCAATGCAAATACGCTGGCGCTGGCCACCGGAGAATTCATGCGGCCAACGATTCACCGCATCGCGCGGCAGGCGCACCTTATCCATCAACTCGGCCACGCGGCGGTCGATATCCGCGCTACTGCTGGCCATGCCGAAATTGGTGATGGGCTCGGCCAGAATATCGCGCACCTTCATCCGCGGATTCAGCGAGCTGAACGGGTCCTGAAACACCACCTGGATTTTCCGCCGCAAAGGCCGCAGCGCCGCCTCCGGCATATCGTCAATCCGCTGGCCATCCAGCACCACCTGGCCGGAGGTCAGCGGAAACAGCCGCAGCACCGCCTTGCCCACGGTGGACTTGCCGCAACCGCTCTCTCCCACCAGCGACAGCGTCTCGCCCTTGCTGATGTCAAAGCTCACGCCATCCACAGCGTAAACCTGGCCCACGGTCGTACCAAACAGGCCGCCCTTGACCGGAAAATGTTTCTTGAGGTCAGAGACCTGCAGAATGGGCTTCATGCTGCGACAACCTCACGTTCCGCATAGTGGCAGGCGGCGAAATGGCCCGGCACTTTCTCCTCCAGACCCGGCGCCACCTGGCGGCACAAATCAGTGGCATATTGGCAGCGCGAGGCGAAGACACAGCCATCCAGCTTGCGCTTCAGGCTCGGCACAAGACCCGGAATTTCCGCCAGCCGCGACGTCTCCCCGGTCAAGGAAGAACCCAATTTGGGCACCGAACCCAGCAGGCCCTGGGTATAAGGATGCCGCGGCTTGGCGAAGAGCTGCGCCACCGTCGCCTCCTCCACCTTACGCCCGGCATACATCACAATCACCCGCTCAGCCACTTCAGCCACCACGCCCAAATCATGGGTGATGAGCACAATGGCCGCCCCAACCCGGTGCTTGAGGTCGCGCATCAGGTCCAGAATCTGCGCCTGAATGGTGACATCGAGCGCCGTGGTCGGCTCATCGGCAATCAGCAGCTTGGGGTTGCAGGCGAGTGCGATGGCAATCATCACCCGCTGGCGCATGCCGCCCGAAAGCTGATGCGGATATTCCCGCACCCGCCGCCGCGCCTCAGGAATGCCCACCAATTCGAGCATTTCAATCGCCCGCTCTTCCGCCTGATGCGCCGAGAGGCCCTGATGCAGCCGCAGCGTCTCGCCGATCTGCCGCCCCACGGTCAGCACCGGGTTCAGCGAGGTCATCGGCTCTTGGAAGATCATCGAAATCGAATTGCCGCGGATCGCGCGCATCTCGCGGTCCGATAGCGTCAACAGATCCTTGCCCTGAAACTTGATCGCCCCGGCGATCTTGCCCGGCGGCTCAGGGATGAGCCGCAGGATGGACATGGCGGTGACGGATTTACCGCAGCCGCTCTCCCCCACAATCGCCAGGGTCTCCCCCGCATTGACGTGGAAGGACACCCCATCCACAGCACGGTTGATGCCGTCCGAGGTGGCGAAATGGGTTTGCAGCTGTTCGACGCTGAGGAGTGGTTCGGTCATCACAGCTTCTTTGCCAGGCGCGGGTCGATCGCATCCCGCAGGCCATCGCCCAGCAGGTTCACCGCCAGCACGGTGATGGAGAGGAAAACGGCGGGGAAGAACACGATATAGGGCTTCACCTGCCAAAGCGCACGGCCCTCGGCCATGATATTCCCCCAGGAGGGAATGATCGGCGGCGTGCCAGCACCAATGAAGGAGAGAATCGCCTCCGTGATCATCGCCGCGGCGCAAATATAAGTGGCCTGCACGGTGAGCGGTGCGAGGGTATTGGGCAGGATATGCCGCCACATGATCATCACCGTGCCAGTGCCCGAAGCCACGGCGGCATCAACATAGGGCTGTTCACGCAAGGAGAGCACAACACCGCGGACCAGCCGCGTCACGCGGGGAATTTCCGCGATGGTGATCGCCAGAATGACATTCTGCACCGAGCCACGGGTCAGCGCCATCAGCGCAATGGCCAGCAGGATGGGCGGGATGGACATCATGCCATCCATCACCCGCATCACAATGCTGTCAGCCAGCCGGATGAAGCCGGAGAACAAGCCGATGGCGAGGCCAATCACACTGGCCAGAAACGCCACCGAGAAACCCACCAGCAGCGACACCCGCGCCCCATAGAGCACGCGCGAATAGACATCGCGCCCCAACATGTCGGAGCCGAACCAGAACTGCGCCCCAGGCTCGCGCGTGCGCAAGGCCGGCGCGAGCGAGGTCGGGTCCTTGGTCCAGAGAAACGGCGCGAAGACGGCAATGCACAGCATGGCCAGCAGCAAACCGCCACCAATGGCAATGGTGGGGTAGCGGCGCAGGAAGCCGACAAAGCCGCGCCGCGGCTTCACCGGCGGCAGCACATCGGGCATCGGCTGGGCAATGGCCAAGCCGGCAGGAATAATAACGGCGCTCAATAGCGTATCCTCGGGTCAAGGAAGGTGTAGAGCAGGTCGATCCCCAGATTCACCAGCACGTAGACGAAGCTGAACAGCAGCACCACGCCCTGAATCACCGGGTAGTCCCGCCGCAGAATGGCATCCACCGTCAAGCGGCCAAGGCCAGGAATGGCAAAGACGCTCTCAGTGACCACCGCGCCGCCAATCAGCAGCGCAATGCCAATGCCCACCACGGTCACAATCGGCACGGCGGCATTCTTCAGCGCATGCAGAAACAGGATGGAGGACTGCCCCGCACCCTTGGCGCGCGCGGTGCGGATGTAATCCTGCTGCAGCACTTCGAGCATCGTGGCACGGGTGATGCGCGCGATTAGCGCGATATACACCCCACCCAGCGCCACCGCCGGCAGCACCAGATTCTCAATCCAGGGAAAGAACCCTTGAGCAAACGGCGTATAGCCCTGCACCGGGAACCAATCGAGTTCCAGCGCAAAGACATAAGCCAGCAAATACCCCACCACGAAGACCGGCACCGAAAAGCCCAGCACGGCAAATCCCATCACCGCGCGGTCAATCCAGGTGCCCTGCTTCCAGGCCGCCACCACACCCATGGGAATGGCAATGGAAAGCGCCAGGCACAGCGTGACGATCATCAAAGAAAGGGTCGGCTCAATCCGCTGGGCGATCATGTGACCGACCGGCAGATTGGTGAAGATCGAGGTGCCAAGATCACCCTGCAGGATGCGAAACACCCATTCGGAGAACCGCACCAGATAAGGCCGGTCCAGCCCCAGCGAGGCGCGAATCCGCTCGACATCGTCAGGCGTGGCCTGATCGCCGGCAATCACCGCCGCCGGGTCGCCCGGCGCGAGATACAGCAGCGAGAACACGAACAGCGCCACAAAGGCCATGACGGGTATCGTCGCCAATACCCGCCGAATAATGTAAGCCCACATGGCTTAGTGCCCCCTGGCCATCAAGTCTTGGACACGCCCCAGAAGAAGGGCAGCGGCCCCTTCACCACGCCGGAGACATTGCGCCGCCAGGCCTGGTAGCTCTTGAAGAAGCCGGTCGGCGCATAGACGACGTTTTCCACCGCAGCGCGGTTGATCTTGTCGATGGCGGCCTTCTCGGTCTCCGCCGTCGGCGCGTCGAACCATTCGGCCACACCCGCCTCCACCGCCGGCACCGAGGGCCAGCCGAACCAGGCGCCATCGCCATTGGCACGCACCGCATTATAGCCGGCCGGGTTCACGCAATCCGCACCCGCATGCCAGGTGTGGAACATGCTCCAGCCACCCTGGCCCGGCGGGTTGCGCACGGCGCGGCGCTGGCCAACGGTGCCCCAATCGGTCGCCACGAAATCAACATTCATCCCCAGGCGGCGCAGCAGATCAGCCGTCACATCGCCCATCGGCTTGAGCAGCGGCTGGTCCTGGCCCACCAGGCAGGTCACCGGCTCATTGGCATAGCCGCTCTCGGCCAGCAGGCGCTTAGCACCCTCCATATTCGAGCGCTTCATCACCTCGCCACCGGCCTCGCTATAGCTGGAGGTGCCAGGGGTGAAGAAGCCGCCCAATACGCTCCACAGCGCCGTGTCGCTGCCCACCACGGCGCGCATGTAATCTTCCTGGCTCAACGCCATCATAACCGCCTGGCGCACCTTCAGGTTATTGAACGGCGCATGCAGGTGGTTCATCCGGAAGCTACCAATATTGCCCAACGGGTCGGCAATATCGACAAGGATGTTGCGGTTGCGGCGCAGCAGCGGCACGAGGTCGCTGAGCGGGCTCTCCCACCAATCCACCTCACCGGCCTGCAGCGCATTGGCCGCCGTCGCCGGGTCGGGCATCACCACCCATTCCAGCCGGTCCACCAGGATGCGCTTGCCGCCAGCCAGCCAGCTCGCCGCGCCCTCGCGCGGGGTATAGCGGCCGAATTTCTCGAATACGGCGCGCGCACCGGGCACCCATTCATCACGCTTGAAAGTCATCGGCCCGGAGCCGACATATTCGCTGATCATCGAATTGCCGGCGGTGGCAGCAATACGCTCAGGCATGATGAAGCAGCAGGGCGTGCCGCATTTGCCCAGCGCGTATTTCATCTTGGGATAGGGGCGCTTCAACTTCCAGCGGAAATTGCGGTCATCCACTGCCACCAACTCATCCTGGATGGCGCGCAGCATCTGGCCCATCGGGTCACGCGGCGCCCAACGATTGATCGAGGCGACCACATCCTTCGCGAGCACCGGCGTACCATCATGGAAGATCAGGCCCGGGCGCAGGCGGAATTCCCAGGTCAGCCCATCGGAGGAGACACTCTCGCCCTCCACCATCTGCCGCTGCGGCACAAGATTCTCATCCACGCCGTAAAGCGTGTCCCACACCGCGGCAGCGGCGTTGCGGACCACATATTGCGTGCCCCAGATGGGGTCGAAATTGGCCAGATTCGCCTGCGGCACGAAGCGCAGCGTGCGCGCCGCGGCGTTCTGCGAGATGGCGGGCGCAGCGGCGGTGACGGTGGCGGCGGCCACAGCACCCTTCAAAAGGTTACGACGTTCCATCGGTCAAGCTCTCCCAAGCCTCATCGCTGTGCAAACTGGCGCAATCGAGGCATGTGCGCCAGTCTTATGTGACAGGATTTTTTCGCATTCCACCGGCCTTCCTGCCTCAAGCCGGTGCGACACTCAGCGGCAATTTGCTCGCTTAGCGCTCAACAAAATCCCCTTAAGCCCTCAAGCCCGGCGAACGCCCCAAAATAGAGCAGGTCCACCGCGCACAATGCCCGTCAGGCTGCGCCGCCAAGCCTGCGGCGGCCGCACGAGGCCGAGCGGAATAAACGGCACCTCCGCAAAGGCCACACGCTGCATTTGCTCCGCCACCCGCTTCGCCGTGGCGTCATCAGGCGCATCGAACCACTCCTCGCGGAGCGTCTCCAAAGCCGGCAGGGTCGGCCAGCCGGCCCAGGCGGCGGCGCCATGGCCGCGCAGCGGCTGGTGGCTCCCAGGCACCGAGACATCAAGCCCCTCCCAGGTCGTGCAAAACGCGCTCCAGCCGCCCGCATCCACCGTGCCGCGATTGTTGCGGCGCTGGATATGGGTGCCCCAATCCATCCCCGGCATATCGACATTAAAGCCCACCCGCCGCAGCAAATCGCCCGCCACCTCAGAGAGGTTTTGCAGCACCGGCAGGTCAGAAGCGCCCAACATCGTCACCCGCTGATTGGCATAGCCCGAGGCCCGCAGCGCCGCCCGCGCCGCCTCCAGGCTGCGCGGGCTCGTCAACACCTCCAGCCCCGCCGCATTGGCCAGCGGCGTGCCCGGCGTAAACACCCCCGCCGGCACCACCGAGAGCGCGGGGTCCGTGCCGATCGCCGCATCCATAAAGGCGCGCTGCTCCACCGCCGGCAGCAGGGCGCGGCGCACCGCCGCATTGTCAAAGGGCGGATGCAGAAAATTGAACCGCAGCACGCCCAGATTGCCGGCGGGGTTGATCACGCCGATCTCGATCTCCCGGTTGCGGCGCAACAGGGGCAGCAGGTCAGGCAGCGGGGTTTCCCACCAATCCGCCTCATTATTCTGCAATGCCGCCCCCGCCGTCGCCGGGTCGGGCATGATCTTCCATTCCACCCGGTCAAAATGCACCTGCTTGGCGCCGGCCAGGAAATCCGTGGCCTCACCCCGCGGCACATAGCCGGCAAATTTGTCATAAACCGCGACATCGCCCGGCCGGAACAAATCCTGCCGGAACCTAAACGGACCGGAGCCGGTGGCATCGGTGATCTGCTGGAAAGGATCCGTCCGCGCCACCCGCTCGGGCATGATCGCGCACATATTGGCCGAGGGTTTGCCCAGCGCCCAGGCCAGCCCGGCCCAGGGCCGCTTCAGCCGGATGCGAATCCGCCGCTCATCGGGCGCGGTAATCTCCTCAGCCAGCCCATCCAGCCGCTGCCCCAATACATCGCGCTTCGACCAGCGAATGATCGAGGCCACGCAATCGCGCCCGCGCACCGGCTCATTATCGTGAAATTTCAGCCCTTCGCGCAGGGTGATCGTCCAGGTCAGCCCATCACTGCTGACCTCATGCCCCGCCGCCATCTGCGGCTGCACCCGGTATTGCGCATCCAGCCCATAGAGCAGGTCATAAACCATGAGGCCGTGATTGCGCACGACCACCGCCGTGCTCCAAACCGGGTCAATACTGGCCAGGTTGGATTGCGGCACGAAGCGCAGCGGCCGCCCCGCCCCTTGCGCAAAAGCCGGCGCCGCCATGCCGGCCGCCAGAACGCCACGCCGCGAAACACTCATGACTTGCCCATTCCCCAAAACACCGTCGCCGGCGTACGAAACACATTGGTGACGTTACGTCGCCACACGCTGGGCTGCCAGTAGTAGCCCAGCGGCACATAGGGCAGCGTCTCCATCGCCCGACGGTTCAGCGCCCCGGCAATGCGCCGCGCCTGTGCGGGCTCCGCCGCCTCCAGCCATTCCGCCCGCAATTGCTCGATCAGCGCATCCTCGGGCCAGCCAAACCAGGCGTCACGACCATTGGAGCGCAGGAAGAGATGCACCGGCGGCGTATCCAGCGCATCCCCGCCCGCGGTGGTGTGGATCACGCTCCAGCCGCCGCGCTCCACCGGCTCGCGTGAGGTGCGCCGCTGCACCAGCGTGCCCCAATCGGCGCTGATCACCTCCACATTCATCCCCAGCCGGCGCAGCAAATCGGCCGTGACCAGGGAGAGCGCATTGATCTGCGGATAATCCCCCGGCGCGACCAGCACCACGCGCTCATTATTATAACCCGCCGCGCGCAGCGCCGCCCGGGCCGCCTCGATATTGCGGGTCTTGAGAACCTCGCTGCCCTCCTCATTGGCCATGGCCGTGTCGCAGGTGAAAACACCCTCACAGACGCCCCAGCCGGCCGGGTCCTCACCCGCCACGGCGCGCAGATAATCGCGCTGGTCCACCGCCATCGCCACCGCGCGGCGGATCGCCACATTGTTGAACGGCGCATGCAAATGATTAAACCGCAGGCAGCCATAGAAGCCACTCGACAGCCGCTGCTCCACCACCACCTGGCGGTTGCGCCGGATCAGCGGCAGCAGGTCATGCAGCGGGTATTCCCAATAATCCTGCTCGCCGGTCTGCATCGCATTGGCCGCCGTCGCCGGGTCGGGAATGACCGACCATTCGACCCGATCAATGCGCGCCGCGCGACCACCGGCCAGCCCATCCACCGCCTCCTGCCGCGGCACATAGCCATCAAACTTCGCCCAGACCGCACGGCTGCCGGGGTTCCACTCATTGGCGATAAAACGGAACGGGCCGGAGCCCGTGGCATCGCGCACCTGCTGGAATGGGTCCGTCGCCGCCAGCCGCTCGGGCAGCACCGGCACCGGCCCCTGGCTGCGCCCCATGGCCAGCGCCAGAAAGGGAAAGGGCCGCTTCAGCCGGAAGCGAAACCGCCGGTCATCCAGCACCGATAATTCATCCACTGCCGTCCAAAGCACCTGGCCAAAACTATCCCGCGCCGCCCAACGGCGGATAGAGGCCACACAATCGGCCGCCCGCACCGGCTCATTGTCATGAAATTTCAGGCCCGGGCGCAGGGTGAAATCCCATTGCCGCCCCTCGGCCGAAATCTCCCAGCCCTCGGCCATTTGCGGCCGCACCTCGCCGGCAAGGTTCACCGTGGTGATATTGTCATACACCATCATGCCGTGATTGCGGGTGACCACGGCCGTGGTCCAAACCGGATCCAGCGAGGTCAGATTGGCCTGGGGAATCACCCGCAGCGTGCGCGCCGCACTGCCCTGCGCCAGTGCCGGCCCCGCCATGGCCGCCATCATCATTGACCTACGCCGCATCCGCTTGACCTCCATCTGGAGAGCCAAGCTTCGGGGATGGCGGCGCAGAGAGCAAGGCCGCGCCGGTCAACCGCCCCTCAGGCGCGCCGCAAATTCCAGAACAGCGCAAAGCCCGGCACCCGGTCGCGCAAATTGCTGCGATGGGCGGTGACCGACATATAGGCCCCCACCGGAATAAACGGCACCTCATCCATCGCCACGCGCTGCATATCCCGCGCAATCGCCTTTTGCGCATCGAGGTCAGGCGCATCGAACCAGGCGTCGCGCAGCTCCTCCAGCCGCGGAACCGTCGGCCAGCCCGGCCAGGAATTGGCGCCGCTGCCGCGCAGCGGGAAATGCCCCGCCGGGTCCATGAAATCGGTCGAGGAAAAGCTGGTCAGAAACACATTCCAGCCGCCGCGCTCAATCGGCTCGCGTGAGGCACGCCGCTGCACCACCGTGCCCCAATCGGTCAGCACGAAATCGAGATTAACCCCCAGCCGGCGGAACATATCCCCCGCCACCTGGGTGATGGCGGCAGGCGCCAGAATATCAGTCGGCCCAATCAGCCGAATAAGCTGGTTGGTATAGCCCGCATCGCGCAGCAGAGCCTTGGCGCGGTCAATACTGCGCGGCCCGGTCAGCGCCTCCAGCCCAACATCCGAGGCCAAAGGCGTACCGGGCGTGAAAACCCCCACCCCGGTGCGAATCAAGGCCGGGTCAGTGCCCACCACCGCACTCATGTAATCGGCCTGATTGACCGCCGGCAGAATGGCCTGGCGCATCTCCTTCTTATCGAAGGGGCCATGCAGGAAATTGAAGCGCAGAATGGCGCTCAGCGGCAGCGGGTCAATCGGCTCCTGGGTGATGTTGCGGTTGCGCCGCAGCAGCTGCTGAATCTCCGGCGGCGGCTGCTCGAACCAATCAATCTCCCCAGTTTGCAGGGCTGCGGTGGCCGTCGCCGCATCGGTGATGATGCGCCATTCGATACGATCAAAATTCGCAACCTTCGGGCCGGCGGTAAAGCTTGGCCGCCCCTGCGGATTGGGCACGTAATCGCCATTGCGCTCATAGACCACGAGGCTGCCGGAATTATACTCGCGGCTACTGAACTTGAACGGCCCGCTGCCGATGGCCTCACGAATCTGCTGAAACGCATCCGTCGCCGCAATCCGCTCAGGCATCATGAAAGGCGCCGGATTGACCGGGCTGGCCAGCGCCGAAAAGAGCAGCGGAAACGGCTTTTTCAGCCGAAAGCGGAAGGAGGTGTCATCCACCGCCACCAATTCATCGAGTTGGCGGGCCAATTGCTGGCCCGAAGGGTTGCGCCGCATCCAGCGCACCAGGCTCTGCACGCAATCCGCCGCCGTGACGCGCTCGCCATCATGCCAGCGCAGCCCAGCGCGCAGGGTGATGGTGATGCGCTTGCCATCATCCTCGATGCTATGGCCCGAGGCCATTTGCGGCCGCGCATTAAACTCCGCATCCAGGCCATAAAGCGTATCATAGACCATATAGGCGTGGTTGCGGGTGACATTGGCCGTCGTCCAGATCGGATCGAGGCTGGTGAGATTGGCCTGGGGCACAAAGCGCAAAATGCGCGGCGCCTGCGCCACCGCGGGCGAGGTCATAGCTGCGGCGGCGGTGGCGGCAGTGGCGGCAAAGAGTTCACGACGTTGCATGGCAAGGGCTCCCAGGTCAGGCGCGGGCACAGCCTTTGCCGTGCCCATGCGCATATTTTAGACGCGTGGCGCAGTTTGGCCACGGGTATCGCCGCAGATCAGCCGCGGCGGATATTCCAGAACAGCGGCGGCTGGCCCTTCAGCATGCCGGTGATGTTCCGGCGATAGGCGGTGGGCTGATAGTAACGCCCGAGCGGCATATAGGGCACCTCGTCAAAGGCGATGCGCTGCATCTCGGCCGTCGCCGCCTTGGCCGCCGCATCATCGGGCGCATTGAACCAGGCATCGCGCTGCGCCTCCATCGCGGGGATGGTGGGCCAGCCCGGCCAGGCATCGGTGCCATGGCCACGAATCGCCGCATGGCTCGCCGGGTTCCAATGATCCACGCCGGACCAGAAGGTGAAAAACCCGCTCCAGCCGCCCTGCTCGAGCGGGTTGCGGCTGGCACGCCGCGCCACCACCGTGCCCCAATCGGCCGAGACCAGATCGACATTGAAGCCCATCCGCTGGAACAGATCAGCGCCCACCAGGGTGGCGGCGTTGATCGAGGCGAGATCGGTCGCATTCATCAGCACCATGCGCGCGCCCATCGCACCCGCCGCCTGCAATTCGGCCCGCGCCGCCGCAATATCCTTCTTCAGCCGGTCCAGCCCAACCGTAGAGCCTGACGGGCTTTCGGGGGCAAAAAAGCCGATATTCTCCCGCCGCAGGTCAGGATACCCCGTCACCCCGGCGGTGCCGATCACCGCGGTCATGAAATCCATCTGGTTGATGGCGGTGATCACCGCCCGGCGCACGGCGGGGTTGTTGAACGGCGCGACCAGATGATTGGGCCGGAAAATGCCGATCAGCCCGGTATTGTTGATGACATCGACGGTGATGTTGCGGTTGCGTGCCAGCAGCGGGAAGAGATCCGCCGTGGGCTGTTCCCACCAATCCAACTCGCCCGATTGGATGGCGGCCGAGGCGGTGGCCGGGTCGGGCATGATGTTCCACTCAACCCGATCAAAATGCACCACCTTCGGCCCCGAAGTCATCGAAGGCGTGCCATTGGGCATGGGCACATAATCAGGGTTGCGCTCATACACCACGCGGCTGCCCGGCACCCATTGGTCACGCAGAAAGCGGAAGGGCCCGCTGCCCACCGCCTCGGTGATATTGGTAAACGGGTCCACATTCGCCAGCCGCTCGGGCATGATGAAGAGGCAGCTCGTGGTAACCTTGGAGAAGGCCTCCAGCATCTTCGGGAAGGGCGTGTTCAGCTTGATCTCGAACACCTTGTCCGACACCTCGGCCATCTCGGCCACCCGGGCCAGGAGCACCTGGCCGAAGGCATCGCGCCGGCCCCAGCGGCGAATCGAGGCCACGCAGTCGCGCCCGCGCACCGGCGTGCCATCATGGAATTTCAGCCCATCGCGCAGGGTAAACCGCCACAGCAGCCCCCCATTCTCCACCACATGGCCCGCCACCATCTGCGGCTGCGGCTCAAAGCGCTCATTCATCCCATAGAGCTGGTCGAAGACCAGGAAGGCATGGTCGCGGGCGACGAAGGCGGTATTGGTGAAGGGGTCGATATTGGGCAGGTTGGCGTGCGGCGAATAGCGGATCACCCGCTGGGCGGCAGGCTGCGCCATGGCAGGCGCGGCCAGGGTTGAAACGGCAAGGCCGGACCCGGCCGCCATGAGGTCTCTACGCAGCATCTCGCTCTCCTGGGATTAAGGCTGGGCAGAGCTTGGCCGATGGCCGGAGCCAAGGGAAGGCCGTTATGCCTGTCGCATGCACAAAGCCGCCCTGCCCGCCGCCATGCAATCGAAACCAGCCCCCTGTTTGCGCCGGCTCGCCCGCCCATCTAAAGGGCGCCATGCTCGTCCGTTTCCCCATCATTGTGCAATTCCTGCGCTTCGGCCTGGTCGGCACCGCCGGCTTTGTGATGGATTCGGCCGTATTGCTGGCAATGCTGGCCCTGGGATTGGGGCCCTATGCGGGGCGGGTGGCGTCCTATCTCGCGGCGGCGAGCCTGACCTTCGCGCTGAACCGGGCCTGGACCTTCCGCTCCGCCGCCCAGGCGCCGGTGGCGCGGCAATGGGGCCAGTTCGTGGCACTCAATCTGCTCGGCTTTGCTGCCAATTACGGCACCTATGCTGCGGCCCTGGCGGCCAGCCCGCTGGTGGCCGCGCATCCGGTGCTGGGCGTGGCCGCCGGCTCCATCGCCGGCATGTTCATCAATTTCGCCCTCTCCCGCCGCTTTGTCTTCCGCCCTGCCGCATCCTCCGAGCAGGCCGCCAGGATGAAAAATTGGTAAAAAAATGAAACATCCCACCGGTTCATTACATAAAACACGTAACAGTATTCTGAGCATGCCAATTCACGCCGGTTTGCAGCAAGGACTTAAAATGAGCGGCAGGCTTGTTAAATATCAGGCATACTCGGCCGCTCACCACGCCAAGGCAACACCTTTGGGTAACCGGTTTGCCGCCATAATACGCCGCTGCGATGGGCCAGAAGCTTCCGCCCACCCTGGCGCGGCAACCACAGGAGGGGCTAGGTCATGCCGATGAACCGTATGATTCCCAGTATGTCAGGATCGGGTATTTTGCCATGATGCCACCGCGCCCGGGGCTCTTCGCCCCAAACCCGCTCAATGACACGCCGCTGGCCCGTGCCATCGCCTCCTGCCGCTCGCAATTCATGCTGGTCGGCGCCTTCTCGGGCGTGGCCAACCTGCTGCAACTCACCGTCTCCATCTACATGATGCAGGTGTTCGACAGGGTGCTCGCCACCCGCAACACCGATACCCTGCTCTACCTGACGCTGATCGCCGTCTTCGCCATCGCCATTCTGGCGATTTTGGAATCGGTGCGCGGCACCATCATGCAGCGCGTCGCCACCTGGCTGGAAAACCGCGTGGCGCCCGAAGGCTTTGCCCGCGCGCTCGAATCCCAATTGCGCGGCCGCCCCTACCGGATGGAGGCGCTGCGCGACCTGGCGATCTGCCGCGGCTATCTCGGCTCACCGGGCATGCTGGCACTTTATGATGTGCCCTGGGTGCCGATCTATCTGGCGGTGATCTTCGCCTTGCATCCGCTGATGGGCATCATCGCCGTGGCCGGTGCGGCGCTGCTCTTTGGCCTCACCCTCGCCAATGAATTCATCACCTCCAACCTCCTGCGCGAGGCCAATACCACCGCCATGGCCAGCCAGCGCCGGGCGGATGCCATCGGCCGCAATGCCGAGGTGATCGACAGCATGGGCATGCTCCCCGCGGTGATGACCCGCTGGCGCGAAGGCGTGGCCAAGAGCCTGCCGCCGCAGCAACGCGCGGCCGACCGTGCGGCCTGGATCGTGGGCTCCACCAAATTCATCCGCCTCGCGGTGCAGATCGCCATTTTGGGCTTTGGCGCCTATCTGGTGCTGCAACAGGAGCTGACCTCCGGCGCCTCCATCGCCGCATCCATCATCATGGGCCGCGCCCTGGCCCCGGTGGAGCAATTGATCGGCGGCTGGAAGCAATTGGTCTCGGCCAGGCAAAGCTACCGCCGGCTGCAGTCCTTCCTGGCCCAGCCCCGCATCCGCCCCGAGGGGATGAAACTGCCCGAGCCCACCGGCAAGGTGCTGGTTGACCGGGTCTCCTTCGCCTTCCCCGGCCAGAATGTGGCCATGGTCAAGGGCGTCGCCTTCGAACTCAACAAGGGCGAATCCCTCGCCATTATCGGCCCCTCCGCCGCGGGTAAGACCACGCTCATCCGCATGCTCATCGGCGTGGCCCAGCCCAATCAGGGCCATGTCCGCCTCGATGGCGCCGATGTCTTCATGTGGCAGCGCGAGGATTTCGGCCGCCATGTCGGCTATCTGCCGCAGGATGTGGAGCTGTTTGACGGCACCGTCTTCCGCAACATCGCCCGCATGGGCGAGGCTGAGCCCGAGGATGTCTTCGAGGCCGCCCGCCTCGCCGGCTGCCATGACATGATCCTGCGCCTGCCCAATGGCTATGACACTGAAATCGGTGATGGCGGGCAGCATCTCTCCGGCGGCCAGCGCCAGCTCATCGGCCTCGCCCGCGCCATGTTCGGCCGGCCCAAACTCGTGGTGCTGGACGAGCCGAATTCCAACCTCGATGGCGATAGCGAGGCCGCTCTCACCCGCGCGCTGGAAACACTCAAGGCGCAGGGCTGCACCGTGGTCCTCGTCTCCCACCGCCCCGCCTTGGTGCAGGGCGTCGATAAGGTCCTGCTGCTCAAGGAAGGTGCGATCGAGATGTTTGGCCCCCGCGCGGAAGTGCTCAAGCGCCTGATGGCGCCGCCACGCCCGGCGGAAATACCCGCACCCATGCCAATGGGGGGGGCCGCCTGAGATGAGCGATATTATCGAGCGCCCCGCCGGCCCGCCGCCCGCAGCCCCCGCTGCCCCGGCCCCATCCAAGCTCCGCGCCGCAAGGCCAGCCATCGAACTGCCTTTCGACCCGCTGCTGGACGCCAAGCGCCCCCGCACCCGCGGGGTGACCATCTTCGGCCTGATCATCATGCTCGGCTTCTTCGGCGGCTTCATGATCTGGGCGGTTTTCGCGCCCCTCGCCGAGGCCGCGGTGGCACCAGGCGTGATCAAGGTGGAAGGCACCCGCCGGACGCTGGCCCATCTGGAAGGTGGCATCGTGCAGGAGATTCTGGTGCGCGATGGCACCCGGGTCGAGGCTGGCCAGGTGGTCATGCGCCTCGATGATGTGCAGTCCGGCGCCACGCTGGAGGGGCTGCGTGCCCAGCGCTTCGCCCTGCAGGCGCAAGAGGCCCGCCTGCTGGCCGAGGCCGAGCGCGCGCCCCTGGTCACCTTCCCCGCTGACCTTGCAGCCTCCACCCACCCCAGGGCGATCGAGGCGATGACCGGGCAGATCGCCCTCTTCGATGCCCGCCGCTCCAGCCTGCTCAGCCAGGTCTCGGTGATGGAAGCGCGCGAGGTGCAGCAGCAGGCGGCCATTTCCGGTGCCCAGGGCCAATTGCTCTCCACCCGCCGGCAATTGCAACTCATCGTCCAGGAGGAGGTGATGCGCCGCAACCTGGTCAATCAGGGCCTGGCGCGGCTGCCCGAACTCCTCGCCCTGCAACGCGGCCTGCATGGGCTTGAAGGCCAGATCGTTGACCTGCAAGGCCAGATCGACCGTTCACAGGCCACCATCCAGGAGGCCCGCAACACCGTCCGCCAGATGACCGACCAGCGCATGCAGGAGGTCAATACCGATAGGCGTGACGTCGCAGCCCGCCTCGCCGATATCGAGGAGCGCATGCGTGCCGCGGCCGATGTCTCCACCCGCCGTGAGGTCCTCGCCCCCGAGGCCGGCACGGTGGTGAACCTGCGCACCTTCACCACCGGCGCCGCCATCCGCTCGGGTGATCCGCTGATGGACCTCATCCCCGCGCGCGACCAATTGGTGGCCGAGGTGAATGTCCAGCCCTATGATATCGACGTGGTCTATCCCGGCCTGCAGGCGGAAATTCGCCTGCCCGCCTTCAAGCAGCGCCTGGTGCCTTACCTGCATGGCCATGTCACCTTCCTCGCGGCCGATGTCACCACCGACCCGCAGACCCGGCAGAGCTACTACCGCGCCTATATCGCGATCGATCAGGACCAATTGAACCGCCTGCCCTCGGTCTTCCTGGTGCCCGGCATGCCGGTGGAAGGCCATATCCAGACAGGGCAGCGCAGCTTCTGGCGCTACATGACCCAGCCGATCCGCGACAGCATGGCCCGCGCCTTCCTCGAGCAGTGAGCCCCTCGCCCCCGCCGCCCATGGGCCGCGGGGGCGCTTGCCTGCCAATGGCCCGCCATTGGCATGGTGCATCACCACAAAATCGGACATACTGGTTACACAACCAAGGCCGCCTTCGCCCGAGGGGGAAATCCCCGCCCCGGCGGCCAGACCAGCGCGCGAGGATTTTCATGACCAACCTGCCCAGCCAATTCACCGACGGCATCCTCGACGCCAGCGTCAATCTGGGGGTGGCGCGCATCACCCTCGCCCAGCTCGGGCCAGACGGAAAAGCCGCCCCCTCCAGCCTGCTCCTCGTGCCGGTCATGCAATTGCCCGCCCTCGCCAATGGGCTTCTCACCCTCGTCCAGCAGATCGAAAGCAAGATGAAGGAAGCCCAGGCCCAGCAGGCGCCCGTTGCCCCAGAGCAGCAGCCCATGCCCTCAGCCTTCACCTTCGGCGGCCGCTGATTGCGCCTGCCCGGGCGGGCGTGACACCCGCCCCCCGATGCCGGGTGCCAAGTCGCCCGGCCCGCGCCCCTCAGCACGGAGCCTATGCGATGAGCCTCGCCTGGGCCCAGGCCCTGCCCGGCCAGCCAGCACCACTCTTCCAGGCCTTGCAGGCGGCGATGGGCGCAGAGATAGGCCACCGCCTCTTCACCATCATGCGCCATGATGCGGCCGCCGGGCGCAATGCCCGCATCCATTCCAGCCACCAGCAGCAATACCCGGTGGGCGGCGCCAAGCCCCTGCGCCCAACCGCCTGGACGCAGCAATTGCTGGTCGAAGGCCGCCCCTTCATCGGCCAGGACGCTGACACCATCCGCGCCACCTTCGCCGATCACGCAACCATCCTGGCCCTGGGCTGTGAGAGCGTGCTGAACCTGCCCGTGCTGTGGAATGGGCGGGTGCTCGGCACGGTCAATCTGCTGCACCGCGCCGGCCATTACGTGCCCCATCATGCGCGCATCGGCATGGCACTCGCCGCCTGGGCGGCACCCGCGCTGCTGGATGGGGCTTGCCCTTCGCCCGCATCGCTTTAGCCTTTCCCCCATAAGGGGAGAAACACGTGAATCCAGCACCGCTTCGCCGCGCAGAAACACTGCGCCGCCTGCTCGCGCCCAAGAGCGTCGCCGTTGTCGGCGTCTCGGCCGAGCCCACCAGCTTCGGCGCCCGCACCATCACCAATATGCGCGGCTTCGCCGGCCCGGTTTACGCGGTCAACCCGAAATATGCCGGCCAGGAACTGCACGGCTACCCCTGCGTCGCCTCCATCACCGACCTGCCAGAGGCGGTGGACAGCGTGGTGCTCTGCATGCCCCGCACCGGCATCTTGGCCAATGTGGAACTCGCCGCCGCCCGCGGCGTGGGTGGCCTCACCATCTACGCCTCCGGCTATGGCGAGACCGACCTGCCCGAGCGCGCGGTGGAGGAGGAGCATCTGCGCGCCCGCGCCCGCGAATTGGGCATCCCCCTGCTCGGCGCCAATTGCCTGGGCTTCGTCAACCATGTCACCCGCGCCGGCGCCACCTTCATGCCGGATTACTTCAAGATGACGGCACCGGCCGGCGGTGTCGGCGTGGTCAGCCAATCCGGCGCGCTGGGCTATGCGCTGATGCAGGCGGCCGAGCGCGGCTTCGCCATGTGCCACATGGCCACCGCCGGCAATTCCACCGATCTGGACGTATGCGACCTGGCGGGCTTCCAGCTCGAAATGCCGCAATGCCGCAGCATCGCCCTGGCCGTGGAAGGCCTGCGCGATGGCCGCCGCCTGATCGAATTGGGCGATAAGGCGCGCGCCTTGGGCAAACCCATCGTGGTGCTCAAACTCGGCCGCGGCGAAACCGGCGCCAAGGCCGCCATGTCCCATACCGGCTCCATGGCCGGCAGCACCGCGGCCTGGTCCGCCGCCTTCCGCCGCGCTGGCATGCTCGAGGTCGAGGATTTCGACGCGCTGCTGGAGACCGCAGGCTTCATGGCCAAGGCGCCCAAGCCCAAGGCGCGGGGCGTGGGCATCGCCACCCCCTCGGGCGGCGCGGGCATCCTGGCCTCCGACCATGCGGAATATGCCGGCCTCACCCTCCCCCAGCCCACCGCCGAGACCGAAGCCGTGCTGCGCGCCGCCATCCCCGATTTCGGCAGCCCCCGCAACCCTTGCGACCTCACAGCCCAGGTCGCCACCAACCCGGCCAGCTTCGATGCCTGCATGAACGCCATGCTGGCCGACCCGCAATACGCCGCCATTGTCATGCCGGTGGTTTATCACAACCCCACCACCACGCCGCTGCGCATGGCCGCCATGGCGCCACTCGCCAAGGCGGCCGGCAAGCCCATCTGCATCGCCTGGATTCCCGAAAGCCTCGAGGGCCCCGGCCCCGTCGCGGTGGACACCTCGGCCGATCTCTCGCTGTTCCGCAGCATGCGGCGGCTGATGAAGGCCATCGCCCTCTGGCTCGAATATCATGACGGCCAACCCGCCATGGGCGTGATCGGCGAGGCGGCAAAAACCGCCGCCGCCGCCCTGCCCAAAGGCGCCTGCACCCTGATGGAGGCACAGGCCAAATCCGCCTTCGCCGCCGCCGGCCTGCCCGCCATGCCCGATGCCCGCGCCGCCACCGCCGAAGCCGCCATCGCCGCCGCCGAGGCCCTGGGCTACCCGGTGGTGCTCAAGCTCGACAGCCCCGATATCGCGCATAAAACCGAGGTGGGCGGGGTGAAACTCAACCTCGCCAGCGCCGCCGAGGTCAGCACCGCCTTCGCCGCCATCATGGAGGGCGTGCGCCACCACGCGCCCGCCGCGCGGGTGGATGGGGTGCTGGTGCAGCGCATGGCCGCCCGCGGCCCGGAGCTGATCCTGGGTGCGCGGCAGGACCCGCAATTCGGCGTCACCCTGCTGGTGGGCCTGGGCGGCGTGCAGGCCGAGCTGTGGCGCGACGTCGCCCTCGACATCGCCCCCGTCTCCCCCGCCCGCGCCGAGGCCATGCTGCGCAGCCTGAAAAGCTTCCCGTTGCTGGATGGCTTCCGCGGCGCCCCCCCGGCCGATGTGGCCAAGGTGGCAGAAACCATCGCCCGCTTCTCCGAACTCGCCGCCGCCATTGGTCCAAGGCTGGAGGAGATGGAAATCAACCCGCTGGTCTGCCTGCCAGAAGGCAGCGTGGCCCTTGATGGGCTGATGCAGTTGCAAGCCTAGGCCAAACACGGCACCGCGATAGCAGGCTGCTGAGGAAAAGAGCGAAAGGGCTTTGCCCTCTCGCGCTCTCCCACCAGGGTCGACATGCATGTCGACAATTTTCCTGGACCTTTGATGAATATTAGAGCGGTGCCGGCAAGGGTAGAATCGCGAATAGAGCTTCCGGCACGGCCCTGATCTGTGATTCATAGGTGTCGGGCAACCTCCGGAGATCCCTATGAGTTGGCGGCGTGGACAGACTTACTCTCAGGATCTGCGTGACCGGGTGCTTACCGCGGAGGGTAGCGCCCGAGCAGTGGCCTGC
>Ga0214917_10000977_pt1 | contig 37511 bp, 42 predicted proteins | sample LL_1208_BB_MetaG_FD_177983 | JGI IMG/M metagenome (GOLD analysis project Ga0214917, IMG submission 177983) | Freshwater microbial communities from Lake Lanier, Atlanta, Georgia, United States - LL_1208_BB | ecosystem: Environmental > Aquatic > Freshwater > Lake | place: USA: Georgia | collected... | reverse complement strand
ATCGTCCAAGAACACGACAGTTGTGATTGTATGGTCGGGTTAAAGGATGGGCGACCTAGCGCGCCACCACATGCGGCTTGAGCGCCGCCACCTGCGCCATGATCAGGGTGCGATCGTCGTCTTCGATGCCAGCGCGTATAAGACTGGCTCTGAGCAGATCGGCAACCTCGTCGAAATGATTGGGTTCGATGAAGCGGCCCACATGTGCAGAGCGCACATCGCGGCCCCGATAAAATTCTGGGGGTCGCCCCATGACGACGGCTACATAGTGGATCTGATGCAAGATCAGCCGCTCGAGCGAGACGTTGCGGAAGTACCACGCCAGATGTTCGCGCTTGAGGATATCGGCGTAGAACATGCGCACCAATTCGCTGACTGCTGGAACCCCGCCGTATTTGTCGAACAGTGTGGGCGGCAAGGCTGGGGCAGCGTTCCCATCAACGGCAGCGTTCCCGTTGACAACCGCTTGGGTGTGTTCGCGATTCCAAAGTGCCTCGAGCTCGTTGCGCAGCGTGCGCTCGCTGAAGGGCTTGGTGACGCACGCGGAGGCGCCCATCTCTTTCGCCAGCTGGGCTTGGGCTTCGGTGTCGTTCAGCAGAACGAAGGTCGGGGGCTTGGGAAAACTGGCACGCATGTGCGCGAGCAGTTCCAGTCCTGACATGTCGGGCATTGAACATCCCGACAGCACAACACCCAGGGGCTTGCCAGTGGCAGCGCGTTCGTTGAGATGCTGGATCGCTTGTTGAACCGTACCCAGTTTGACGACTTGAGTGAAACCCAAGCGTTCGAGCATGGTCATGACTTCGCGACGTTGGACGCTACTCTCATCCACAACCATGAAGCACGTGTTGCTGGGAAACATCTGAGCCCTACCCCCTGATACTAGAGAACACAAAAGCAATGTCGATACTGTTTATCCATTCGGTGAATGTCAAGATTGACTAAATCTAATTTGCTCGCGAGTGTCGACCGCCTTTGATCAGGATCAAGGGATATCAGGAGGTGTCTGGATCGTGGAGCTTGCGGCAAGCGAAAGGGCGGGTGCTGATGCGCGTTGTCCTTTGACAAGACAAGCCCCGACCCGCCTCAGCCTGGAATCACCAGTGCAGGAACGAGCTGAGATTGGCCACTGACGCGACCGCAATGGCTGCAAACGTGGCCTTCATGCCTGTGACCCGTTGAGGGGTACTGTCGAGGAATTTCTACCCATGCAGAATGTCTCCCTAACACCCCCCCCCGCCACGGCCGCCCTAATCGTGAAATGTGTCTATCGCAGCTTTGCCGTAGTACTGCTCGCCTCGCCGCTTTCTGGATGGTGTGATGCAGGCAGTGCTGGCTCGAATCAGCCCAGCGAGCATTCCAATCATGAGCACGGTCATCACCATCATTCTGGCGGAGATGCACCGCAGTCGGACCCAAAATCGGGCCACGAGCAGCAGGGCTCCCAGCCTCCAGCGCCGCAGGCACAGCCAGCCCCTTCAGAGCACAACCAGCACGGCGGGGATCAGAAGCACCCACCAGCTGCCCCAGCAAACCACTCAGGACACACGGTCGACGGGTTGTTGGGTGTCTATCCAATGGCGCGTGATGGCTCAGGTACCGCATGGCAGCCAGATTCGTCCCCGCATGAGGGTCTGCACTTTTCTGCGGGAGGTTGGGACGGCATGGTCCATGGATCCATCTATGCCGTTTACGACCACCAATCTGGTCCGCGCGGCGACAGCAAGTGGTTCAGTGCCAGTGAGCTGATGCTCCAAGGCCGTAGAGATTTGGCTGGAGGAGTGTTTGCCCTTCGAACCATGCTCTCGCTCGACCCGTTAGGCGGTCGTTCGGGGTACCCATTGCTGTTCCAGACTGGTGAGACGGCAAACGGACGGGATCCGTTGGTGGATCGGCAACACCCTCACGATCTGTTCATGGAGCTCGCTGCCAGTTACTCGTTTCCAGTCACTGACAGTGCCTCGATTTTCCTTTACGGAGGTCCTGTCGGGGAGCCCGCACTGGGGCCTGTGGCCTTCGTTCACCGCGCCAGTTCCATAGGCAACCCCGAGGCCCCCATCGGGCACCACTGGTTAGATGCCACCCACATAACCAGCGGGGTTGTAACGTTGGGCGGGATCTACAGAAATGCCAAGTTGGAGGGTTCGGTCTTCCATGGCAGAGAGTCAGATCAGAACCGCTACGACTTCGATACAGGTGCACTGGATTCATGGTCGACGCGGCTTACTGTGAATCCGTCGAGCGACTTGTCCGCCCAAGTCAGTCATGGCCACATTCGGAGCCCCGAGCAGTTGGAGCCAGATGTCGATGTCAACCGAACAACGGCATCAGCCTCGTGGAATACGAGCTTCCTCGACCGCCTCTGGTTCAGTACCTTGGCATGGGGGCGCAACCAGCCCACGGGGGGGCATCGATCCAGCAACGCTTGGCTGCTCGAGAGTAGCGTCAAGATAAGCAGCGAGCGGACGGTGTTTGCCCGCTACGAGAATGTCGACAAGACCGAACTCTTTGGTGAGGGAGACCCACTGGCAGGGAGGTCATTCAACATCAACAAAGTAAGCGTTGGCACAATGCAAACGGTTGGCCGTTATGAGCACTATTCCGTCGGGGTCGGCGGTTTGGTCAGTCTCTACGCCACCCCCCGTTCTATGGACGCCACCTACGGCTCAAACCCATGGTCTGCCATGGTCTTCGCGAGGGTGGGACTGTTTTAGTTGAGGTTGTTAACCCGCATACGCTAACGCGTATTGTCAGAGGACTGTGGCCATGCCATGGATTTTGGCAAAGTACCTGCTGACGGCTGCCATGGTGGTGATCGTTTCTGAAGTTGCCAAACGCAGCGACAAGTTCGGCGGGCTCATTGCGGCCTTGCCGTTGGTGACTGTGCTGACCTTGATTTGGTTACACGCGGAAAATCAACCACCTGAGAAGATATCCAACCACGCTTGGTACACGTTCTGGTACGTCGTGCCTACGTTGCCTATGTTTTTGGCGTTTCCCTTTCTCCATGAGCGCATAGGCTTTTGGTGGACACTGGCTTCTTGTATCGCAATCACGCTGGCGTGTTTTTTCGTTTTTGCGCAAGTGCTGAGGCGGTTCGGCGTCGACTTGCTGTAGCCCGTAAAGGGGCGGGCGCTGATGCGCGTCGTCCTTTCAAAGGACAACGATACAACGTCGTGTTTGGGGACGCTGAGACAGCCTGAAAGGTGCGTGGATTGTCCTGCTAAAGGACATCGCCCAAGCTGAGCGCGGCTGCTGGCCTGCTCCCCTGAGTTTATTGGTGCCGGGAGGGGGACTCGAACCCCCACAGTGTCACCACCGGCGGATTTTGAGTCCGCTGCGTCTACCGATTCCGCCATCCCGGCACGGGAATCGAGCATTATCCGGCATCCGCCAAGCTCGCAGCAAGTCTGATGTCTCTGTCACTGTCCGATTTCGACTACCACCTGCCGCCCGAACGCATTGCCCAGACGCCCCTGCCTGACCGCGCCGCCTCACGGCTCTTGGTGCTGCAGGGGGAGTCGATTGCGGATTCGACGGTGCGCACGTTGCCCGATTGGCTGCAAGCCGGCGACTTGCTGGTGCTTAACGACAGCCGTGTGATCCATGCCCGCCTGTTTGGGGCCAAATCCACTGGCGGGCAGGTCGAGGTGCTGGTCGAGCGCATCGTCGGTGATTGCGAGGTCCTCGCTATGCTGCGCGCCAGCAAGACGCCGCGCGACGGATCGACGCTGATGCTGGACGGCGGGATTGGCGCGACAGTGCTGGGCCGCGCTGGCGAGTTCTTCCACCTGCGCTTTGACGGCGATGCGCTGGAGTTGATTGAGCGGCACGGCCGCCTGCCGCTGCCGCCCTACATCGAACGTGCGGCCGACATCGTCGACGAGACGCGCTACCAGACCGTCTATGCACGCGAGCCCGGCTCGGTGGCGGCGCCCACCGCCGGCTTGCATTTCGATCAGCCCTTGCTCGACGCTGTGCGCATTCGTGGCGTCGAGCTGGCCTACGTGACCTTGCATGTGGGTGCTGGCACCTTCCAACCGGTTCGCGTCGAAAACCTCGACGAGCACGTCATGCACCGCGAGTGGTGGGTGGTGCCGCAGGCGACGGTCGACGCTGTCAACGCTACCCGCGCCCGCGGCGGTCGGGTGGTGGCGGTCGGCACCACCGCTCTGCGTGCGCTCGAGTCCGCTGCCAGTGACGGCGGTCTTCGCGCGGGCAGCGCCGAAACGGCGCTTTTCGTGCGGCCGGGTTATCGCTTCCGCGTTATCGATGCGCTGATGACCAACTTCCATCTTCCGAAATCGACGCTGCTGATGCTGGTGTCGGCGTTGGCCGGCATCGACCCGATCCGCCGCGCCTATCAGCACGCCATCGACGCTGGCTACCGTTTTTTCAGCTATGGCGATGCCATGCTGATCTTGCCGCAGCCCGATTCCAAAGCTTTGGCCAACTTCGCCGGCGACACCCCATGACCACGCCTCTGACCTTTGAACTCTTGGCAACCGACGGCGCGGCGCGGCGCGGTCGCATCACTCTTAAACACGGCGTCATGGAGACGCCGGCCTTTATGCCGGTGGGTACCTACGGCGCGGTCAAGGGACTCACGCCAGGCGAGGTCGCGGCCAGCGGTGCGCACATCTTGCTCGGCAACACCTTTCATCTGTGGCTGCGGCCCGGCACTGAGGTGATTCAGCGCTTCGGCGGATTGCATGGCTTTATGCGCTGGGACGGCCCCATCCTCACCGACTCCGGCGGCTTTCAGGTCTGGTCGCTCGGCGCGCTCCGCAAGATCAGCGAGGAAGGCGTCAAGTTCGCGAGTCCACTCAACGGCGATCGACTGATGCTCACCCCCGAGGTGTCGATGCAGATCCAGGCCACGCTCAACAGCGACATCGCCATGATCTTTGACGAGTGCACGCCGTATCCGGCCACTCACTCGCAGGCCGCCGACTCGATGCGCTTGTCGCTGCGCTGGGCGCAGCGCAGCCGCGATGCGTTCGACGCCACGGGCTGTGGCAACGCGCTGTTCGGCATCGTTCAGGGCGGCATGTTCGAGGACTTGCGCGACGAGTCGCTGGCCGGACTCACCGACATCGGCTTCGAGGGCTACGCGCTGGGTGGCCTGTCGGTGGGCGAGCCGAAGGACGACATGTTGCGCATCCTCGAACACTCGGCACCGCGCTTACCAGCGAATAAACCGCGCTACGTCATGGGCGTGGGCACGCCGCTCGACCTGATGGACGCGGTGGAGCGCGGCGTCGACATGTTCGACTGTGTGCTGCCCACGCGCAACGCCCGCCACGGCATCCTCTTCACCACACATGGCGAGGTGCGCATCAAGAACGCGGTGCACCGTGACGACACGCGTCCGCTCGACCCAGACTGCGGTTGTTACACGTGCCGCACATTCAGTCGCGCCTATCTGCATCACTTACATCGCATGGGTGAGGCCCTGGGTGCGCGCCTCAACACCATTCACAACTTGCATCACTACCAGCAACTGATGGCTGGGATGCGCGGCGCTATCGAGGCCGGCGATTTCGCCAGCTTTGTGCGCGATCGCAGGGAACGCTACGGACGCGGTGCTGCCTCAGAGGCCTGATAGCCGCGTGTTACCATCGCGCACTTTTTTGAGTTTGCCTGCGAGCCTGCCATGACCTTCTTCGATCTCGTAAGTCCAGCCTACGCCGCACCCGCCGCAGCACCCGCCTTCGACTGGGCCGGCCTGCTGCCGATGGTGGTGATCTTCGTCCTGTTCTACTTCATGCTGATTCGCCCGCAGATGAAGCGCGCCAAGGAGCACAAGCAGATGGTCGACGCCCTGCAGGTGGGCGACGAGGTGGTGACCGGCGGCGGTGCTCTGGCCCGCGTCACCAAAGTCGGCGAGGCCTACCTCACCGTCGAGATCAGCAAGGACACGCCGGTGGTCATCCAGCGCGCCAGCATCCAGACCGTGCTGCCCAAGGGCACCATCGCCTCCGCCTGAGACCGCCATGAATCGCTTTCCGCTCTGGAAGAACGCGCTCATCGCCATCGTCATGGCGCTGGGCGTGGTCTACACCGTACCGAACCTGTTTGGCGAAGTGCCGGCGGTGCAGGTGCTGCCGAACCGTCCCGGACTGAAGGCTGATACGGCCCTGATGGGTAAGGTCGAGGAGGCGCTCAAAGCGGGTAGTGTGCGTCCGAACGCAGTGGCCAGTGACGAGCGCAGTGTGCGCGTGCGCCTGTCCAGTACCGACGAGCAGCTCAAGGCGCGCGACCTCTTGCAGCAGGCCTTGGGCAGTAACTACATCGTCGCTCTGTCGCTGCAGTCGGCGTCGCCGGAGTGGCTGACGTCTCTGCATGCTTTGCCGATGTACCTTGGCCTCGATTTGCGCGGGGGCGTGCATTTCTTGTTGGAAGTCGACATGAAGACTGCCATCGCCAAGGCAGTCGAGCGCACCCAGAACGAGCTGCGTGGCAGCCTGCGCGAGGCTCGCATTGCCTACGGCGGCATCACCCGGCAGGGCAACGACCTGACGCTGCGCTTCAAAGACGATGACGCCCGCAAAAAAACCCGCGCCATCGTCGAGAAGGAGTTTCGTGGACTGGCGATGCGCGACGACGAGGCGGGGGGCGAGTTCCGCTTGACCCTGTCGCTGACGCCGGCCGAACTCAAGCGCATCGAAGAGCAGTCGTTGCAGCAAAACATCACCACGTTGCGCAACCGCGTCAATGAGTTGGGCGTGGCCGAGCCGATCGTCGCCCAGCAGGGGCCGAGCCGGGTGGTGGTACAGCTGCCGGGCGTGCAGGACACCGCCAAGGCTAAGGACATCTTGGGCCGCACCGCGAGCCTGGAAGTGCGCATGGTCGACGAAGAGCACAGCGACCCGACTTCACTGGCGCAGGCGATGGCCGGTCAGGTGCCGTTCGGCGCCGACCTTGTGCTTGAGCGCGGGGGCCGTCCCTACCTGTTGAAGAAACCGGTGTTGCTCACCGGCGAGAACATCGCCGATGCCCAACCGGGGTTCGACAGCCAAAGCGGCCAGCCTGCGGTGCACATCAACCTCGACGGCAAGGGTGCGCGTATTTTCAAGCAGATCACCCGCGAGAATGTCGGCAAGCGCATGGCCATTCTGCTGGTCGAGAAGGGCCAGTCGGAGGTGGTGACCGCGCCGGTCATCCGCACCGAGATCGCCGGCGGCCGGGTGCAGATCAGCGGCGCCATGAACACCGAGGAGGCGCGCGACATCTCGCTGCTGCTGCGCGCTGGCTCGCTGGCCGCGCCAATGGAGATCGTCGAGGAGCGGACCGTCGGGCCTAGCCTGGGCGCCGATAACATCAGCCGTGGCATCAATTCGACGCTGTACGGCTTTGCCGCCATCGTCGTTTTCATGGTCATCTACTACATGGCGTTTGGTGCCATCTCGTCGATTGCACTGGCCAGCAATCTGTTCCTGCTAATCGCACTGCTGTCGCTGCTGCAGGCCACTCTGACGCTGCCGGGCATCGCGGCCATCGCGCTGACACTGGGTATGGCCATCGACGCCAACGTTCTGATCAATGAGCGCATCCGCGAGGAGCTGCGCAACGGCAATTCACCGCAAGCGTCGATCACCGCCGGCTACGAGCGTGCCTTCGACACCATTCTCGACTCCAACATCACCTCGTTGATCGCGGGATTGGCCCTGCTGGCCTTTGGTTCCGGTCCGGTGCGCGGCTTCGCCGTGGTGCACTGCCTCGGTATCCTCACCTCGATGTTCAGCGCGGTGCTGGTGTCGCGGGCGCTGGTCAACCTGGTGTACGGCCGCCAGAAGCGCGTCGCCAAACTGTCGATCGGCGACACCGGCTGGTCGAAGTCCGACGCTGCCGCTTAAGGATCGGTTTCCATGGAATTCTTTCGTATCCGCAATGACATCCCGTTCATGCGCCACGCCCTGTGGTTCAACGTGGTGTCGGTTATCACCTTCCTGGCTGCAGTGTTCTTTCTCAGCACGCGTGGCCTGCATTTCTCGGTGGAGTTCACCGGCGGTACGGTCATGGAAGTGTCGACGCCGCAAGCGGCTGACCTCACCCGGATTCGCAGCGAACTCGTGCAGTTGGGATTCGCCGACGCAGCTGTGCAGAACTTCGGCTCATCGCGCGACGTCTTGATTCGCTTGCCGGTCAAACCGGGGGTGACCAGCGCTCAGCTGTCCGAGCAGGTGTTTGGCGCGCTTAAGACGGTCGAGCCCAGTCTGGAGCTGCGCCGCGTCGAGTTTGTCGGGCCGCAGATCGGCAAGGAGCTCGCCAGTGATGGCGGCATGGCGCTGCTGTTTGTCTGTCTCGGCATCGTCATTTACTTGTGGATGCGTTTCGAGTGGAAGTTCGGCGTCTCGGCGCTGATTGCCAACCTTCACGACGTGGTCATCATCCTCGGGTGCTTCGCCTTCTTTCAGTGGGAGTTTTCGCTCACCGTGCTGGCGGCGGTGCTGGCTGTCCTGGGCTATTCGGTGAATGAGTCGGTGGTGGTGTTCGACCGGATCCGCGAAAACTTCCGCAAACTGCGCGGCCGCACCGTCCCCGAGATCATCGACAACGCGCTGACTCGCACCATCAGCCGCACCATCATCACCCACGGGTGCACCCAGCTGGCGGTGGTGTCGATGCTGCTGTTTGGCGGCGAGGCGCTGCACGGCTTTGCGCTCGCGCTGACCATCGGCATCCTGTTCGGCATCTACTCGTCGGCCTTTGTGGCGTCGGCGCTGGTGATGTGGCTGGGCGTGACACAAGCCGATCTGGTCAAGCCGGTCAAAGAGCAGGTCGACGCGCTGCCCTGAGATCGACGACGCAGTGGCCGACCTCATTGACCTGCTGCTGCACCTCGATGTGCACTTGCTGGAGCTTGCCCGCCAGTACGGTAGCGGCTTTCTGCTGATCCTGTTCCTCATCGTCTGGGCCGAGACCGGCCTGGTAGTCGCGCCGTTTCTGCCGGGTGACAGCCTCCTCTTTGTGGCCGGTGCGGTGGGTGCGGCGGTGGGAACGCCCATCTGGGCTCTCATGCTGGTTTTGGTGCTGGCCGCGCTCTGTGGCGACAACACCAACTACTGGATCGCGCGCCGCTTGGGTGCCCGGGTGTTCGACGACCCGCGCGCGCGATGGCTCAATCCCGCCAATCTGGAGCGCACTCACGCGTTTTACGAGCGGCATGGTGGCAAGACCATTGTCGTGGCGCGATTCGTGCCGCTGATGCGCACCTTCGTGCCCTTCGTCGCCGGGCTGGGTCGCATGGAGTATCGCAAGTTTCTGCTGTTCAGCGCCGGAGCCGCTCTGCTATGGGTCGGTCTCTTGGTGCCGGCCGGCTATTGGTTCGGCAATCTGCCCTTGGTGAAGGACAACCTTGGTGTGGTGGTCGTCGCGATCGTCGCGATCTCCTTGGCGCCGGTGGTGCTGGGGCTGCTGCGGGCGCGGTTGGATCAGCGCTGACCTGAGTCAGCGTTCTTAGCGGCCTAGACCCGCTTCGCCAATTCCGCCGCTTTGCCGATGTAGTTGGCGGGCGTCATGGCTAGCAGCGCCTGCTTTGCGTCCGCCGGAATAGCCAGCGCCTCGATGAACGCCGCCAGATCGTGCTGGGTGAGCCCCGCCTTGCCGCGCGTCAGAGCTTTAAGCGCCTCATAGGGGTTGGGCACGCCATAGCGGCGCATCACCGTTTGGATGGGCTCGGCGAGCACTTCCCAGTTGGCGTCGAGGTCGTGTTGCAGGCGCGCCGGGTTGGCTTCGAGCTTGCCCAAGCCTTTCAGCAGCGATTCCAGGCCGAGTAGGGTGTGGCCGAATGCCACGCCGACGTTGCGCAGCACAGTCGAATCGGTGAGGTCGCGCTGCCAGCGACTGATCGGCAGTTTCTCCGAGAAATGCCGCAACAGGGCATTTGCAACCCCAAGATTTCCCTCGGAATTCTCGAAGTCGATCGGGTTGACCTTATGCGGCATGGTTGATGAGCCCACTTCGTCTTTCACCACGCGTTGCTTAAAGTAACCGAGCGAGATGTAGCCCCAAATGTCGCGGTCGAGGTCGATGAGGATGGTGTTGCAGCGGCCGATGGCGTCGCACAACTCGGCGGTCCAGTCGTGCGGCTCGATTTGAATGGTGTACGGGTTGAAGGTGAGTCCGAGCGACTCGACGAAGCGCTGGGCAAAGGCCTCCCAGTCCACCTCGGGGTACGCTGCCAGGTGCGCGTTGTAGTTGCCCACCGCGCCGTTGATCTTGCCGAGGATGGCGACACTGGCAATCGCCGTGCGCGCCCGCTGAAGCCGGTAGACCACATTGGCCATTTCCTTGCCGAGCGTGCTCGGCGTGGCCGACTGGCCGTGCGTGCGGCACAGCATCGGCAACTCGGCAAACTGGTGCGCCATGCTGCGCAGCACGGCGATGACCCGGTCGAGTTGCGGCAGGATCACTTCATCGCGGCCGGCGCGCAGCATCAGCGCGTAGGACAGGTTATTGATGTCTTCGGAGGTGCAGGCGAAGTGCAAGAAGCCCGCAGCGGCAGTCACTTCGGCGTTGTCGGCAAAGTGCCGCTGCAACCAGTATTCCACCGCCTTGACGTCGTGGTTGGTGGTGGCCTCGATGGCTTTCACTGCAGCGCCGTCGGCTTCGGAGAAAGCCGAGGCGGCGCTATCGAGCGCGTCCAGCGTCCCTGGCGAGAACGGCTGGAGTTCGGCGACACCCGGCTCGGCGGCGAGCGCTTTCAGCCACTCGATCTCGACCCGTGTCCGCGCCCGGATCAGCCCCAATTCGCTGAAGTGCGGGCGTAGTGCAGCGGCTTTGCCGGCGTAGCGGCCATCCAGCGGGGAGAGGGCGGTGAGGGTGGCGTCGGGCAGGGACATGGCGCGCAGCAGAGAACCGAGACCCGCCATTCTACGCCAAGCGCCACAGCCGCCCGAGCCCTCGCCATTGCGGCACAATCCGACCATGCCCGAACTGCCCGAAGTTGAGACCGCCCGCCGCGGTATTGAGCCGCATGTGCGCGGTCGTACGCTGGCTGGCGCTGTGGTGCGCAACCCGTCGTTGCGCTGGCCAGTGCCTGACACCCTTGATGCGGAGCTGGCTGGTCGGGTGGTGATGGCGCTGACGCGGCGTGGCAAGTACATCCTGGTCGGTTTGGGCGACACGCACATGCTGCTGCATCTGGGCATGTCCGGCAGTTTGTCCGTGGTCGACGCTGACACGCCGCCACGCAAGCATGACCACGTCGACATCCTGCTCGGCAATGGCCGTGCTCTGCGCCTGCACGACCCGCGACGCTTCGGCGCAGTGCTGCTGGCTCCCGGCGCGCCGGAGCATCACCCGTTGCTGCGTGACCTCGGCCCTGAGCCGCTCGACCCCGGCTGGGACGGTAAAGCCCTCTGGCAGGCCACCCGCGGACGCACAGCAGCGATCAAGACCGTGATCATGGACGCGCACACGGTGGTGGGGGTCGGCAACATCTACGCCAGCGAGGCCCTGTTTCGCGCGGGCATAGCGCCATCAAAGCCGGCCCAGCGCGTCAGTCGAGTCGCCTGCGAGCGTCTGGCGATGGCCATTCGCGAGACGCTGAACGAGGCGCTTGCGGCCGGCGGCAGTTCCCTGCGCGACTACGTTCAGGCTAACGGCGACCTCGGCTGTTTTCAGCTGGAACACCGCGTTTACGGCCGCGACGGTAAACCTTGCTACGCGTGCGGCAGCGCGATCAGCATCACCCGACTGGGTCAGCGCTCGACCTTCTGGTGTCCGCGCTGCCAGCGTTGACGCGCCCCGGGCAGCGACCACTGGCGTCTCCGGGCGTGTCTGCTACTCTGCGGGCATGAATATCGACGCCCTCATCACCACCCTAGACAACGCCTTGCGCACGCTGGCCGGGACCGCTCACAGTGCGCGTCCAGTCCCCGGTGAGGAGTTGGCCGAGGCCGAACTCGACGCCTCGCAGAAGCAGACCGTCGCGCGCCTGATGCGGGTCAACCACGTCGGCGAGGTCTGCGCGCAGGCGCTCTACGCCGGACAGGCGCTCACCGCTCGCGATGCGTCGGTGCAGCAGGCGATGCGCCACGCCGCTGCCGAGGAGACCGAGCACCTTGCCTGGACCGAGCAGCGCATTGCCGAGCTCGGCGGGCGTACCAGCTTGCTAAATCCGCTGTGGTACGGCGGTGCCTTTGCCATGGGCGCGATCGCCGGAGCCTTGGGCGACCGCGTTAATCTGGGCTTTTTGGCCGAGACCGAGCGCCAAGTCTATGACCACCTGGAGGACCATCTGTCGCGGCTTCCGGCCGCAGATGCGAAGTCGGCCGCGATTTTGCGGCAGATGCAGGTCGACGAGGACCACCACCGACAGGCCGCGCTCAAGCAGGGCGGCGTCGAGCTTCCGCAACCGGTTCAGGCCGGGATGCGGCTGGTGTCGCAGGTGATGACCCGCACCGCCTATTGGGTGTAGGTGGTCCGTCCGCTCAGGCGCTGATCGGCCCCAGTTCGACCACCTCGTGGCTGTGGGTGACCTCGGCAGTCTTGGCGAACATCAGCGTCGCCGAGCAGTATTTCTCAGCAGACAGGCGAATCGCGTGTTCGACGCGGTTCGGCAACAGGCCGTGGCCGCTGACCACAAAGTGCAAGTGGATCTTCGTGAACACCTTGGGGTCGGTCTCGGCGCGTTCTGCCTCGACCTGGCACTCGCAGGCGGCGACGTCTTGCTTGCTGTTGCGCAGAATGGTGACCACGTCGTAGCTGGTGCAACCACCAGCACCCACGAGCAGCAGTTCCATCGGACGCGGGCCGAGGTTGCGGCCACCGCCTTCAGGGGCGCCATCCATCACCAGCGCATGACCGCTTCCGGTCTCGCCCACAAAACAGACGTTTTCCAGCAGTTTGACGCGCGCTTTCACCCCAGTCTCCCCGGCAAATCGCGGGTCTGGCCCGCACAGGCGCGCGACTATACACCAGCCTCCGAACAAGCCGCGCCAGTCACGCGCACGGATGGGTGATCCGTGGCAAAGTTGGGCAAACTGACAGGCCTGCCATGAACCCTCGTCACAACTCCGACCGTCGTCGACTGTTGACCGCCCTGCGTGGACTCGGGCTGCTGGCGCTTGGCGGGTGGACCGGCGTTATACGCGCCGCGTCGCCAGTGCCGCTGCTGACGTTCAAGCCGGTCACGCTGGAGGCGGCCCTGCGTGAGGCCGGGGTGGACGCTGTGCAGCCGTCGGAGCAGCTCAGGTTGAACGCACCGGATGTTGCCGAGGACGGTTCGGCCGTGCAGATCAGCGTCAGCACCAGCCTGCCGGCGCGCCGACTGCTGGTTCTGGTCGAGAAAAACCGCATCCCGCTGGTCGCCAGTTTCGAGTTCCCGCCAGGAACGCGGCCCTTTCTCGCCACTCGCATCAAGATGGCGGGCGATTCGCGCGTGCTCGCGGTGGTCGAGGCCGACGGCCGCTGGTTCTCGGCCGCCCGCGAGGTGCGGGTGACCGTGGGCGGTTGTGGTGGTTAGGGGCGCCTGATGCCGCAACCTATGCGCATCCGTGCCATCGTCAAGGACGGCGTGGTCGACGTGCGGGTGCAGATCCGCCATCCGATGGAGTCGGGCTCGCGCAAAGACGAGGCCGGCGAGCTCATTCCGGCGTGGTACATCACGCGATTCAGCCTGACCGCCGGAGATCGGCTGCTGTTCGCCGCTCAACTCGGGCCGGGGGTCGCTCGCGATCCGCTGTTGCATATTCGCGTCGACGGCCTGGCTGCGGGTGACGAAGTGCTCGCTGCGTGGGAAGACAGCCGTGGCGAGACGCAAAGCGACCGCGCGCGAGTCGAGGCGCTGTGACACCGATAGGGCGTTGACGCAGTGCTTCGGCGGCTCGTATACTTACCGGCTTTAGTCCGGCTGCGCGTTTGTCGCCGGGCGCCACTGAGACGAGACATCTAATAATGAAAACGTTTTCCGCCAAGCCGCACGAAGTTCAGCGCGACTGGTTCGTCGTTGACGGCACCGACAAGGTGTTGGGCCGACTGGCGTCTGCCATCGCCCACCGTTTGCGCGGCAAGCACAAGGCCATCTACACCCCGCACGTTGATACCGGTGACTTCATCGTCGTCGTCAACGTCGAGAAGATCAAGGTGACCGGCAACAAGGCGCTGGACAAGAAGTACTACCGTCACAGCGGCTACCCGGGCGGTATCACCGAGACCACCTTCGGCAAGATGCAAGAGCGTTTCCCGGGCCGTGCCCTGGAAAAGGCGGTTAAGGGCATGCTGCCCAAGGGCCCGCTCGGCTACGCCATGATCAAGAAGCTCAAGCTCTACGCGGGCGAGAGCCATCCGCACTCGGCGCAACAGCCGCAGTCGCTCGACATCTAAGGAGCCACCAGTGATCGGCAAATATTATTACGGCACCGGCCGTCGCAAGAGCTCGGTGGCCCGCGTATTCATTCAGAGCGGCAGCGGCAAGTTCGTCATCAACGGTAAGACCATCGACGAGTATTTCGCTCGCGAGACCGGCCGTATGATCGCCCGTCAGCCGCTGGAAGTGACCGAGCACGTCAACCAGTTCGACGTCACGGTCAACGTTGACGGCGGCGGTGAGACTGGCCAAGCCGGCGCTGTTCGTCACGGCTTGGCACGTGCGCTGGTCGACTACAACGCCGATCTAAAGGGTGAGCTGCGTCGCCACGGTCTGATGACCCGCGATGCACGCGAGGTCGAACGGAAAAAAGTCGGTCTGCACAAAGCTCGTCGTCGCAAGCAGTTCTCGAAGCGTTAAATTTTTCAAAAACCGCCTTCGGGCGGTTTTTTCTTGGTCGGGGGCGCAACCATGGCTTATCAACCCATTCGCATCGGCATCGTTGGTGGGACCGGCTATACCGGGGTCGAGTTGCTGCGCCTGTTGGCCGCGCATCCAGCCGCCGAACTCGCGGTCATCACCTCGCGCAAGGACGCCGGTATGCCGGTGTCCGGAATGTTTCCGAACTTGCGTGGGCGGGTCGATCTGGCCTTCACTGAGCCGGACGTCAAGGCGCTGACTGCTTGCGATCTGGTGTTCTTCGCCACGCCCAATGGCATTGCCATGCAAGAGGCGGCGGAGTTGCTGAACGCCGGCACCCGGGTGATCGACCTGGCCGCCGACTTCCGCATCAAAGACATCGCCGAGTGGGAGCACTGGTACGGCATGACCCACGCCAGCCCGCAACTGGTCGCCCAAGCGGTTTACGGCCTGCCGGAAGTGAACCGTGAGGCGATCCGCAAGGCGCTGCTGGTGGCCAATCCAGGGTGCTATCCAACCGCGGTTCAGCTGGGCTTCATGCCGTTGTTGCGCGCCGGTGTGGTCGCTACCGAGGCTCTGATCGCCGACTGCAAGTCCGGTGTCAGCGGCGCTGGCCGCAAAGCCGAGATTCCGGCGTTGATGGCCGAAGCCGCGGACAACTTCAAGGCCTACGGCGTGCCGGGACACCGCCATCTGCCGGAGATCCGTCAAGGACTGGCTGCAATGGCCGCCAAGCCCGTCGGGCTCACCTTCGTGCCGCACCTGACGCCGTTGATCCGCGGCATCCACGCCACCCTGTACGCGCGCCTAACCGATCCCAGCGTCGATCTGCAGTCGCTGTTCGAGCAGACCTATGCCGGCGAGTCCTTCGTCGACGTTTTGCCCGCGGGTTCGCACCCGGAAACGCGTTCGGTGCGCGGCGCCAACACGTGTCGCATCGCGGTCCATCGGCCGCAGGGCGGCGACACCGTGGTGGTGCTTTCGGCCATCGACAATCTGGTCAAGGGCGCGGCGGGGCAGGCGGTCCAGAACATGAACCTGATGTTCGGATTGCCTGAGACTTTGGGAATCGACGGCATCGCCCTGTTGCCATAGGGGTTGAAGCGTCGCCCGCACGTCCCCATAATCAGTCCAGACCATTTTTGAGGTACATACCATGAACGCCGTCACCGATATCCCGGCCGCCATTCTGCTCACCGACAGCGCGACTGCAAAAGTGCGCGACCTGATCGCCGAAGAGGGCAACCCGGACGTGCGCTTGCGCGTGTTCGTTAGCGGCGGTGGCTGCTCGGGCTTCCAATATGGCTTCCAGTTCGAGGAGGCCGTTGCCGACGACGACACGGTCATCGAGAAGGACGGCGTTGCGCTGCTGGTCGACCCGATGAGCTACCAGTACCTGGCGGGCGCCGAGATCGACTACACCGAAGGCATCGAGGGCGCCCAGTTCGTCATTCGTAATCCGAACGCCACCACCACCTGTGGCTGCGGTTCGTCGTTCTCGGTTTGATGCCGCGCTAGCGTCGCGCAGTTTGCGCTAAGACAAAGGGGGCCTGTGGCCCCCTTGGTTTTTGGCGGGCTGGCTTTAGGCTGGACCGATGGCAATGTCACTGATGAACCTGGCGGCCGCCTGCGCCGCCGGTCTGGTCATCGGGCTCGAGCGCGGCTGGCAACTGCGTGACCAGCGCGAGGGCGGGCGGGTGGCTGGTCTGCGCACGTTCGCGCTGACGGCCTTGTTCGGAGGGCTGCTCGAGTTGCTCTCGACGCCGCCCTGGCACCTCCATGTGTTCGGAGGACTGCTCGCGGTGGCAGCACTGCTCGCCCGGGCTCGCGGGCCGGACGATGGTCACCATGATCGGGGCATGACCACAGCCATGGCCTTGCTAACCGCCTATGCCTTGGGCGCACTCGCTGGCGCCGGCGAGCCGCTGCTGGCCCTGGGTGTGGCCACCGTGGTGGCGGTGCTGCTCTACACCAAGCCGGCCTTGCACGGCTGGCTGCGTCTGATCCGCCCGTTTGAACTGACGGCTGCGCTGCAGTTGCTGATTCTGTCGCTGGTGATCTTGCCTCTTCTGCCGGACACCGGCGTGGGGCCCTACGCGGCCATCAACCCGTACCGCTTGTGGTGGATGGTGGTGTTGCTGGCTGCGTTGTCGCTGGCGGGTCACCTGGCGATGCGCATCACCGGGCCACAGCGCGGCCTGATGCTCACCGGGCTGCTGGGCGCCCTGGCGTCGTCGACGGCGGCGACATTGGCGATTTCCCGCCGCGTGCGCGAGCAGGCCGAACTCGTCCCGGTCGCAACCGCGGCTATCTTGGCGGCCTGTTCCATCATGTTTCTGCGTCTCTTGGTGGTGGCGGCCCTGGTGCAGTGGACCTTGCTAAAAGGATTGGCTTTGGCTTTCGGCGTGCCCGGGGCCCTTCTGATGCTGCTGGCGGCCGTTCAGTGGTGGCGTGGCGAGGTATCTCCGGATCGCATTGCCGCCATGGATGGCGCCGAGCCCTTTGGCTTGGCAGGCATCCTGCTGTTCGGCGGCTTGTTGGCGGCCAGTGCTGTCCTCGTGCCGCTTGTCGTGGCCAGGGCCGGTAGCACCGGCATCTACCTGTTGGCGTTGGTGGGCGGGGCAGGGGACGTCGACCCGTTTGCACTTGCTGTCGTCCACGACCTCGCTTCCGCCCGTCCAGGTATCGACACCGAGCTTGCCATCAAGGCGCTTGGTTTGGCCGGGCTCAGCAACACCTTGGTCAAGGCCGGTATCGCGATGGTCGTCGGCGGGCGACGTTTGGGTCTGCAAGTGGCGGCCGGGCTGGCCCTCGTCGGTGCCGTGAGTGCCGTGGCTTTGATGGTCTGACGGGTTGGGCCTTGATTAAGCGCTGTAGAGCGCACCAAGGACCCGCGGTCCGCGCGCCCCGGTGACCGCCGGCAGATTGCCCGGCTCCGCCAGAAGCCGTTGTTGCGCGAGCCAGGCGAAAGCCGCTGCCTCGACGTGGGTGGGCGCGAGGCCGTGGTCAGCGGTCGTCTCCACCACCATGTCGGGCAGATGCGCAGCCAGTCGAGCCAGAAGGTGCGCATTGTGTGCGCCACCACCGCAGACCAGCAGGCGGTGTGATCCAGCGGCGTGGGTGGTGACGGAATCAGCCAGCGTAGAGGCGGTGAATTCGGCCAGGGTGGCCTGTACATCGACATCGCGGAGGGGCTCGGGCCGCTGTGGGTCGCTTGACAAGCGCTCCAGCAACCACGGCAGGTCGAAGTCTTCACGGCCGCAACTCTTGGGCGGGGCTTTTTGGAAAAACGGGTGTTCGCGCAAGTGTCGCAACAGCGAGTCCTGTACCGAGCCCGAGGCAGCCCATTCGCCATTGTGGTCGTAGGCAAGTCCTCGGCAGCGATCGATCCAAGCGTCCATCAGCACATTGCCGGGTCCGCAATCGAATCCGGTCACTGCATGGTCCGGATGCAGCCGGGTCAGGTTAGCCATGCCGCCGATGTTGGCGATCACCCGAGCTTCTGTGGATTGCCAAAGCGCGGCATGAAACGCCGGGACCAGCGGCGCGCCCTGTCCACCGGCGGCGACGTCGCGACTGCGCAGATCGCACACCACGGGGGTACCCGTCAGCTCGGCGAGAAGGCTGCCGTTCAGGAGTTGCACAGTGAAACCCAGCTCTGGCTGATGGCGAACGGTTTGTCCGTGTGCGCCGATCGCGGCCAGCGCAGATGCCGAGATGCCGCAGCTCTCGCACAGGGCGAGCAAGGTCTCGGCGTAGTGCTCGGCGACGCGGTTGGCGGCCAGGCTCGCGGTCGTCAGCTCATCGGGTCCGGGCGTCTGCAGGCGCAGCAGGGCGTTGCGCAGATCCGCGTCGAATGGACGGTGGCGGTGGTGGAGTTCGGCGATGCCGGTGCCAGGCGGGTTAGCGAACCGCACCAGGACGGCGTCAGTGCCGTCGAGGCTGGTCCCGGACATGAGTCCGGCAAACCAGCGCCCAGCGTTCATTCAAAGCGGGCGAGGATGGTCTGCTTGGCCAGGCCGATCTGGCGATAGGCCAAATCACGCTGCCGTTCAAAGGTCCGACGGGCATCACCTAGCAGCGGCGGCGTCTCGGTCGACTTGGCGATTTTCGGGTCGACCTGCACCCCATTTGAGCGGAACTCGTAATGCAAGTGCGGTCCGGTGGCCATGCCTGTCATGCCGACGTAGCCGAGGGTCTGGCCCTGTTCAATGCGACTGCCCTTGCGCAAGCCGCCGGCGAAACCCGACAAATGCGCATAGGCGGTGCTGTAGCCGCCACTATGGCGCACCACGATGAGATTGCCGTAGCCGCCTGCCAAACCGATGGTATCGATTACGCCATCCGCTGTGGACCGCACGCGTGCACCCATCGGCGCGCCGTAGTCGATGCCGCGATGAGCCCGCCATTCCTGCAGCACTGGGTGGAAGCGAGCAGAGGTGAACCCAGAAGTAATCCGCGAGAATTCGAGCGGAGACAGCAGGAATTGCTTGTGCAGGCTCTTGCCATCAAACGTGTAGTACGCGCCACTCGATCCGGAGGCGGCGAACCAGTACGCCGTATGCGTGGCATCGCCATTGCGGAACTCCGCCGCGAGCACGCGTCCCGTACCGGCCGGCTCGCCGTCGCGCTGAATCTGTTCGTAGACCAGCCAGAAGCGGTCGCCTTTACGCAGCCCGCGGTGGAAGTCGATGACGCCGGAAAACACGTCCGCCAATTGCACGGCGACGGCGTCCGGGAGGCCCGCGTCGTCGGTGGCTGCAAACAGCGATGAGCGAATCTCCCCGCTGGCAAAGCGCGGAACCGTATTGGCACGGGCGTCGCGAGTTGCGGTACTGAAGCCGTCGTCATCGGCGCGGATGTCAACTTTGCGCTCGCTGCCAGCACCAAACTTGAGTTGTTGCAGGCGTCCGCCTTCGTCGGTCTCCACCTCAAGCGCTTGCCCCGGACGCAGTTTGCCGAGGTGACGACGTGCATCGGCGTCGCCCAGCAGTCGGCGGACGTCGACGTCGGCTACGCCTGCCCGCGCCAGCACGTCGCCTAAGGTGTCACCACGGCGCACGGTCTCGGTCGACCGGAAGCCGTCGCCTTGAGCCTCGTCGAGCGGAAGCAGGGCGAAGTCGTCACTTGGCGTCACGGTTTGCAGGGTCTGTAGGTCGAGGCTGCTTTGCGGGGCGAGACCGAAGGCGGTCATGACCACCAAAGAGCCGGTCAGCGCCAGAATGGCACTGATTAACCCGCGCCAAAGCGCGTGTTTGTGGGCAGCAGTCAGGCGGCTAAACGGTGAAGTCATTAGCAGGTGGGCGTCAACTTTCAATGCGATCACGGACGTCGTGGGCGCTCACATACGGCAAAATTAACACAAGGTGACAACATCTCAAACCCCCGACCAGCCGTTAAACGACTTTGCCCAGCGCGTGTGTCGCTGGCAAGCGAGCTACGGACGCCACGATTTGCCCTGGCAAACGCCCGACCCATACCGTGTCTGGCTATCGGAAGTGATGCTTCAGCAGACTCAGGTGGCGACTGTGCTGCCTGCCTTCCAGCGTTTTGTTTCGATCTGCCCCGACGTGGCGTCGCTGGCCCGAGCCGACCTCGACACGGTGCTGGGTTTGTGGTCCGGACTGGGCTATTACAGCCGTGCTCGCAACCTGCATCGCGCCGCAAGGATCATCGCCGATGCAGGATGTTTCCCGGACACCATCGAGGGCTGGAGGGCCTTGCCGGGCGTAGGGCGCTCGACGGCGGGGGCGGTGTGGTCGCTCGCCTTCGGGCGGCCCGCAGCCATTCTCGATGGCAACGTCAAGCGCGTGCTGGCGCGACACGCTGGCATCGAGGGCTGGCCGGGTGATTCGGTCACGGCGGCTCGGCTCTGGCGAGAAGCCGAGTCGCGCGTTCCCGCCACCGAGTGCGCCACCTACACTCAGGGCTTGATGGACCTTGGCGCCACGCTGTGCCATCGACGCCGGCCCGATTGCGCGGCGTGTCCAGTTGGCTCAGATTGCGTCGCGCACCGTGATCAGCGGATTGCCGAATTGCCGGCGGCGAGGCCGCGCCGCGACCGGGCGGTGGTCGCGCTGCCCTTGCAGTTGCATTGTGATGCACGTCGGGTGTGGCTACAGCAGCGTCCCCAGAGCGGTGTCTGGGGTGGCCTCTGGTGCTTGCCGGAGGGGGCTGGTGGCATCGTGCAACGGACGCTGCGCCACGATCTGACGCATCGGCGACTCGAGATCGCGGTCATGCGCGCCAGCTCTGACCCGTCTGCTGAGCACGGCGGCCGCTGGTTCGATTGGACGGAGGTCTGGCAATTGGGCTTGCCCAAGCCGGTCCGCGATATCCTTGTCGATGCACACCAATCCCACGAAGCGAACGCGCGGTCGCCGCGACCTTGAGGGCGAGTTCCGAAGGCCTATGACACGCTTTACTTGGCCCACCAGGGTCTATTACGAAGACACCGACGCGGGTGGCGTCGTCTACTTCGCCAATTACCTGCGATTCATGGAGCGCGCGCGCACCGAGTGGCTGCGGCACCTCGGATTCGACCAGAGCGCCTTGCGCGAAACCTATGGCATCGTCTACGTCGTGCGTCGGGTCGAGGCCGATTATCAGGCGCCGGCACGGTTGGACGACGCGCTCACGGTGCAGTGCCAGCTGGTCGAATTGAGCCGGGTTGCTTTGCGGTTTGAGCAGACCATCGAGCGCGGTGACGAGATTCTGGTGCGCGGCGGCAGCGACGTGATCTGCGTCGGTGCTGATACGCTGCGACCTTGTCGCATGCCGGAGCCTCTGATGGACGCGCTCCGTGACCAATTGCAGCCGATCTCTCCGTCAAACTGACCGTCAAGGCCACCTGCCATGCCCACTGCCAATGCCGATCTGTCTCTCCTGACTCTGGTTCAGAATGCCAGCCTGCTGGTGCAGTTGGTCATGCTGCTATTGCTGCTGGCCTCGATGCTGTCGTGGTGGCACATCTTCCGCAAACACTTCGCGGTTCGCGAGCAGCAGCAATTGGCCGAGGACTTCGAGCAGCGGTTCTGGAAGGGTGGTGACTTGCAGCTGCTGCACCAGAGCTTGCCCGGCAACGACGGTGGCGCGATGGGTCGCGTGTTTCGCGCCGGCTTCGAGGAGTTCGTCAAGCTGCGCAAACAGACTGGCATCGATCCGACTTCGATGGCTGACAGCACTCGACGGGCGATGCAGGCCACCTATCGCCGCGAGATGGATGCTTTGGAGGCACACCTGTCGTTTCTCGCCTCGGTGGGTTCGGTGTCGCCCTACATCGGTCTTTTCGGAACGGTCTGGGGCATCATGAATGCGTTCCGCGGTTTGGCCAACGTCTCGCAGGCGACGCTTGCGCAGGTCGCGCCGGGCATCGCCGAGGCCTTGGTGGCTACTGCCATGGGCTTGTTCGCCGCGATTCCGGCGGTCATCGCCTACAACCGGTTCAGCGCCGACATCGACCGTCTCGCCATTCGTCTCGAGAGCTTCATGGAAGAGTGCTCGAACATTCTGCAGCGCCAGGCGCGCTCGGTTCGCTGAGGGGTTCGCGATGCGCCGTCAGCGTCGGCTTAAAGCGGACATCAACGTGGTGCCCTACATCGATGTCATGCTGGTGTTGCTGGTCATTTTTATGGTGACGGCGCCGATGATGCAGCCCGTTGAGATCACGCTCCCGAGCGTTGGCAAGGGGGCGTCACCCGCAGTCAAACCGATCGAAGTACAGATCAGCGCGGATGGCCGATTGCAATGGCGCGATCTCGCCGAGGGTGGTTCGCTGACTCGTGGCAACGACGCGGCGCTGCTGGCGGCGGTCAAGGCCAAGCAGTCTGCTCATCCTGATCAGCCGGTGGTGATCGCCGCTGACCGCTCGGTGCGCTACGAGTCGGTGTTGCGGGTGATGGACTTGCTGCAGCGCGAAAACGTTGCGCGAGTCGGGCTGTTGGCGCAACCGTTGCCCGCCACGCCGACCGCCGGCGCGCGGCCCTGATCGACCATGGGTTCGCGGCCACCGTTCGCTACGGCGGGTCCGGTGTTCACCGAGCACGCACGCCTGTCGGCTTTGCTCGCGCTTGCGGTGCACGCGGTGTTCGTCGCCTTGTTGGTGTTCGCGGTGAGCTGGCAGACCCGGCCGGCCCCGGTGGTCGCCGAGGTCTGGGACGCGCTGCCATCGGCCGAGCCTGCGCCACCACCTACCCCCGTCGAGGCGCCACCGCCGCCGCCAGCGGCTGAACCTCCGCCTGAGCCGGTCAAGGCGCCACCCCGCCCGGCTCCGGTCGTCGAGCCCAAATCGGCTCCCAAGGTCGAGGCCAAGCCTGACATCGCGCTGGAGCAGCAGAAAAAGGCCAAGCAGCGCAAAGAACAGGAAACGCGTGAGCAGGCGCTTCGGGAGGCGGCAAAGCAGCTTGAAACCCGCAAACTGGCTGACGTTGAGGCACGACATCGTCGCGAGTTGCAGGAGGCGCAGCGGCGCGACGACGAGTTGCGAGCCGAACGCGAGGCCGCTGACCGCGTCGCTCAACAGGCCGCTCAAGCCGCCGAACAGGCCCGGCAGCGCGAGACTCAGGCGGCTCAGGCGGCGGCACAACAGGCTCGTGCGCGGGCCGTCGACATCTACCGTGCGCAGATCATGCGGGCGGTGCGCGCCCGTTTGGTGACGCCGCCGGGTGTTCAGGGCAACCCCCAGGCTGAGCTTCGCGTGCTGCAGTTACCGACGGGCGAAGTTCTCTCGGCCAAACTGACCCGCTCGAGTGGCGACACTGCCTACGACGCGGCGGTCGAGCGAGCCGTGCTGGCGGCCAGTCCCCTGCCTTTGCCAGCCGATCGCAGCCTGTTCAGCCGGGAGTTGTTGTTGCAGTTTCGGCTCAACGAATAAGGCCAGTGAATTCCGTTATTCTCGCGGCCATGACCCGCCTATTGCGATCACTGCTCCTGACACTGCTGTGCCCTGCGTTCTTTGGCGCTGTGGCGCAAGCGGCCGAACCGTTGAGCGTTGAAATCGTCGGCGCCGGTGCCAGCCAGATCCCCATCGCCATCGCGCCACTATCGTCCGAGCCGCTGCTGCCGGAGGGGCTCTCTGATGTGGTCGCCGCCGACCTCAACCGCAGCGGGCTGTTTCGGCTGATCGACGCCAGCGCCATCTCGCCGCGCCCGGCCGACATCGCTCAACTCAACGTTGCCGAATGGCGGAATCGCGGCACCGACGCCATGCTCATCGGCCGCGTCAATCCGTTGCCGGGTGGCAAGTGGGAGATCCAAGTGCGTTTGGTCGATCTCGCCAAAGGCAGCCAGTTGCTGGGTCTGAGTTACTCGATCGAGGGGCGACAGGTGCGCACCACGGCGCACAAGATCGCTGACGCCGTTTTCGAAAAGCTGACTGGGGTGCCTGGCGTGTTCAGTACTCGCATCGCCTACGTGACGCGGCAAGCCAAGCGCTTCGAGTTGCTGGTCGCCGATGCAGACGGCTTCAACCCGAAACCGGTGTTCACCTCCGCCGAGCCGATCATCTCGCCGCGCTGGTCGCCCGATGGCGGTCGTCTGGCGTACGTGTCGTTCGAACGCAAAAAGCCGGTGGTGGTGGTGCAGACGCTCAACAATGGGCAGCGTCAGGTGGTCGCTGATTTCCGCGGATCGAACTCGGCGCCGGCATGGTCGCCGGATGGCAGCCGGCTCGCGGTCACGCTGACCCGTGATGGCTCTTCCCAGATCTACTTGATGCCGGCGACGGGTGGCGTGCCGGAGCGCCTGATGAAAACGAGCCCGGCCAACGATACCGAGGCCATGTTCAGCGCAGACGGCAAGTTCATCTTCTTCACCTCAGATCGCGGTGGTGGCCCGCAGGTCTACCGCATCGCGACCAACGGCGGCACTGCCGAGCGGCTGACTTTCGAGGGCGATTACAACGTCTCGCCGAGGCCGACGCCCGATGGTCGTGGCTTTGTCTTTATCCAGCGTTATGCTGGAAAATTCAGGGTTATGGTTCAGGATCTGGTCAACCGTCAGGTTTTGCCGCTTACCGAAGGGCCAGCCGATGAGTCGCCCAGCCTCGCGCCCAACGGTCAGCTGGTTTTGTTCGGGCGGCTGCTCGGTGGCCGTGGAGAGCTGTCAGCTGTGTCCATCGACGGACGTACTCGCCAGCGGCTGAGTCTGTCCGCTGGCGACGCCCGTGAACCGGCGTGGGGTCCCTTGGGTCAATGAGTTTTGAAGAGTCGCAGTTGAGTGCTGTTGTTACCAATCACCTAATTTGTTGAGGTTCCTATGAAGCACACCATCACCAATATCCTGCTGTTGAGCGCGGTTGCCGTCGCTTTGGGCGCCTGCGCCAGCAAAAAGCCGGCATCGCAAGCCACCGCTAGCATCGAAGACCGCAACGCCGCCGCAGCGTCGTCCCAATCGGATGCGGGCAAGGCTGGCAAGGACGACGTGGTCGCCCGCACCATGGACGATGACGGCTCTGGCGACGTGGCTGGGGCACCGGCGGCGCGTCAGATCTTTTTTGATCTGGACCAGTACACCATCAAGGCCGCATACCAGCCGGTAGTGCAAGCCACCGCCGATTTCCTCAAGAGCCGCCCCAAGGTCAAGCTCATCGTTCAGGGCAATACCGACGACCGAGGCAGCCGTGAGTACAACCTCTCTCTCGGTCAAAAGCGTGCAGAGGCCGTGCGCAAGGCCCTGGGCGTGTTGGGCGTTGCTGACGATCGCGTCGAGGCCGTGAGCTTTGGCGAAGAGAAGCCGATGGCCGAATGCGCCAACGAATCGTGCTGGTCGAAGAATCGCCGCGCTGACATCGTTTACCAAGCGCGTTGATGCGGCATCGCTTGCTCTTGGCGGTCGCGCTCGCGTGTGCGGCGCTGCCCGCCCAAGCTGCCCTGTTCGGCGACTCCGAGGCGCACAAGCGCATCGATGAGCAAGTCAAGGCGGTGCAGGGGCTTGCCGAGCAAATCAAGGCGATCGATGGCCGTGTCGGTGGACTGGAGGGCACGGTCAACAGCGGCACACTGCTGAATTTGCTGAATCAGATCGAAGCGCTCAACGCCGAGATCGCCCGACTGCGTGGTGAGCTAGAGACCGCCAACAACCGTCTCGAGATCGGGGACAAGCGCGTGCGCGACTTGTACCTCGACCTCGACGGTCGCATGCGTGCCCTGGAGACGCCGGCGGCGAACGCACCGGCTTCAGCCCCTGGTGCGGCGCCGGATGCTGCTGTCGCGCCACCATCCCTACCCGCCGAGACGGCCCCCATGCCGGCCGCCGCTACTGGCGCGATGCCGACGCCGGCCACCGCACCCAGTCCGACGGGCTCACCGAAGTCGGCTGTTGCCGCCACCCTGACTCCGATGCGGCCCGGAGCGTCCGGCGAACTGGCTTCGGAGACCGCTGATTACGAGGCCGCCCATGCCGTTCGGCGCGAGGGGCGATTTGCCGATGCCGCCCGTCTGTTCGCCCAGTTCGTGGCCGCTCATCCGGCCAGCGCGTTGGCGCCGCCCGCTCAGTATTGGACTGGCGATTCCTTGTTCAATGCCAAGGACTACCGTGGGGCGATCACTGCACATCGCACGCTGATAGACACCTACCCGAACAGCGCAAAGATTCCCGACTCGATGCTGAACATGGCCAGCTGCCTGCGCGAGTCCGGCGAGGCCGCCAGCGAGCGCAAATTGCTAGAGCAGCTGGTGGCGCGCTTTCCGGCCAGTGAGGCCGCCGAGAAGGCTCGCAAGCGACTTACTGCCCGACGCTGATGAACCACGGCGTGTCAGGCCCGGTTGCGGCGACGCTCCGCATCAACGAGGTGTTCTTTTCGCTGCAAGGCGAATCAAGCCGAGTGGGCTTGCCGACCGTGTTCGTGCGCCTCACCGGATGCCCCTTGCGCTGCCGCTGGTGCGACACCGAGTACGCGTTCCACGAGGGCGCATCGCGTAGCCTCGACGATGTTTTCGCGGAGATCGGGCAGCATCCCACCCGTGAGGTGTGTGTCACCGGTGGCGAGCCGCTGGCTCAACCTGCTGTGCATCAGCTCATGACGCGTCTGCTCGACGCCGGCTATCGCGTGTCCCTCGAAACCAGTGGCGCGCTCGACACCGCCGCTGTTGACCCGCGGGTGAGGGTGGTGATGGACCTCAAGTGTCCCGGCTCCGACGAGCTGGAACGCAATCACTGGGACAATCTCCGCAACCTGCGCGCCCACGATGAAGTCAAGTTCGTGCTGGCCGATCGCGCCGATTACGAGTGGATGCGCGAAGTGGTGCTCCGCGAACGCTTGCCGGAGCGCTGCGGCGTGTTGGCCTCGCCGGTGTGGGGCGAGCTTGAGCCCGGCCAACTGGCCGATTGGCTGTTGGCGGACGGGTTGCCGGTGCGCCTGCAGGTGCAGCTGCACAAGGTCCTCTGGCAGGACGCTCGCGGTCGATGATTGCCGGGCTTGCGCATCTGGAGGCGGGGGCGGGGCGCCCAGCGGTGGTTCTGCTCTCCGGCGGTCTGGATTCGACGACCACGCTGGCGGTAGCCATAAGGGCTGGCTGGCGTTGTTACGCCCTGTCCTTTGATTACGGGCAGCGGCATCGCGCCGAACTGGATGCCGCTGCGATCGTGGCGGCCACCCTGGGTGCCAGTCAGCACCGCACGCTGTGTCTCGACGTGTCGGCGTTCGCCGGATCGGCACTGACCGACACTGGCATCGCGGTGCCAGAAACCGAGCTGGCGGGCATCCCACCCACCTATGTTCCGGCGCGCAACACCGTGTTTTTGGCGCTGGCGCTGGCTTGGGCCGAGACGCTGGGCGCCAGCGACATCTTCATCGGCGCGAATGCCCTTGATTACTCAGGGTATCCGGATTGTCGTCCGGATTATCTGGCCGCCTTCGAGGCGATGGCCAATTTGGCCACCAAGGCCGCGGTGGAGGGCGCTCGTGTCAGCATTCGAGCGCCGCTGATAAATCTCAGCAAAGCGCAGATCGTGAGCACTGGCCTCGAGTTGGGGCTCGATCTGGCCACAACCGTATCGTGCTACCAAGCGGATGCCAATGGGCGTGCGTGTGGGCGCTGCGATTCCTGCCGACTGCGCAAAAAAGGCTTTGCTGAGGCCGGTCAGCCCGACCCAACGCGCTACCGCGGCTGAGGTCGGCGGTTGTGGCGACCTAACGCACCAGAATGACCGGACGGCGCGCCACCTGCAGCAGTTGATTGGCGACCGACCCTAGCAGTACGCCGGCGATGCCACCCAAACCACGACCACCGATGACGATGGCCTGGCAATCGTACTGCTCGGATGCGAGGTCGATCGATTCCACCACCGCGCCAATGACGATGTGCGACTCGCTCGCCAGACCCGCCGCAGCGACGCGCGCCTCGGCGGCGGCGAGCTGCTTGCGCCCCTCGTCTTCGTGATAGCGATGCAATTCGTCACCACCGATGAATAGCTGGACGTCACCGGAAAAGCGGCTCTGCACATTCAGCAGCACGATGCTTGCCGGGGCTGACAGCGTTTGCGCCAGGCCGATCGCATGATCCACCGCCCGCAGCGAAGGTTCGGAGCCGTCGACCGGCAGAAGCAGGCGGGTCTGCCCCTGCGGGTTGGTCCAGATGTTCGCGGTCATCGCGTGTGCTCCGGGTGGATTTCCTCGAGGACGTTGCTTTGGGCCCGCGCCGCCAGCCAGCGACCGAGCCCCAGCACCAGCGCAACGCCGGCGATGCCGAAGGCGATCTTGAGCCACGGCATCGCTGTTAGCACATCGGCATACAGCGGATCAGTGATGATCGTGCCGCCAGCCACCCATCCCAGCAGGGCGCCGCCAGCGGTGATGATGATCGGCAATCGCTCCATCCATTTCATGATCAAGGTCGATGAGAAAATGATCAGCGGGATACTGATGGCGAGGCCTAACACCAGCAGCAGGATGCTGCCGCCGGCCGCTGCCGCAACCCCGATGACGTTGTCTAGGCTCATGACAAAGTCGGCGATCAGAACGATTCGGACCGCTTGCCAAAAGTCCGATGCGCCTTCGTCACCGTCACCGTCGCCCTCATCTTCGGGAACCAGCAGCTTGACCGCAATCCACAGCAGCAATAAACCGCCAACGGTTTTGACAAAGGGCAAATCCAGTAGCACGGCCGCAAACAGCGTTAACACCACGCGCAAGACAATCGCGCCCGCCGAGCCGACCAAGATCGCCCGGTTGCGTTGCGCTTCAGGCAGTCGCCGCGCCGCCAGCGCGATCACAACGGCATTGTCTCCAGACAGTACGATGTTGATGCCAATGATCTGGATCAGGCCGAGCCAAAAGGCAGCACTGTTGATTTCGGAGAGGAGTTCGCTCATTGCCGTTCGATGACGCCGAAAAACAGCGATTATAGCTGTCTCAGAACCTCGGCATTCTTGGCTCAGCGGCCAATTGTCCTATGCGCACTTACCTCGACCTTCTGCAGCACATCCTCGATCACGGTTGTGACAAGACCGATCGCACGGGTACCGGCACGCGCTCTGTGTTTGGCTACCAGATGCGTTTCGACCTGTCCGAAGGCTTCCCGCTGCTGACCACCAAGAAGCTGCACACGCGCAGCATCGTTCATGAGCTGCTGTGGTTCTTGCGCGGTGAGACCAACGTCCGCAGCTTGCAAGAGGCGGGCGTCACCATATGGGACGAGTGGGCAGATGAGCGTGGCGAGCTCGGCCCGGTCTACGGCCACCAGTGGCGCCACTGGCCAGCTCGCGATGGTGGTGAGATCGATCAGATCCGCCAGCTCGTCGACGCTATCCGTCGCAACCCGGATTCTCGGCGTCACATCGTGTCTGCTTGGAATCCGGCTGACGTCGACCGCATGGCCCTGCCACCCTGTCATGCTCTGTTCCAGTTCTATGTGGCGGGTGGACGCTTGTCCTGTCAGCTCTATCAACGCAGTGCCGACGTGTTTCTGGGCGTGCCTTTCAATATCGCCAGCTACGCCTTGCTGACCCACATGGTGGCGCAGGTGTGTGAGCTCACGCCGGGCGAGTTCGTACACACCCTCGGCGACGCGCATCTGTACGCCAACCATCTCGATCAGGCGCGCCTTCAGCTGACCCGCAGTCCGCTGCCTTTGCCGAAGCTCTGGCTCAACCCTGCGGTGCGCGACATTTTCGCGTTCACGTTCGACGACGTCCGCATCGAAGGTTACGATAGCCACCCGCACATCGCCGCGCCGATCGCCGTCTGAACCGATGCTCACGCCCAAGACCCTCACCCTGCTGGTGGCCCGAAGTCGCAACGGCGTGATCGGTGTCGACAACCGCTTGCCCTGGCACCTGCCCGAGGACTTAAAGCGGTTTCGTGCATTGACCATGGGGCATCCCATCATCATGGGGCGCCGCACCTGGGATTCGATTGGCCGGCCGCTACCGGGACGCCGATCGATCGTGGTCACTCGAGACACGGGATGGCGCGCTGAAGGCGCCGAGGTGGCGCACAGCATTGGCGACGCGCTGGTCCGTTGCGCGGGCTCTGAGCGACCCTATGTGGTGGGCGGGGGCGAGCTGTACGAGGCCACCCTGCATTTGGCTACCCACATCGAGTTGACCGAGGTCGACATCGACATTGAGGGCGATACCCGCTTTCCCCAGCTCGACCTGAGCCAGTGGCGCGAAGTCCGGCGGGAGCCGGCGCGGTCCGGCGATCTCAGCTATGCCTTCGTCACCCTTGAACGGGTGGTAGGGCTGAGTCTGGGCCTCTAACGCCCTTGCGAGCTGCCGCCGCGCGGTGTTTTGCGGCGACGGTCGGCGGTCTGGCGATTGCGCGAACGGGTATCCAGCGAGCCGCCACGGCGCTTGGGCGTGTCGGCCGCCGAGCGCCGCGAGCCCGGCACCTTGGCCAGCGTCGGGCGTCGGCGCGGCGCCTCCGGAGTCGGTGCTTCGGGTTTGGGGCGCCACAGCACCAGGGTCTTGCCGATGTGTTGCACCGCGGCCGAAGCGGTTGCCGAGCAGAGTGCGTCCAGCATCGCGTTGCGATCGTCGCGCACCTCGTCGAGGATGCGGACCTTGATCAAACCATGCGCAGCCAGTGCGCGGTCAGTTTCGGCGATCACCGTCTCGGACAGCCCATGCTGGCCGATGATGACCACGGGTTTGAGGGGGTGAGCTTCGGCTTTAAGTGCGCGGCGCTGGGCCGACGTCAGTTCGATGGGTGCATTCATTCGCGAATGATACGTGTCGGCCGGCGATAATGGCCCAATGATCAAAAAAGCCAGCAGCAAACGGTGGATGCAAGAGCACGTCACCGACCATTTCGTCAAACAGGCGCAAAAGGACGGCTATCGCTCGCGCGCGGCCTACAAGCTGCTCGAGATCGCGCAAAAGGACCGGCTGCTCGCCCCTGGCTCGATCGTCTTCGATCTCGGTGCCGCACCGGGTGGCTGGTCTCAAGTCGTAGCCAAAGCGGTCGGTGCGAACGGCCGCGTGTTCGCCGTCGACCTGCTCGCGGTCCAGCCCGTGCACGGCGTACAAATGTTTCGCGGGGACTTCACCGAAGCGGAGATGCGGCAGACCCTACTCAACCTGGCGCCGCAGGGTGCAGACCTTGTTTTGTCCGACATGGCCCCCAATATCAGTGGTATCGCCGACCGCGATCAGCGCCTGAGCTTCGAACTGGCCGAACTCGCGGTCGAATTCGCAGCTGACGCGCTTAAGCCTGGCGGGCATGTTTTGCTCAAGGTGTTTCAGAGCGAGTGGGTGGACGAGCTTCGTGGCCGGATGTCCGAACTTTTCAGCCGGGTGCTCGTCCGAAAACCAGAAGCGTCGCGTGGGCGCAGCGCCGAAGTATTCCTGCTAGGGCAGGGGCGGCGTCACCCGTCTGACAAAACGAGCTGCACGGCTTCGGCAGAATCGACTTAGAATCCTCGAAACGCTTGATTGCAAAAGGTCCCGACTCTTGAACAACGTTGCCAAGAACATCGCCATTTGGCTCGTCATCGCTCTGGTGATGATGGCCGTCTTTAATCAGTTCGGCGATCGTCGCGCCGCGCAGTCGCACATCGAGTACTCCCAGTTCATCGATGACGTCAAAGGCGGCCGAGTGTCGAAGGTGATTATCGAGGGCCATGTCATCAAAGGTCAGCGCAGTGACCAGACCACCTTCACCACCTACGCACCCACCGATCCGTGGATGGTTTCCGATCTCTTGAAGTCGGGTGTCAAGGTCGAAGCCAAGCCGGAAGAAGAACCGTCGTTCTTGATGAGCCTGTTTGTGTCGTGGTTCCCGATGCTGCTGTTGATCGGCGTGTGGGTGTTCTTCATGCGCCAGATGCAGGGCGGTGGACGCGGCGGCGCTTTCAGCTTCGGCAAGAGTCGCGCCCGCCTGCTCGATGAGTCGACCAACACCATCACCTTTGCCGACGTCGCCGGCTGCGAAGAGGCTAAAGAAGAAGTCGCCGAACTGGTCGATTTTCTGCGCGATCCGTCACGCTTCCAGAAATTGGGCGGGCGCATCCCGCGTGGCGTGCTGATGGTCGGTAGCCCCGGTACCGGCAAGACGTTGCTCGCCAAAGCCATTGCTGGTGAGGCGAAGGTGCCGTTCTTCAGCATCTCGGGTTCGGATTTCGTCGAGATGTTCGTCGGTGTTGGCGCGGCGCGTGTGCGCGACATGTTTGAGACCGCCAAAAAGCAGTCGCCCTGCATCGTCTTCATCGATGAAATTGACGCCGTGGGTCGTCAGCGCGGGGCAGGTCTCGGCGGCGGTAACGACGAGCGCGAACAGACGCTCAACCAGTTGCTGGTCGAGATGGATGGTTTCGAGCCCAACTCGGGGACTATCGTCATCGCCGCGACCAACCGCCCCGACGTGCTTGACCCCGCCTTGTTGCGTCCCGGCCGGTTCGACCGTCAGGTGGTGGTGCCCTTGCCGGACATTCGCGGTCGTGAGCAGATCCTCAATGTCCACATGCGCAAGGTGCCGATTTCGCCGGATGTGCAGCCAGACATCCTGGCTCGTGGCACACCCGGTTTCTCCGGCGCTGACCTAGCCAATCTGGTCAACGAGGCTGCGCTGTTCGCGGCTCGGGGTCAGAAACGTTTGGTCGATATGGAAGATTTCGAGCGCGCCAAAGACAAGATCATGATGGGCGCTGAGCGTCGGTCGATGGTCATGCCCGAGCACGAACGCAAAAACACCGCGTATCACGAATCGGGCCACGCCATCGTCGCGCGCCTCTTGCCCAAGACCGATCCGGTGCACAAGGTCACCATCATCCCGCGCGGCCGCGCGCTGGGTGTGACCATGCAGCTGCCGCAGGAAGATCGTTACAGCATGGACCGTGCTCAAATCCTCGAAAACATCGCTGTGCTGTTCGGTGGTCGCATTGCCGAAGAGCTGTTTATGGATCAGATGACGACCGGCGCCAGCAACGACTTCCAGCGTGCCACCGACATGGCTCGCCGCATGGTCACCGAGTGGGGCATGAGCGATGCCTTGGGCCCGATGGTGTACGCCGAGAATGAGCAAGAGGTGTTCCTCGGTCGTTCTGTGACCAGCACCAAGAACGTTTCCGAAGCGACGCAGCAAAAGGTCGACGCGGAAGTCCGGCGCATCATCGACGAGCAATACGCGCTGGCGCGTCGCCTGCTCGACGAGAACCGCGACAAGGTGCACACCATGGCCAATGCGCTGCTCGAATGGGAAACCATCGATGCCGATCAGGTGAACGACATCATGGCGGGCCGTCCCCCGCGCGCACCCAAGCCGAGCATGGCGGTCAATAAGCCGCCGGCATCGGGTTCCACGGGTGGTGGATCGGCGGCAGCCGGCAATCCCAGCGAGTCGCCGGCCTAAGGTCGTCCCGTCGGTGGCTCTGTCTTCGGCCGCGGCTTGGGCGTGCGGACGCTTCCGGCTGTCGCTAGAGCGTCCGCTGGTGATGGGTATTGTCAACGTCACCCCTGACTCGTTCTCGGACGGCGGCCGGCACGACAACACGGTGGCAGCAATTGCGCACGCCCGAGCCTTGATTGCGCAGGGGGCCGATATCCTCGACATTGGTGGCGAGTCGACGCGCCCCGGCGCTGAGCCGGTGCCCTTGCAGATGGAGCTCGATCGCGTACTGCCCGTCATCGAGGCGCTCTCGGAAGACGCGGTGCCGCTGTCGATCGACACCTATAAACCGCCGGTGATGGCTGCGGCATTGGCGGCCGGCGTCAGTATTGTCAACGATGTGTTCGCGTTGCGGCAGAGCGGCGCGCTCGAGGCAGTCGCGGCATCCTCTGCCGGCGTCTGCCTGATGCACATGCAAGGCACACCGCAGACCATGCAGACCGATCCTGAGTACGGCGATGTTCTTGCCGAGGTCCGCGCTTTTTTGTCGCAACGCGCGGAGCGTTGCGTCGCTGCCGGTATCGCACGGGACCGCATCGTCATCGACCCAGGCTTCGGTTTCGGCAAGACCACCGCTCACAACCTCGCGCTGTTGCGGGGCATCGGTGAGTTGGCCGCCAGCGGCTTTCCAGTTCTGGCGGGGCTGTCGCGCAAATCCGTGCTTGGCCGTCTGACCACCCGCGAGTTGCCAGCCGACCGGGTCGCCGGCAGCGTGGCCAGCGCGCTGATTGCAGTTCAAAACGGCGCGCGTGTTCTGCGGGTACACGACGTCGCTGCCACGGTCGACATGCTGCGCGTCTGGCAGGCAGTGGAGGCGGCGTGAGTCAGCGTTATTTTGGTACCGACGGCATTCGTGGCACCGTCGGGCGCTCGCCAATCACGCCCGACTTTATGACGCGTCTGGGTATGGCCATCGGCTCGGTGTTGCGAGACAGCGCGTCCGGCGCAGCGCGTCCGGCCGTGGTGGTCGGCAAAGATACCCGGGTCTCGGGCTACATGATCGAATCCGCGCTCGAGGCCGGCTTGTTAGCCGCGGGTGTCGACGTGCACCTGTGCGGCCCCCTGCCAACTCCGGGCGTGGCCTACTTGACGCGGGCCTTGCGCCTGTCAGCTGGGGTGGTCATCTCCGCGTCGCACAACCCCTATCCCGACAATGGCATCAAGCTGTTCTCGGCGAGTGGCGAAAAGCTGTCGGATGCGCTGGAAGCCGCCATTGAGGCGCGCCTGGACGCCGCTCCGACCTGCCTCGACTCTGACCGGCTGGGTCGGGCGTACCGGGTCGAGGCGGCTGTCGAGCGCTACGTCGAGTTCTGCAAAAGTACGCTGCCGTCCGACTTTGATCTCCGCGGCTTGCGCTTGGTTGTCGACTGCGCGCATGGGGCCGCCTACGACGCCGCACCCCGCGTGTTTCGCGAGCTCGGCGCCGATGTGGTCGCCATGGGCCACCAGCCCGACGGCTTCAACATCAATGCGGGTGTCGGCGCGACGCATCCCGAGGCCTTGAGTCAGGCGGTGACGACCCACCGTGCCGATGCCGGGGTCGCTCTGGATGGCGATGGCGACCGCTTGATTATGGTTGATGCCGACGGCACGGTGATCGATGGTGACCAGCTCCTGTACGTCATCGCCGCCGATCGTCAGCGACGAGGATTGCGCGACGCTGGAGTTGTCGGCACGGTCATGACCAATCTCGGCGTTGAAATCGCGCTGCGTCGCATCGGCATCGAATTGCGACGGGCACCGGTGGGCGACCGTCACGTACTGGCCATGCTGCAACAGCTGGGGTGGTGTGTGGGCGGCGAGGGGTCGGGCCATCTGGTCTGCCTCGACCAGCATTCCACTGGCGACGGCATCATCGCTGCGCTGCAGGTGTTGCGTGCGATGCGCGAATCCGCCTCGCGCCTCGACGCGCTCCTTGCGCCTGTCGGTTTGCTGCCGCAGGTGCTCATCAACGTGGCGCTCCAAACGTCCGGCCGCCCGCCCGTCGAGACGCTAGAAAGCGAGGCGGTTCGTGCCGCCGTTCGTCATGTCGAAGCTGAACTCGGCCCAGACGGGCGCATCGTGTTGCGGCCCTCGGGCACCGAACCGGTGATCCGCGTCATGGTTGAGGGGCGCGACGAGCATCAAGTCAAGCGATGCGCGGAGACGCTGTCCGACGCGGTGCGCGGGGCGGCTTGACCTTCAACATTTCGTCACCTGTCTGTAATGTTCAGTCGATAGGCTCCGAGTGGTCAATTTTTTGCTGCCCGTTACCACGGCGCATCTTTCAACGAAGTTACTTCAGGAGTTTCTCCATGCGTTTTAACAAGCTCTCGATTCTTGCTGGCGCCGTGATGGCTCTGTCGTCCCTGGCCGCACAAGCCGCTGAAATTACTGGTGCTGGCGCAACCTTTCCGGCACCGATGTACGCCAAGTGGGCCGAAGCCTACAAGGCAGCAACCGGCAATCAGCTGAACTACCAAGCCATCGGCTCGGGTGGTGGCCAAAAGCAGATCATCGCCAAGACCGTTGATTTCGGCGCCACTGATGACCCGTTGGGTGCTCGGCTGGCTGAAGAGAAGCTCCTCCAGTTCCCCGCCATTATCGGTGGCGTTGTGGCCGTTGTGAATGTGCCGGGTATCACTCCGGGCCAGCTCACCATGAACGGCAAGGTGCTTGGTGACATCTTTCGTGGCGCCATCACCACTTGGAACGACGCCAAGATCGCTGCGATCAACCCGGGCGTGACCCTGCCGGCGACCCCGATCACCCTGGTTTATCGTTCGGACTCGTCGGGTACCACCGCGACCTTCACCGACTATCTGGGCTTCACCAACGACAAGTTCGCCACCGAGATCGGTATCGGCAAGACCGTCAACTGGAAGTCGGGCGTCGGCGGCAAGGGCAACGCAGGCGTCGCTGCCAACGTCAGCAAGATCGCGGGTTCTATCGGCTATGTCGAGTACGCATACGCCAAGCAGAACAAGCTGGCGCACGCTGCCATGATCAACCGCGACGGCAAGCGCGTGCAGCCGGACGATACCGCTTTCGCGGCTGCCACTGAAAAGGCCAATTGGGATTCGAAGCCGGGTTTTGGCATCAGCTTGAACGACCAGCCGGGCGCAACCACGTGGCCGATCACTACTGCTAGTTTCATTCTGATGCACCTGACTGCCGACAAGCCTGCTCGCTCAGCTGAAGCCCTCAAGTTCTTCGACTGGGCGTACAAGAACGGCAAGCAACTCGCTACCGATCTCGACTACGTGCCGATGCCTGAAGCCGTCGTGACCAAGGTCCAAGCGTCCTGGAAGAACATCAAGGACGCGCAAGGTAATCCCGTTTGGAAGTAAGCTGTCGCTCGGTCGGGGTGCTTGTGCAGCTCGACCGGGTTTTGTCTGTCACCTGGGCCCGTGATTCTCGGGCCCGCCGCTCCCGGAGTAATTGATGAGCGCTGCCGCATCCAGCATGGACCTCAGTAAACAATCCAACACCGTCTACAGCGAAGAGTTCATTCGCCGCGTTCACCAGTTCAACTGGCAAGATCGGCTGTTTGCTTTCGTGACGTTCTCCTTCGCGCTGCTGGTCATGATCGGCCTCGGCGGGATTTTGTTATCGCTCATCATTGAGTCGGCCCCTGTTTTTAAGCAGTACGGGCTGGGTTTCCTTGCTGGGACAAAGTGGAGCCCCGCAGACGATGTGTTTGGCGCGGTCATCGCGGTCTACGGCACCCTCGTAACGTCCGGCATCGCTTTGCTCATCGCGCTGCCGCTGAGCTTCGGCATCGCCGTTTACCTGACCGAGTCGTGCCCGCTGATTTTGCGTCGTCCGCTCGGTACGGCAATTGAATTGCTCGCGGGTGTGCCTTCCATTGTTTACGGTTTCTGGGGACTGTTCGTTTTGGCGCCTCTGATCCAGGAGTACGTTCAGCCCGGGATCATTCTGTTGAACATTCCGATGTTCGCTGGTCCGCCG
>Ga0214917_10000976_pt1 | contig 37513 bp, 38 predicted proteins | sample LL_1208_BB_MetaG_FD_177983 | JGI IMG/M metagenome (GOLD analysis project Ga0214917, IMG submission 177983) | Freshwater microbial communities from Lake Lanier, Atlanta, Georgia, United States - LL_1208_BB | ecosystem: Environmental > Aquatic > Freshwater > Lake | place: USA: Georgia | collected... | reverse complement strand
TTGGTCTTGCAGTTCTTCAGACCACGGGTCTTATTGCGGTAGCTCGTACGCCTGGTCGTTTGATCAGCGGATGTACCGAAGCGATCATTCCGGATACTTCATGGCAGCGCATCGTCACAATGATTTTTGTGATGACAGCAGGAACTTCGGTCATCATGTGGCTCGGCGAATTAATCACTGATCGTGGAGTCGGAAACGGTATGTCGATCTTGATCTTCACATCAATCGCAGCAAGCTTCCCTGGACAACTCTGGTCCATCAAGCTTTCCCGCGGTTGGCCAACATTCCTCTTCATCATGGCTATCGGTGTATTGATTGTGGCGGCGGTCGTCTTCGTCGAACAATCCCAACGCCGAATTCCGGTGCAGTATGCAAAGCGCCAAGTAGGTCGTCGCCAGTACGGTGGAACCACTACGTACATTCCAATCAAAGTAAACCAATCTGGCGTTATCCCAGTAATTTTCGCTTCATCTCTGCTCTACATCCCATCGTTGATTGCAAACTTCACAAATTCACAAGCGCCATGGGCAGTATGGATTGCTGCGAACTTTGTTAAGGGCGATCACCCGATTTATATCGCCGCTTATGCACTTCTCATTATCTTCTTTGCATATTTCTACGTAGCAATCACCTTCAACCCAGAAGAGACTGCCGAAAATATGCGTAAGTACGGTGGATTTATCCCTGGTATTCGCGCCGGCAAGCCAACGAGTGATTACTTGCAGTATGTCCTCAACCGTATTACTGCGCCCGGATCACTCTATCTAGCTCTTGTTGCGATTATCCCAATCATCGCGCTCGTTCTCTTTGGCGCATCACAGAACTTCCCATTTGGCGGAACCGCGATTCTCATCGTCGTTGGTGTTGGTCTTGATACTGCAAAGCAGATCGAAAGCCAGTTGCAACAACGTTCATACGAGGGATTCCTCCGCTAATGCGTCTCATCCTGGTTGGACCACCAGGTGCAGGTAAAGGAACTCAAGCAGTACACCTCGCCGCACACTTTTCTATTCCGCATATCTCAACCGGCGATATCTTCCGCGCGAACTTAAAAGAGGGAACGCCGCTTGGCCTCCAAGCAAAAAGTTATATGGATAAAGGCGAACTCGTACCTGATTCAGTAACCAATGCAATGGTCAAAGATCGTCTGACTCACGCAGATACTGCAAATGGATTCTTACTCGATGGTTTCCCACGCAATGTTGCGCAAGCTGAAGTTCTTCGTGCAATTCTGGCAGAGAAGAAAACTCCGATTGATGCAGCGCTAGAACTTTCGATCGAGAACGCTGAGATCATTAAGCGACTTTCAGGACGTCGCACTTGTCGCGGTTGCGGCAAAGTTTTCCCAGGCCAACTCGAGAAGTGCGATGCTTGTGGCGCCGAGCTTTACCAACGCGATGACGATAAAGAAGAGGTAATCGCACGTCGCCTTGAGGTTTACGCTGAACAAACCGCGCCCATTATTGCTTTTTACCGCCACGAAGGGCTGTTAATCACTATCCCTGCCGTGGGCGATGTTGCTGACATTACCGCCGGCGCGATTCGCGCTCTCTCACAGAAACTTAGCTAAATCATGGCGATCCAGATCAAGACTTTGGATCAACTCCAGACCATGCGCAAAGCAGGTCTCCTCGTTCGCAATACTCTTGAACTAGTGAGAGCTAATATCAAAGCTGGAATCACAACAAGTGCGCTCGATGCGATTGCTGACGCAAACATCAAGCGCGGCGGTGGAACGTCAAATTTCAAGGGCTATCACGGTTATCCCGCAACAATTTGTGTATCAGTAAATGACGAAATAGTTCACGGAATACCTGGTGAACGCATGATCATGCCGGGAGATATCGTCTCAGTTGATTGTGGCGCAATTATCGATGGTTGGCATGGTGATGCAGCCTTTTCGATGATTGTCGATCCCGTGGATGAGAAACGCCAGACGATGCTTGATGTATGCGAAGAGTCGATGTGGGTAGGAATCGCGGCCGGAAAAGTTGGCGCGAAACTCTCCGACATCGGACACGCGATTGAGAAGTACACCAATGAACAAGGAAAGTACGGAATCTTGCGTGAATACGGCGGACACGGAATCGGAACTGCAATGCATATGGAGCCGCATATATTCAATTATGGCAAGCCCGGGCATGGTCCCACCATTGAAGTTGGAATGGTCTTTGCGATTGAACCGATGATCACGATGGGTTCGGAAAAAACTAAAGTGCTTGCAGATAATTGGACTGTTGTCACTGTAGATAAGTCACATGGTTCGCACTTTGAAAATACATATTGCATCGCACCCGATGGAAAACCTTTTGTACTCACAGCCCTCGATGGCGGTAAATCCGAACTCGCTCGTTTTGGTGTCGAAGTTTCGACCCTTCTCTCGTAAGTTAGCGCCATGAGCAAAATCCTCGAGCAGCGGGAAAAGCGAGCCAGAATCAAGGCTTTACTCGAGGCGAAGAATCTTGATGCGGTCGTCCTGAAAAAAGGCGCAAATGTGGCATGGATTATTGGTGGGCGTGCGCATATCCCCACGACTCTGGAACTGTCTTGTCTTGATGTCGTTGTGTATCGGGACCGCATTGTGGTGGTCACTAACAAAATTGAAGCACCTCGCTTACAGGCAGAAGAGCTCTCGGGTGATGAAGAGCTTGTTGTGATTAATTGGTTCGAAGGTCGCGAGGGACAGCTTCCGAAAGGTGAACGAATCGGCGTTGATGGCGCTGAGAGCGATCGGGTAAATCTTCAATCAGATATTGAGTCGCTTCGTCGTTCGCTCAATGATTATGAAGTCAATCGACTCCGCGAGATTGGCAAAGATGCTGCAACTGCACTTGGGGAAGCGATGCTCGATATCGATCCTGAGATGAGCGAAGTTGAAGTCGCTGGAGAAATCGCGGAAGAACTCTGGGAGAGAAATTTAGAACCGGTTGTATTGCTCGTGGCGGGAGAATCGCGCATCCAACAATTCCGTCATCCGCTACCGACGACGAATCCAATCGGTTCAATTACGATGGGTGTCATTTGCGCACGTCGTAAAGGTTTGATTGCTAGCGTCACCCGAATTGTGCACTTTGGCGAAATCTCTTCTAAAGCCAATGACAACTATCAAAGACTTATGAACGTCGAAGCGGCTTTTCTAGATGGAACAAAAGTTGGCGCAACTTTCGCCGAAGCATTTACCGCGGGAGAGCGCGCCTACCTCACTCAAGGTTTTGCTCGAGATGAGTGGACGAAGCATCACCAAGGTGGTCCAACCGGATATCTGCCTCGGGATTTTCCCGCGCATGAGAAGACTCCACAGCTCATCGGATTGAATAATGCGATTGCATGGAACCCCAGCGCTGAGGGAGTTAAAGTCGAGGACACGCTCATCACGACTTCCACTGGCCTAGAGATCGTTACTCATGATCCGAACTGGCCATCAATCGAAATCGCAGGTCGTATGCGCCCGGGGATCGCGGTCCGGTAACCCAATCGTTATCAAAAAGCCCACCTCAAGGCATTGACCCAGGCTCAATCCCGCACAAGACTCGCCTTATTCAAGTGGTCAGACCACTGACCACTTCCTTTCTGGGGAGAGTAACTCGATGGTGCGTTACGGAATTATCGGTGTGGGCGCGATGGGTCGCGAACATGCAGAAAATCTCCGTTACATCGAAGGCGCAACTGTTACTGCGATATCTGATCCAGATGAAGGTTCACGCAGCCTTGCTACCAAGCAACTAGGTAGCGAAGTAAAAGTTTTCACCGACCATAATCAACTGCTTGATTCTGGACTTGTTGATGCGGTCATCATCGCGACTCCAAATTACACACACGTTGACGTTTTGAAAGATGCGCTTGCTACACCACTTCATGTCTTCATTGAAAAACCACTCTGCACCACAATCGATGATTGCCTCAAGGTGATCGAATGGTCAAAGAATCGAACTGGATTAGTCTGGATGGGGCTTGAGTATCGATATATGCCACCAGTTGCAGAACTCATCTCGATTGTCCATAACGGCGGCGTTGGAGAAGTACAACAAGTCACAATCCGCGAGCATCGTGAACCTTTCTATCCCAAAGTAGGGAATTGGAATCGCTACACCGGAAAAACGGGTGGAACCCTAGTTGAGAAGTGCTGTCACTACTTCAATCTCATGGATCATATTTCCGGCGAGCGACCAATTCGAGTCTTTGCATCAGGTGGCCAGCGCGTCAATTTCCTTAATGAAGTGCATGATGGAAAACCTGCGGACATGCTTGATAGCGCTTATGTCATTGTGGAATATGCCAGCGGTAAGCGTGCGATGCTTGACTTATGTATGTTCGCGGAAAACACGGTCGATAAAGAACACATTTCGGTCACGGGAGATGCGGGCAAAGTCGAATCCTTCTTGCCTTCGTTGGAATTACGCCATGGAAAACGAAGCGCAGTTGGTAATTTCCAAGAGTGGACCCACGACGCCTCCAAGCCAAAAGTGGAAGTTCGCAAGATCTGGAATGACTCGATCAAGTACAACGGATTCCACTACGGAGCCTCATATCTCGAGCATGTGAAGTTCTTCAACGCGATTCAAGGCGGGAAAGCACCTGAAGTGACGCTCGAAGATGGCCTGCGAAGCGTGGCCACCGGCCTTGCAGCGCATAAGAGTATCGCCGAAGGTCGTCCAGTTTTGATGAGTGAGATCTTGCCGGCGGGGTGGAATTAATGAGTAGCTGCACATTGATCCCACTTGCGCGTCCAACTTTTGATGTCGCAGCTGCCCAGCGATTTCTTGATGGAGCGCGCGACGTACTAACTGAGGTTGGCGCCACGATTAATGGACCAACGTCACTTGTGATGACTCCGGAAGATACTGCGAGCGCGGAAGCAAACCTTAAGCACGATGAGAAGTTGTATATCCTTTTTAATGCCTCTTTTGCAGATGCATCGGCAGCTGTTTCACTTCTGTCAAAAGTAAAAGGTGAAGTTCTCTTGTGGTCGGTTCGTGAATTTGGGGAAGTGGGAGATCGTCTACTCCTAAACTCAATGTGCGGATCGAATCTTGCAGCGCATGCCCTCCGGGTCAATGGAAAACGCATCACCCACCTCCATGGAAATCCTGATGAACCACATGTCAAAGAAGCTTTGAAATCTGCACTCGCCGGGAATCTTCCTAATGTTGGACAACCAACTCCAATCAAGAGCGAACTAGCAGATTCCACAAAAGTCAAAGAGTTGTTGGCAAAACTTCACGGCCGCACAATCGGTGCGATTGGAGATGCTCCAGCTGGATTTACTCCCTGTAACTATGATGCAGATGTATTGAAAGAGAAATTCGGTTTGACCGTAATTAATAAATCAATTCCAGAAATCTTTGCTGATATTGCTGCGGTTCCGCTCGATCAAGAGAGCGCGGAATACAAGGATGCCTGTGCTGCACAACCTTCTCTCAAAGATGTCCCAGAAAAGGAAGCGCGTATTAACGCGAGCACTCGAGTTGCGCTACAAAAGTGGATTGAATCAAACGAACTTTCTGCAATCGCGATGCGTTGCTGGCCCGACTTTGCTGTTGATTTAGGCGCCTGTCCTTGTGGCGCGATGGGACGAACTGCGACGAGTGGGACGCCAGCTGCCTGCGAGAGAGATGTATATGGCGCTGTAACGATGCTGCTTTTAGAGGCTTTGGGATCAGGCACCAACTATCTGGTTGATACCGTCGATCTCGAAGAAGATCAGAACATCATTCGCATTTGGCATTGTGGTTCTGCTTCCACAACGCTTGCGGTTGATCCCGATAATGCAACGCAGTTCATACACTGCAATAGAAAACTAGGTGTGGCCGGTAACTTCCCTTTGAAGACCGGTCCTGTTGTTCTGGTACGGCTGGATACCGATATCGATCCAGCAAACCCGAGCAAGCTCCGATTAGTAATGACAAGTGGTGAATCACTTTCTGCTCCTAATCGGTTCCAAGGTAATACCGCAACAGTTCGTACATCTGCACCAGCACGGCAATTGATTAATGGGTTGATCCATAACGGGTTTCCTCATCACACAGTTGTCGCTTGGAAAGACATACGAGCAGAAGTCCGCAGGATGGCGGAATTGCTAGCCATTCCGCTAACCGAGTGGTAATCAAGGCGATTCACCACAAACCCTCGAATAAGGAGAAATAAATGAAGCACATGAATGCACGAGCATTCAAAGCGTTGGTTGCGATGACATTCGCAATCTCCGCGACAGTTGTGCCGATTTCCCAGAGCTTCGCTGCTGGCGAATCTCTTGGAAAAGCGTGTCCAACTGAAGGAGTAATGACTGGAACTAAATCCACATCACTGGTCTGTGTTAAGAGCGCAGATGGAAAGCAGATCTGGCAGCGCGTAAAGCTTGCTTCCGGAAATGGTCGCCCAGTTGCAAACTTAACCCCACCAAAGGGTGAGATTGAGTTCTGGCACTATCGTGTCGAGCTCGCTGACCAGAGAGCGCTCGTAAAGATCATCTCTGACTTTGAAGCGAAGTATCCAGGCACAAAGATCAAGCAGGTAGTGCGTGATACCACCACCTACAACAACACCGCCCGCGTAGCGATCCTCGCCAATCCAAAAGCAGCGTTATTTGCTACTTCTCGCGGAGCGATCTTCGATCAATTCGCGAAGAGCGACATGATGTTGGATCTTTCAAGTCAACGTTATGTCCAACAAAACGTTGTTGCCAAAGGTCTTACTGCTGGACAATACGAAGGAAAGCAACTTGGTATTCCGTACCAGTACCTCTTTAACAACCCAATTGTTAATACAGACATCTGGGCTAAAGAAAAGTGGACCACACCAAAGAATCTGACGGAATGGGTAGCTTGGTGCAAAGACGCTAAGGCAAAGGGATATGTCCCGCTTGCATGGCCAGGAGCAACTCGTGGTCAAGCTGCACAGATCTCAAACTCGGCGCTGATGAACTCTGCGGGTAGCTATGCAGAACTTTCAAAGAATCTTGCTGACCTCAATAGCGGCAAGATTGATCTCACTTCACCTTGGTTCAAGAGCGTTGCTGATATTTATGTCAAGCTACGTAATGCAGGATGCTTCCCAGACAACGCCACTGGCGTAACTGAGGCAGCCGCCTACAACTTGTTTGCAACCGGAAAGTCACCGATTCTCCCAATTGGAACATTTGCAATGGGATCAATCGTTGGACTTAACCCAGCTCTCAACGGCAAGATGCAATTGATGTCAATGATCTTGACTGATGGCAAAGTTGTTGCTGAAGGAATCATGAATAACACTTACACTCTAAGCGTTAACAAGAATTCTTCATCACGTGATCAAAAGATTGCGAATGCATTCTTGTCTTATTTGCTCACTGGCCCAGTGGCTCAGATCTATGCAAATGAAACCTTGCAGCATGTGAATGTTCTCGATGTTGAATACACGAATATCAACCTCTTGAATACTTCTTCCTTCCAGGCCAAGAACACAATGCTTGCTCCACGCTTCCTTCTTTTGAATGCAGCTGTATCCGATCTAACTCAGGATGCTCTCATTCAAATCGTCGGTGGTAAGAGCCCAGATGATGTGCTTCCTGACTTCTCGAAGCAGATCAAGCAGAAATTGGCTGGCTGATTAGCTCGCTAACTACTACCGGAACCGCTCCCACCAATGGTGGGAGCGGTGCACGGGCTACTCAAAAGAAGCGGAAGAAAGATGCTCCTATCTATTATCTGATGGGTCTACCCGCCGCAATCCTCTTTGCTGCTTTCTATTTTGTTCCGTTTATTGCAAATTTGCGTTATTCACTTACTAAGTGGGACCGCATTACAGCTCCAGAGTTCGTGGGGTTACGGAATTTTGTCAACTTACTTACCAATGATGATCTTTTTTACAAAGTACTCGGCAACAATTTACGTTTTACTTTCTTGGTTGTTATTTTCCAAACGCTATTCTCTTTAATTTTTGCGCTATTTCTGGTCAAGAATACAAAAGCCAACATTGCTTTACGAACACTCTTCTTCTTCCCAACAATCCTATCTTCTGTATCAGTAGGCATGATCTGGTTGTTCATGTATGACCCCAACTTTGGTGCGGTCAATCTATTCTTCAAGAAGATCGGTCTGGATAGTTTCGCGCTCAATTGGCTCGGCAGTGAAAGCTCGGCGCTTTATGCCATCGCATTTACCCAAGTTTGGTTTCATACTGGACAGATGATGGTCATCTACATTGCAGGACTTCAACAGATTCCTCAAGAACTATATGAAGCTGCGGAGATGGACGGAGCTTCACGATGGCAGCAATTTAGAAATGTGACGTGGCCTATGTCCATGCCCACAACAATTGTTGTGATGGCGTACACCACCATTCAGTCATTCAGAGCCTTTGATTTAATCTTCTCGATGACTCAGGGCGGTCCTAATAATTCATCGAACATTTTTGCAGTCCTGATTTATCAAACTGTATTCAGCGAGTTACGCATTGGATACGCGGCAACACAGTCAATCTTCTTCATCTTGGTGCTTGTTTTTGTGACTGTTTTGCAGCGTAAATTCCTCAATAGTCGGTACGAGAAATAAGGGATCCCATGGTCTACAAAGTAAGCAGAATCGTCTCCCTAGCGATTTTCGCAGTGCTCATCATTATCCCAAGTGCGATTGTTGTCCTTGGTTCCTCAAAGACGGATGCCGAGGTCTATAACAAACCACTCGCACTTCCAGAGCGTTGGAATCTCGATAACTTTAGATTCCTATTTGAGGTAAGCAATGTTGGAAGAAGTTTCCTCAACAGCATCATTGTCACAGGCTTCTCTGTGACCATCACGCTCATCCTTGCGAGCTTGTGCGCGTTTGCGATTTCTAGGATGATCACCGTAACTGGCAAGGTCCTTTTCTCACTTTTTGCCGTGGGATTGGCTATCCCAGGTCAAGTAAATCTTGTACCTATTTTTATTCTCTTCAATGACCTTCATTTAACAAACAAGCTTTCGGGCATCATCCTCATTAATGTGGTCACAACTTTGCCAATCTCAGTTTTTATTCTGACTGCGTTCTTTAGGGAATTACCGAAGGAAATGTATGAAGTGTCTGAGGTTGATGGTGCAACACCACTTCGTGTCTATCGATCGATTGCCTTGCCGTTGTCTCGTCCAGCGATGGGCGCTACTGCAATCTTTCTCTTCGTGATTACTTGGAATGAACTCCTATTTCCCCTTCTCTTGATTACCGATGTGGATAAGCGAACTCTGCCTCTTTCCCTACTTTCATTCCGTGGCGAGTTTTTTAGTAATTACAGCATGATTTTCACCGCAGTCATGGTGGCGTCGATTCCCATGGTTGTCATGTATTTGCTGATGCAACGATCATTCATTGCTGGACTAACTGCGGGAGCAGTCAAAGGCTAATGAGCACACCAATCATTAACAATCCACCTCGGTTCCAGACGCAAGTTCGTTTGTTGTTGGATTACATCGAGCGTGAAGGTTTGAAAGCGGGAGATCGTCTCGATTCAGAGCGCGATCTAGCGAAAATCCTTGGTATTAGCCGCCCATCTTTGCGAGAAGCAATTCAGGTCCTCCAAGTTCAAGGACGATTAGTCGTGAAGCATGGAATTGGCATCTTCGTGCTCGATGAAGTCGAAGGAGAGAAGCTCCGTGATTCATTGAAAGCGGCACAACATCGCATTGAAGAGTTATTTCAAATGCGTGAAATTTTGGAAGCACCAGCAGTTGAGTGGGCAGCCGAACGTCGAACAGATAAACAACTACTGGAAATGAAGCAAGCTGCACAGGCGCTGAATGCCGCAGTTTCTGAAGATCCAATCGATTTCGACAAAGTACGAAAGTTAGATATGGAATTCCATCTCACGATTGTGAAAAGCGCCCAAAACCAATTCCTCAACCAAACTCTAGGAACATTGCAGGAAATTATGTATCGCTCCATGGACAACACGTTGAAATTGCCAGGCCGTATTGATGCATCAGAACATGAACACGGAGTTATTCTGGACGCAATCGAGAAGCGCGATCCGATTGCAGCGCGTCTCATGATCATCCAACATATTCATAATGCGCGTGACTCATGGTTCAAATATTTGCGAAAGCAGAATGATTGATGAGCAAAGTTCTTTCGGTCGGCATCGCAACTGTTGACACCATCGTCTTGGTGGAAAAATATCCTGCAGCAAATGAACGAGTCGTTGCGTTGCAATCCATTCGCGCAGTCGGTGGGCCAGCCACAACTGCAGCCGTGACAATGGCTCGACTCGGTATCGATGTCACTCTTTCATGCGTCATTGGCGATGATGATGATGGACGATTTATCTTCGACACTTTGAAACGCGAAGGTGTTGATACCCGAAATGTCATCGTTAATCCGGCTATCCGGACTGCCATCGGAACTATCGTTGTTTCAAAGAGCGAACAGACGCGGGCCATCATGGTCCAACCCCATAGCGAACTACCGGTAAAGCCAGCCAATATCAGCGATTATGAGTGGGTCCACGTCGACCAATTTGGTATGAAAGCGATCAATGATTGGGGAGTTGTTCGCGGCGGAAGTGCGAAGCTATCCATCGATATTGGTTACGCAACACCTGGTTTGAACTCAGCGGATTACGATCTTTACGCTCCCTCAGAAAACATCACTACCGATGTTTCAACCGCCGCCCAAGACAAGAACATTGTGGTGATCTCTCAAGGTGGCGAGGGAAGTATCTATTCAGATGGAGTCAATTCGGGTTCAGTTCCTGCCATCGCTTCCGAGATAGTGAGCACTTTAGGTGCAGGCGATGTCTTTCATGGTGCGCTCGTCGCTACTCAAGTTTGGGGTAAGCCAATAGAAGAAGCAGTCACAATCGCAAATGCCGTCGCCGGACTTTCATGTCGTGCGCTTGATGGACAAAGTGGAATTCCTACCAAAGCAGAGCTCACTGCATTCCTTGCAGGAGCACGGAGTTGATGGGGATATTGGGTAATCGAGATATGGAAAGGAAATAGTTATGGCTAAAGTGCCGGATTTTCTCCTTCACCATGATGGCGATTCAGTGGCGGTAGCAAACGATGATTTGCAACCAGGAACACTGGAAGGGCTTTCAGTGAAAGAGCAGACCAAGCACACCGCAGTTCTCAATCATGCAATCCCATTGGGTCATAAATTTGCGTTGCGAGATCATGCAGAGGGTGAAGCAATCATCAAATATGGAATTAAGGTCGGCATCGCATCAAAGCCGATTAAAACTGGCGATTACGTACATACACACAACATGAGGAGCTATCGATGGGAAGCAAGCCGCGCTTAACTGGATTTCGTCGCCCTGACGGGTCGATGGGAATCCGTAATCACGTCATCATCCTTCCGGTCGATGACCTTTCAAATGCTGCTGCTGAAGCAGTCGCAAAAGTAGTACCAGGCACTCTCGCGCTGCCACATGGTTATGGTCGCCTCCAATTCGGCGAAGACCTAGAACTCACATTCCGTACCTTGATTGGTACTGGATTGAACGGAAACGTTGCCGCGGTTGTTGTGATTGGTATCGAACCAAAGTGGACAGAGCGCGTAGCTGCTGGCATCGCTAAATGCGGAAAACCAGTCGCTTCGTTCTCAATCGAAGGTAAAGGCGATCTACAAGTAATCGCAGATGCGGCGCGCGTTGCGCAGATCTTCTTGCAAGATGCTTCTGAGATCACACGCGAACCGGCAACTGAAGGTGACTTGATTATGTCGATCAAATGCGGTGAATCAGACACAACATCAGGTCTTGGTTCATGCCCAACAACATCAGAAGCTGTTGATCGTTGGGTAGCTGCGGGAGGAACAGTCTTCTTCGGTGAAACATCAGAACTTACTGGTGGCGAACACTTGATTGCAGAACGTTGCATTGATGATGCTTGCCGAAATCTCTTCCAGAAGACGTATGACAACTACATCAAAGTCATTGAATCAACAGGCGCGAACTTGCTTGGTTCCCAACCAACACAAGGAAATATCGCCGGCGGTCTCACCACGATTGAAGAGAAAGCGCTTGGCAATATTGCGAAGACTGGTTCTGTTCCAGTTGTCGGTGTGCTTGCGCCAGCTGAAGCTCCGGATCGTAAGAAGCAAGGTCTCTATTTTATGGACACTTCATCAGCTGCTGCAGAGTGCGTAACTCTGATGGCTGCGGCTGGAGCCGTCATTCACTTGTTCCCAACCGGCCAGGGCAATGTGATTGGAAATCCAATCGAGCCGGTCTTGAAGTTGACGGCAAATAAGAAGACTGCAGCATCGATGAAAGAACATATCGATCTCGATGTCTCAGGGCTTTTGCGCCAGGAATATAACCTCACCAAGGCCGGTGACATGATGATGGAAGTCATCGAACGCACCGTCAATGGCCGACTTTGCGCTGCCGAAGCGCTTGGTCATCGCGAATACACCTTCACCAAGTTGTATATCAGCGCATAACAAACTCTTGATTACCCAATCAAGTAAGTAAAAAAGTTCCTAGGAGGTACTGGTTCGTGATTCTCGTTAGTGAAGATGTGTGGAGCGCTGATTTTGAAGGGCTCGCTCAAGAATTCACCGTGGTTCGCGAACCAGATCTCTGGAATAAGAAAGAGGAATTAGCGACAAAGATTGCCACCGCATCTGCTCTCGTTGTTAGAAACCGCACCCAAGTTACGCGCGAACTCATCGAAGCAGCTCCCAATCTCAAAGTTATTGCCCGAGCAGGAGTTGGCCTTGATAACATCGATGTTAAAGCAGCGGACGACAATGGAGTTGTCGTCGCAGCAGCGCTAGGAATCAACGCTGTTGCCGTCGCGGAAGAAACCCTTGCAATGGCTTTAGCAATTTCCCGAAAACTCGTGGAGCTTGATGCGAGCACTCGTGCAGGGGAGTGGAATAGAAAAGCTGGCGTTGAGATCACTGGAAAAACCTGGGGCTTGCTTGGATTTGGCGCCACAGCGCGGGCAACCGCGGAACTCTTACGAGGATTTAAATGCACGGTTCTGGCTTATGACCCATTTGCTAAACCAGAGCCAGGTTATTTACGCAGTATTAACACGACGATGACCTCACTTGATGAGGTCGTAAAGAATTCTGATTTCATTTCAATTCACCTACCCGCAACCGCAGAAACTAAAAACGTCATCAACGCAGAATTGCTTTCTACCATGAAAAAGAGCGCGGTTATCGTGAGCGTAGGTCGTGGTGAAGTAATCAATGAAGCAGACTTAGAAGCAGCCTTGAAAAATGGCGTGATTGCTGGCGCAGGTCTCGATGTTCGCGCCCAAGAACCACCACAAGATAAACGATTTGCTGATCTTTCTAATGTTGTACTCGCACCTCACGTAGCGGGGATTACTGCCGAGAGCCAAGCAGCCATCAATCGCGTACTCGTGAGCGAGATAAGAGCTGCACTCACTGGCGGCGCTCAGAAATACGCGGTCGGCGCTGTAAAGCGAGCTAAGTAATGGCAATCAAAGTGGAAAAAGCGCTCACACATGCGACATCGATGTTGATGAAAGCTGGAGTGCCAGAATCAAATGCCGCGAAGACGGCTCGCGCCATCGTCACATCCGATGTTTGGGGAAATCCCAGCCACGGTTTGATGCGACTTCCTTTCTATCTTCAACGCATCACTTTGGGCGGCGTCAATCCAGAAGCAGAATTGAAAGTCATCTCCGAACGCGGTGCAATCACCAGCCTTGATGGCGAAAATGGACTAGGACATTGGCAACTATGGGATGCGGCAGTTTTAGGAGTTGCAAAAGCAAAAGAATGTGGCATCTCACTCGTCTCGGTAAAGAATTCGAGTCATTGCGGTGCTTTAGGTGTGTATTTATATCCAGCACTTGATGCCGGACAGATTGCGATGATCTTCACCAATGGACCTGCCGTGATGCCTGCTGTTGGCGGAAATGCGCCGTTACTTTCGACCAGCCCAATAGCTGCCGGAATTCCTTCCCGAACTCCAATGATCATCGATCTCTCAACATCTGCGGTTGCGCGCGGCAAAATCGCTTCTGCTGCGAAAGCTGGTGGCGCAATTCCAGAAGGTTGGGCGGTCAATGCTCAAGGCGAACCAATCACAGATGCGAAAGAAGCGCTAATGGGAATGCTGGCACCGCTCGGTGGTGCAAAAGGATTTGCACTTGGATTGATGGTGGAATCGTTGTCTGCAGGACTTAGCGGAGGTTCGTTATCGCGCAACGTGCCTGACATGTTCAATTCCGATGATGATCAGAAACCACAAGGAATTTCGCACACGGTAATCACGATAGATCCCAATGATTTAGGCGATGCCGCTTCCTACGATGACTTCAACAAACTTGCTTCTAGTATCACAGAAACTGGCGGACGAGTTCCAGGAAGTAAACGTGCTCACCCCAATAAATTGGGAGATGGAGAGATCACAATCGCAGAAGCGGTCATGAACGATCTCAATGGTTGGAGTGAGAAATTAGGGCTAGCGAGAATTTCGTGAAACTCACCGCCACAAACGCTAAATATTTCTCAATCATCGCTGGTGGAGTTGCAATCGCTTATGCCGTCAATAAATTTGAAGGCGCAATCTCTCCTCTCTTTATGTCGATGGTACTTGGGTTAATCCTTGTTAATGCTGGGGGATGGAGTGATAAAGGAAAAGAAGCGGCAACCTTTGCTGCCAAACGTTGTCTGCGAATCGGCGTTGTCTTACTTGGGTTCCAGATCTCCATCGATAAATTTATTGAAGTTGGACCAAAGGGATTACTCGCCGTCGTTGTGATTGTTGCTGGTGTATTTCTTGGGCTTCGCGCGGCTGCGAGAAAAGCTGGACTAACTGATTCATTATCAACTTTGATTGCCGGTGGGTTCGCAATTTGTGGTGCTACCGCTATTGCTGCAATTAGTTCTACTCGCAAGAGTGAAGAGCGAGATGTGTCGTACGCGGTCGCTGTCGTAGCTCTCTGTGGAACTCTCTCAGTCTTTGTGATTCCAATCCTGGCTCACTTCTTTTCGTTGAGTGATGCAACTTCGGGAGCATGGATTGGTGCTGCAGTTCACGACGTCGGCCAAGTCATTGCTACCGCTTCCATCATGGGGCCAGAAGCGCTTGATTCAGCAGTGATTGTGAAACTCACGCGCGTGGTCTTACTGATTCCACTCATTCTTTTTCTTTCCACCCAAAACTCAGAGAAGAAATCACTTCGCAGCGCTACGCCGACATTTGTCGTTGCTTTTGTGATCTGCGCACTTCTTGTGAATGCGCTCCCGCTTTCGGAAGGGACCATCACAGTCGGTAAGGAGCTCTCCAAGATCTTCCTATCTATTGGACTCTTCGGAATGGGCCTTGGCGTGAAATGGGCATCGATCAAAGCCTTGGGGGCGAAACCCCTCATAGTGGGCCTCTCTGCCTGGGTCATATGCGGGGCTTTTGCGCTCGGGGTTATCCAGGTCGTTGGTCTGTAGCCCGTTCAATAGCGAATTTCCCTTTTCCAACCCCCTCTCATAAACTCGCCCTCTGCCCAAATGAGGGCTCAGCACGGAAACAAACAAAAGAGGTAAACGCTTGGCTAAAAAAGACGGTGCGATCGAAATCGAAGGCACTGTTGCTGAAGCTTTACCGAATGCGATGTTCCGCGTCGAGCTCACCAATGGACACAAAGTTCTCGCCCACATCAGCGGGAAGATGCGACAGAACTACATCCGCATCTTGCCGGAAGATCGTGTGATCGTAGAACTGAGTCCATATGACCTCACACGAGGTCGAATCATTTACCGGTACAAGTAAAAGAAGTAGTAAAGAAAAAAAGGAGTCTGATCGTGAAGGTTAAACCGAGCGTGAAGAAGATTTGCGACAAGTGCAAAGTCATTCGTCGTAATGGTCGCGTGATGGTCATTTGCGACAATCTCCGACACAAGCAACGTCAAGGCTAAGTAACACAACTCAATAAAAGAACGCGTGACGCGACAGTTCTTGAAAAAGAACTGACCTCCTGACTGAAAGCGGGAGCCGGAGAAAAATCTTCGGAGGCGTTGCGGAGGACTTTCAGATTATGGAAAGAAGTATGTGATGGCACGTCTCGTTGGCGTCGATCTGCCGCGTGAAAAACGGCTAGAGATCGCGCTTCAATACATCTTCGGTATTGGCGAAACCCGCGCAAAAGCAACTCTTGCTGCGACTGGTGTTTCTCCAGATATCCGAGTCAAAGATCTACAAGAACCCGATCTCATCAAGCTTCGTGAATATATCGAAGCTAATTACAAGATCGAAGGTGATCTCCGCCGTGAGATCGCAGGCGACATTCGTCGCAAAGTTGAAATTCAGTGCTACCAAGGAATCCGTCATCGCAAAGGACTTCCAGTTCGTGGTCAGCGCACTCACACCAATGCACGTACTCGTAAGGGTCCACGCGTTGCGATCGCTGGCAAGAAGAAGGAGACCAAGTAATGGCCGCCCCTAAAGCAAAGCCCGCTGCAGCAGCTGCTGCACCTAAGGCAAAGGTAAAAGCACGTAAGAAAGAGAAGAAGAACGTTGCTTTTGGCCATGCCTATATCAAGAGCACTTTCAATAACACGATCGTTTCGATCACTGACCCAACCGGAGCGGTCCTTTCCTGGGCATCTTCAGGACAAGTTGGTTTCAAGGGATCACGTAAATCAACGCCATTCGCTGCACAGCTCGCTGCTGAAGCTGCTGCGAAGAAAGCTCAAGAGCATGGCGTGAAGAAAGTAGATGTTTTCGTGAAGGGCCCTGGCTCTGGTCGCGAAACTGCAATTCGTTCACTACAAGCAGCTGGTTTGGAAGTTGGCGCCATCTCTGATGTAACGCCACTTGCACACAATGGCTGCCGTCCACCAAAACCACGTCGAGTATAAGGAGAGGAGAAAGAACATGGCCCGTTATTTTGGAGCAGATTGCAAGCGCTGCCGTCGCGAGAAAGTGAAGCTTTTCCTCAAAGGCTCGAAGTGCGATGGACCAAAGTGCCCAATTGAGTCACGTCCATATCCACCAGGACAGCACGGCCGCGGTCGCGCGAAAGAATCTGAGTACCTACTTCAGATGCGCGAGAAGCAAAAGTGCGCACGTATTTACGGTGTTCTTGAAAAGCAATTCCGTAACTACTACACCGAAGCAAGCCGTCTCACAGGTAAGACTGGTGAAAACCTTTTGATCCTTCTTGAGACCCGTTTGGATAACGTCATCTATCGCGCAGGCTTTGCAAAGAGCCGCGATATGGCGCGCCAAATCGTCCGCCACGGACACATTCTTGTTAATGGCAAGAAGGTCGACATCCCGTCATATCGCGTAAGCCAATATGACATCGTCGATGTTCGCGCTAAGTCACAAGACCTCACACCATTCATCGTCGCAAGCGCTGAATTTGGTGAGAAGTCAGTTCCAGCCTGGATCGAAGTTGTGCCATCGCAGATGCGCATCATCGTTCACGGCCAACCAACTCGTGCGGTCATCGACACACAGGTCCAAGAACAACTCATCGTTGAGCTTTACTCCAAGTAATCGGTTTAGCCGACTACTTGGCAAGAAAACAACTTCATATTCAGCACTAACCGAGGGATCAAATAGCGGATCTCTCAAGACAATGGAGGAAAGAAGTGCTCATCGCACAACGCCCCGTACTGACCGAGGAAGTAGTAAGCGAGAACCGTTCACGTTTCGTCATCGAACCGTTGGAACCAGGTTTTGGTTACACCCTAGGTAATTCCCTACGTCGTACCCTGCTTTCATCTATCCCTGGAGCGGCTGTCACAAGCATCCGCGTTGCAGGCGCGCTTCATGAGTTCACCACTCTTGAAGGCGTGAAGGAAGACCTCACTGATGTCGTCCTTAACATCAAGAACCTCGTTCTCTCATCAGATAACGATGAACCGACTGTTGCTTACATCCGCAAAAACGGATCTGGCACCGTGACCGGCGCTGATGTTGCAGTACCAGCAGGAGTTGAAGTTCATAATCCAGATCTTCACATCGCGACTCTTAACAGCAAGGCAAACCTCGAGATCGAACTTACGATCGAGCGTGGCCGCGGTTATGTAACTGCAGTCCAGAATAAGCAAGTTGGTGCAGAAATCGGACGTATTCCGGTCGACTCCATCTACTCACCTGTTCTTCGCGTTACATACAAAGTTGAAGCAACTCGCGTTGAACAACGTACTGACTTCGATCGCTTGATCGTCGATGTTGAAACCAAGAAGTCGATTACTCCACGCGATGCTGTTGCATCTGCTGGTAAGACCCTGGTCGAACTCTTCGGACTTGCACACGAACTCAACTATGCGGCTGAAGGAATCGACCTTGGCCCATCAGTACAGGATGCGGCTCTTGCTGCAGATCTTGCTCTTCCGATTGAAGACCTTGATCTCACGGTCCGTTCCTATAACTGCTTGAAGCGCGAAGGAATCCACACTGTTGGCGAACTCCTTTCTCGCAGCGAAGCAGATCTACTCGATATTCGTAACTTTGGTTCAAAGTCAATCGATGAAGTTAAGGCGAAGCTCGTCTCAATGGGCCTCCAACTTAAGGATTCACCGATTGGATTCGATCCAACTAAGCATCAGAACTACGGCGTCGAATACGGCGACGAACAGGCGTAAGGAGATAAACCATGCCACGTCCATCTAAAGGTCCGCGTCTTGGAAGCGGTCCTGCACACGAGAAGTTGTTGCTTCGCACTCTCGCGGAACAGCTCTTTGAAAACGGCAAGGTTCGTACTACCGAAGCCAAAGCACGTCGTCTACGTCCGCTTGCTGAAAAGTTGATCACCACCGCCAAGAAGGGTGATCTTGCAGCACGTCGCCAGGTTATGGCTTCGATCGCAAATAAGAGCGTCGTTCACACTCTCTTCACTGAGATTGCTCCACGTTTCGAAAAGCGTAACGGCGGATACACACGTATCACCAAGGTTGGACCACGTAAGGGCGATAACGCTCCAATGGCGGTCATCGAAGTTATCTCTGAATAACTTCTTTTCCTAAAGCCCAGCATTAACGATGGAGCCCACTCTCAACCCTGAGAGTGGGTTTCTTCGTTTACGTTTCGACTTTTCTTATGACGGCGCAAACTTCAGCGGTTGGGCGCGCCAACCAGATCAACGCACCGTTCAAGGTGAGATGGAAAGCGCGATATCAGGTTTAACTCGCAACAAAGTTGAGTTAGTCGTAGCAGGTCGTACCGATGCAGGTGTTCATGCAGCCTCACAAGTCGCACATTGTGATCTCCCAATACGCGATAAATATGGCAATGAGTGGAGCACGCAAGATCTCGTGTACCGACTCAATCGGATGTTGACCGAAGAGATTCGCATCAAGTCAATCTCTATTGCCCCTTCTTACTTTCATGCGCGATTTTCAGCGCTTCGCCGTACATATATCTACAAGATCGCTGATGGCCAACGCCAGATTGATCCACTCAAGCGCTTTGATATCGTTTCGTGGTACCGCCATTTAGATCTTTCGCGTCTCAATGATGCGAGTTCGAGATTGCTCGGCGAACATGATTTTGCAACATTCTGTAAGCCGGGAGGATCAGGCACAACAATCCGTAGACTCGAAAAATTCTCCTGGGAACGAATTGGTGATGGAACGTTGATTGCGACTGTTGCTGCGGATGCCTTCTGTTATTCAATGGTGCGCAATTTGGTTGGTGCAGTCGTCTGCGTTGGCGAAGGTCGTTTTGAACCAGAATGGATAACTGCGTTACTACAAAACAAGACTCGTGTGAGCGAAAGCATGGTATTTCCTGCTCGCGGATTGACTTTGGTTGGTGTTGATTATCCAAGTGATTCCGAACTACAAGCGCGCGCATCCGTCACTATTCGTCGACGAGATGAAGAGTAAATGGGCCAGATAAACGTCGTCGGAATCGAATACGCGCTATCGGATGGAAGAGTGTTATTGAACGATGTCTCTTTCCGAGTTGGCGAAGGCTCTAAAGTCGCGCTAATCGGACCGAATGGTTCGGGGAAGACCACGCTCTTTCGCATGATTGCTGGAGATCTCCAACCAGATTCGGGACAAATAATCATCACTGGTGGTCTCGGCGTGATGCGTCAGTTCATCGGTTCAATTCGTGATGACTCAACCGTGCGCGATCTTCTTGTTTCTGTTTCACCACTTCGGATTCGTAAAGCTGCCGAAACTCTCAAGGCTGCTGAAGAAGCGATGGCCAAGAGCGACTCAGAGAGCGAACAGATGGCTTACGCCCAAGCGCTTTCCGATTGGGGCGATGCAGGTGGTTATGAGCAAGAAGTGCTCTGGGATATCGCGTGTTCAAATGCGCTCGGAAAAACCTATGATCGAGTTTCGCATCGTGAAGTTAATTCACTCTCGGGCGGTGAACAGAAGAAGTTAGTTCTTCAATGTTTGCTCAAAGGTCCAGAAGAAGTGTTAATTCTTGATGAGCCGGATAACTATCTTGATGTCCCAGCAAAACGTTGGCTCGAGCAAGAAATTCGTGATTCGAAGAAGACCATTCTTTTCATCAGCCACGACCGCGAACTCTTGGCTGCAACTGCTACAAAAATCGTGACGTTGGAGCAAGGAATTAACGGCAATACTGCGTGGATTCATGGCGAAGGATTTGATACTTGGCATGACGCGCGCAAAGCTCGTAACGAACAGTTCGCCCAATTAGTTCAGCGTTGGGAAGATGAACATAAGCGTTTGAAGGAGCTGGTACTTACTCTGCAATGGCAAGCTGCCAGTTCTCCGGATATGGCATCTCGATATCGTGCGATGCAGACGCGACTCCGTAAATTCGAGGAGATTGGTCCACCGCCACCGCCTCCGGTAGAACAAGATGTAAAGGTGAATTTGAAGAGCGGTCGCACTGGCGAACGCGTTGTGACCTGCGAGAACTTAACGCTAGAGAACCTCACTGAACCATTTACCTTTGAGATCTACTACCAAGATCGCGTTGCGATTTTAGGAAAAAACGGAACTGGTAAATCCCATTTCTTACGACGTTTGTCCGGCGATGAAACCGTTCGCTACACCGGCACCTTCAAACTTGGGGCGCGAGTCGTCCCAGGATTCTTCGCCCAGACTCATGCTCATCCAGAATTCATCGGCAAAACTTTGTTAGAGATTCTCTGGAATGAACATTCACTTCAACTTGGTGCAGCAAAGAGCGTTCTTGGCCGTTATGAATTAGATCAACAAGCAGAACAACAATTCACCTCTCTTTCTGGTGGACAACAAGCGCGCTTCCAAGTTCTTCTCCTTGAACTTGCTGGCGACACTCTTTTATTGCTCGATGAGCCCACAGATAACTTGGATCTTGCAAGCGCTGAAGCTTTGGAGCGAGCGCTATCGAATTACCAAGGCACAGTCATCGCAGTTACTCACGACCGTTGGTTTGCTCGCGGATTTACAAGATTCTTGATTTTCGGTGCGGAGGGCCAGGTCTACGAGAGCCCTGAGCCCGTCTGGACCCATTAGTAATACGAAAAGTACATGCAATTTTTAGATTTATACTTTCAAAAAATTGATAGATTGTCATAACTTTGTTCTATGCCCGACAACACCTCGGAAAACTTTGATGATGTAGAGCGAGATAACGCCTACTTCGATCTTTTTTTTGAGCTTGAAATAGAGAACGCAGCACAATACGAAGAACTAACCAGGAGATTAATCAAGGAGAAGTCATTAGTAATACAAATTGAGAATTTTTGGGTCAAATACTCTTTAGATCGCTATGGTTGTTCGGCCGCGATTTCCCAAGACGCTGGACAGAGTTTTAGTGAACACTCGTGGAGCAGGCTTGGATGGAGCAAAAAGAAGAAAGGGAAATACCTTCCAACTTTTTTGGCAAAAACCGAAACTGACGTGAAATTTGGCCTTGAGAATTAGGTAAAGCGGGGGCTGGAACCCTGCGTCCGCGTGTTTTTCCAGCCCTGAGCCCCGATTTTGACCCCCTTCCCGCATGCGGGTAACCTTCCCCTTCTGCCTCCGCAGGTCTTCTCAAGAAAATCGTGGAGCGGATCCAATAAAGAAGTAAGAAGAAAGCGAGTTTGTCGTGCGTACCTTTAGTCCGACCCCGAACGATGTTGCACGTAAGTGGCATGTCATTGATGCGACCGATGTTGTTCTCGGCCGCCTAGCAAGCCATGCAGCAGTACTCCTTCGCGGTAAGCACAAGACAACCTTCGCTCCTCACATGGACATGGGCGACTTCGTCATCGTCATCAATGCAGACAAAGTTGTGCTGACTGGTTCCAAGATGGCCGATAAGTTCGCGCACCAACACTCAGGTTTTCCTGGCGGTCTTACTTCGCGTAATTACGAATTGCTCATGGAGAAATTCCCAACTCGCGCCGTCGAGAAGGCGATCAAAGGAATGCTCCCTAAGAATTCAATCGGCAAGCAGATGGCTTCCAAGCTCAAGGTATATGCCGGCGCAGAACATCCTCACGGAAGTCAAGCACCAGTTCCATACACATTCACACAAATCGATCAGACCAAGGTTGGTAAGTAATAATGGCCGAAAACGAAACCACAACCGCGTATAGCTCAAGCACTCCTGCTGGCGCCACAAATCGCGCTGCTGTTATCGCACCAGGTGCTGGCGTAGGTCGTCGTAAAGAAGCAGTTGCTCGCGTTCGTCTCGTCCCAGGTTCTGGCCGTTGGGTTGTTAATGGCAAGGTGCTTGAAGTTTATTTCCCAAACAAAGTCCACCAGCAAGCGGTTTCTGAACCTCTTCGCACTGTTGGCGCAGAAGGCAAGTACGACGTCATCGCACGTATCGATGGTGGCGGAATCTCCGGTCAAGCTGGCGCGCTACGTCTTGGCGTTGCTCGTGCTCTTAATGAGATCGATACCGACGCAAACCGCCCTGCTTTGAAGAAAGCAAAATTCCTTACTCGCGATCCACGCGTTATCGAACGTAAGAAGTACGGCCTTAAGAAGGCACGTAAACGTTCGCAGTACAGCAAGCGTTAATTTAACGTTTCATTTATGGCCCTCTTTGGCACCGATGGTGTCCGAGGCGTTGCTGGTGTTGATCTCACCGCTGAACTAGCTCACGATCTCGCTGTTGCGGCTGCGGAAGTTCTCACCGAAAGTGGTGAGTTTGCCGGTCATCGTCCCGTCGCAATTGTGGGCGAAGATTCTCGGGAATCAGGTTCATATCTCGTAGCCGCCATCTGCAAGGGTCTCAATGAAAGCGGCGTTGATGTGCGCAAAGTAGGCGTGCTTCCTACACCCGCTGTTTCATATTTAATAACAGAACTTAAGGCAGACCTTGGAGTTATGGTCAGCGCTTCCCACAATCCGGCGCGAGATAACGGAATCAAATTCTTCTCTCGCAACGGTCGCAAACTCGATGATGCGTTGGAAGTGAAGATCGAGGAACTTTTGGGAAAGCCGTGGCAAAGACCGGCAGGTATGAATGCAGGCCAAACAATTGATGATGGTGATGCGCGAGAGAAATATATTTCGTATCTACTGAGCACAATTGAAACTCGCTTTGATGGTCTGAAGATTGTTGTGGATTGCGCCAACGGCGCTGCATCCTTTGTGGCACCCGAAGTTTTGCGTCGTGCTGGAGCGGAAGTGGTTGCAATATCTGCGTCACCTAATGGATTGAACATCAATGAAAATTGTGGCTCTACTCATCTCGAGAATGTAATTGCCAAAGTTAAGAGCGAGAAAGCCGATCTCGGCATTGCTCACGATGGCGATGCAGATCGTGTTCTTGCCATTGATCATGAAGGCAATCTCATTGATGGTGATTACATCCTCGGCATACTTGCTGAGCACACCGAGCTGCCAACCAAGTCTGTGGTCGGAACCGTGATGACAAATCTTGGCTTGATTCGTGCGTTGGAAAATAGAGGTATTGGCTTTGTCGCAACGCCCGTTGGTGATCGCTATGTATTGGAACGCATGTTGGCTGAGGGTCACATGCTTGGCGGCGAACAATCGGGCCACATCATCATGCGCAAATACGCGAATACTGGTGATGGATTATTAACTGCGCTCCATCTCATCAGCCACATCGCACAATCAAAAAAAACGCTCAAAGATTTAGCATCGTTCATGTCGCGCTATCCGCAAGTACTCATCAACGTTCCTGGTGTATCAAAAGAGAAATTGGCTCATAATCAAGCGATTAAGGGCGCTGTTTCACGAATCGAATCGACTTTGGGCGCACGAGGTCGGGTATTGCTCCGCGCTTCAGGAACTGAGCCATTAATTCGTGTCATGATTGAGGCGGAAGTTGCAAATGATGCGCAACAATTCGCCGAGTCACTCGCTGCACTAGTAAAATCCGAACTCGCTCTCTAAACATCCTTCGCTAAAGGAGCTCACACATGTGTGGGATCGTCGGGTACACAGGTTCGAATCCTGCGTTAGCTCGCGTTATCGAAGGTTTGCGCCGCCTCGAATATCGAGGATACGACTCTGCAGGCATCGCTCTCGTTGGAAATCCAGGTGATCCACTTGTTGTCGCAAAGAAAGCTGGAAAACTCGCGAATCTTGAGAACGCCTTAACCAGTAATTATGAACATTCAACGAGCGGTATTGGTCATACACGTTGGGCTACCCATGGAGGACCGACTGACACAAATGCTCATCCGCATATTTCGAACGATGGAAAATTGGCAGTAATTCATAATGGAATCATCGAAAATTACGTTGAACTTAAAACAGATCTACAAAAACGCGGACACACTTTTACATCTGAGACTGATACAGAATCAGTTGCACATCTATTGAGCGATGAATTCTCAAAAGTGGGCAATCTTGCTGAAGCCATGCGCTCAGTTTGTAAGCAACTACGCGGATCTTTCACTTTATTGGCAATTCATTCGGATTCACCGAAGACAATCATCGGAGCACGACGCAATTCTCCACTTGTTGTTGGGGTCGGAGAAGGCGAGAATTTTCTGGCTTCGGATGTCTCGGCTTTCATCAGCCATACAAAGAAAGCGCTGGAATTAGGGCAGGATCAAGTCGTAGAAGTGACCCCAGAAAAAGTTACCGTTACTGATATCCATGGAAAGACAATCACTCCTAAGGAATATGCGATCACTTGGGATGCACAAGCAGCAGAACGTGGCGGCTTCACCCACTTCATGTTGAAAGAGATTTTTGAACAACCTAAAGCAGTCTCTGACACCTTATTGGGTCGTTTCAACGAGGAGGGCAAGATTCAATGTGCGGAGCTCGCTGCAGTAAATCGCGAGATTGAACGGATCTTGATCTTGGCCTGTGGCACTGCTTATCACGCAGGATTAATTGGGAAATATGCGCTGGAAGATTGGACGAAGATTCCGGTTGATGTAGAACTTGCATCCGAATTCCGATATCGAAATCCAGTTCTATCGAAGAAAACTCTAGTTATTACCATATCTCAATCTGGCGAGACGATGGATACATTGATGGCGCTTCGTCACGCAAAGTCACTTGGAGCACAGACTCTTTCGGTATGTAACACAATGGGCTCGACTATTCCTCGTGAATCGGATGCAGTCCTTTACACACATGCAGGGCCAGAAATCGCAGTCGCTTCAACCAAAGCGCTACTCACTCAAATTGTTGCTTTAGATCTGATCGGTCTTTATCTTGCACAAGAACGTGGCTCGCTTACTAGAAAAGAGATTGCGCATCTTCGAGATGAGTTGTTAGCGCTGCCAAATAAGATTGAAGAAATACTTGAAACGGTTGAACCGCTGCGTGAAATGACTCGTGGTTTCAAAGATGCGACCTCAGTTCTCTTTTTGGGTCGCCATGTTGGCTATCCAGCAGCTCTTGAAGGAGCGCTGAAGTTGAAAGAGTTGGCATACATGCATGCGGAAGGTTTTGCAGGTGGAGAACTCAAACATGGTCCGATCGCACTCATTGAAGAAGGGACCCCAGTAATCGCAGTTCTTCCGCCATTCGTAAGTGAAATCTCGGAGAAGATGCGCAGCAACATTCAAGAAGTCAAAGCCCGCGGGGCAAAAGTCATCGCTATTGCTGACTCAACAACATCTATCGATGTCCCTTACATGATTCGAATACCTGCAAGCGATGAACTCTTACAGCCCGTGCTATCAATCGTGCCGCTCCAGGTTTTTGCATATGAGATGGCGGTTGCCCGTGGGAATGATGTTGACCAACCACGAAACCTCGCAAAATCGGTGACGGTCGAATGAGCACACAATCTGAAGATCGCTTCGATGATGTTGTAGACCAACGCCCAGATCATCGTCGTCATGAGATGAATGTTGCTTTGCGTTGGGCAGCTGTACTCACTTTTGGTTTCATTTTGGTGACTCTAGATATTCTCAACCAAGGCATGCTTTATCGCTTTGATCAATACGTTGCCGATATCAAAAGACCAAAACTAGAAGGCTTCAGTAACTTCTTGATATTACGAATCGATGATCTTGGTCTGCGTTGGTTTACAGCGACAATCCTCTTGATTACTGCAGCACTCATCAGCCGCAGATTCAAATCATGGCGACCATTGAACTTGTCTCTCCTTTCTTTGGTCTTTCTTAATGTATTTGTTGGCTTAGCCAAGATTGGATTTGGTCGTTGCAAAGCTAAGGAAGATTTTGATGTTTGCATGTTCACAAACGGAATGGCCTATCCGAGCGGACATATTTCAAATGCACTCGTGACGTGGGGTTTATTTGCCTACATCATTTTCCGATACACGCATCGCGCACCATTTGAAGGATTTAAGCTCTATTGGTTAGTCGCAGTAATCACGATTGCTGTTGGTTTCGCTTCATTAATCCGCAATACACATTGGTTCACTGATTTACTCGGTGGAATGTTCATCGGCGGAGCGATTCTTGTGCTGGTTGTTGCAATCGATCGATTCATCCCTTCGAAACGACAGCCTTCTTAAGGAAGTTCAATGACCACCCACAATCGGGCTGAGGCAATCATCGACCTCGGTGCAATCAAGGCAAACATCAAATCTTTGATGGCTAAATCGGGAAAGCCTGCGCTTGCGGTTGTTAAAGCTGATGCATATGGGCATGGCCTTGTACCGGTAGCGAGGGCCGCAATCGATGGTGGCGCAACATGGTTGGGCGTAGCGCTTTTGGAAGAAGCGCTGACTCTGAGAGCAAATGGCGTTAAGGCGCCGATTATTGCTTGGCTGACACCAATTTCGGATGACTTTGTTGCGGCAATAGCCAATGAGATCGACATTGCAATTCCATCGCGTGAACATCTACAAGCAGTTATTGCCGCCTCACATGATGCAAAAAGAGTTGCGCGAATTCATTTAGAGATGGATAGCGGTATGTCCAGAGGTGGCGCGTTATTGGATTGGAATGAATTGCTCGCTGATGCTGCCGATGCGCAAGCAGCCGGAAAAATTTCGGTTGTTGGAATATGGTCACACTTTGCTCGCGCCGACGAACCAGGACATCCTTTTAATTTTGAACAGCGTCAACGATTTCTCATGGGAGTTGAAGCCGCTCGAGAAAAAGGAATTACTACAGAGGTAATTCATCTGAGCAATTCAGCTGCCACGATCAACGATCCTGATTCACATTTTGATGTAGTTCGTCTTGGAATAGCTATGTACGGACTGTCGCCAGATGTAACCACGATGGGAGATTCCAGAAAACTTTCTTTAAAGCCAGCTATGACTTTACGTGCGCGTATACATCTTGTTAAAGAAATCCCAGCAGGTTCACAGGTCGGTTACGGTGGAACGGCTATAACAAAAGTTGATACAAAGCTCGCGGTTATCGCAATGGGATATGCCGATGGTGTTCCGCGGAACGCAACTTCTAACGTTGGCGTACTAATTGGTAACAAAATGTCACCGATTATTGGACGGGTTTCCATGGATCAATTCGTTGTTGATTTAGGTAAGGAATCACAAGCACGCGCGGGGGATTGGGCCTACCTGATTGGAAGTGAGAAGGGCGACAGTTACACTTCCGACACTTGTTACACGGCAGATTCGTGGGCTGCTGCGTGCGGAACGATCAATTACGAGATTGTCACTCGCATCGGACCTCGAGTTGCTCGACTTTACATTGGTTAGGAGTACACATGGCAGACCAGGCCACTGTGCTCTCTGTCCATAATCTTTCAGTTAACTTCGGCGGATTGAAGGCTCTCAATAGCGTCAATCTTGAACTTCGCAAAGGTGAAGTTCTGGGGTTGATTGGCCCCAATGGCGCTGGCAAAACAACAGTATTCAATGCCCTTTGTGGAATTGTCACTCCCGCATCAGGAACACTTGCGCTCAATGGAAAAGAAGTTGATTGGCTGAAGCCGCACCAACTCGCGCGTAAAGGAATTGCCCGAACACTTCAAGGAGTCGGACTCTTTCCAGATCTCACTGTCTCTGACAATGTAATGATCGGTGCACATCGTTTTGCTGAATCCGGATTAATCCGTGCTGCACTTGGCACAAATACACGAGATGAAAATCTCCTTCGAGAAAAAGCGCAATCCGCACTCGAACGCGTTTATGTTGGAAGCGTCTCTGATAGACGAGCTGACACTCTCTCTTATCCAGATACAAAACGTGTTGCGATTGCTCGCGCACTCGTAGCTGAACCAGACATCTTGTTACTCGATGAACCAGCTGGTGGTTTGGGCGCCCAAGATATTGAATGGCTAAATAGTTTGATCAATAATTTGAAACAACGTACATCCATCATCATCGTCGAGCATCATATGGATGTTGTGATGTCAGTATGTGATCGAATTTACGTTTTGAACTTTGGCGAAATCATCGCCTCAGGCACTCCACATGAAGTTAAGAACAATGAAGCAGTAATTCAAGCCTACTTGGGCGCTCATTCAAAGGAGAAAAAATGAGCGGTCTCGCAGTCACCAGACTCAATGTTTCCCACGGCGCAATTCATGCGCTACATGACATCACTTTTTCGGTTGAACCTGGCCAACTCGCTGCAGTCATTGGTTCAAATGGTGCAGGCAAGACGACTCTGCTCCGCACACTATCGGGATTAAAAGATGCATCATCTGGCGCTGCTCAATGGGAAAACCGCGAGATGCTCGGTGTGAAACCAGAAGATCTAGTGCGCCGTGGAATCTCACATGTCTCTGAAGGAAAATCAGTTATTCCAGAGTTAACGGTGAAAGAGAATCTTGTATTGGGTGGAATTTGGCGGGGCGACAAAGCCGATACAGCTCAAGCCATTGAAGAAGTTGTTGAACTCTTCCCGCGACTCGGTGAACGTATGTCCCAGAGCGCAGACACTCTCTCTGGTGGTGAACGGCAAATGTTGGCAATTGGTCGCGCATTAGTTTCACGACCAAAACTACTTCTCCTTGATGAACCGTCACTTGGTTTGGCACCACTTGTCATCGAACAGATCTTCCAGACTGTTGATCATCTTCGACACAAGCTTGGACTTACCGTCGTCCTGGTTGAACAAAACGCAATGAGCGCGTTAGAGATTGCCGACATCGGCATCATCATCAACCTCGGGCATGTTGTCGCTACCGGAAAAGCAAAAGAACTCATCGACGATCCAGCGCTACGCGCTGCGTATTTGGGGTACTAATGCAAAAAGTCATCGAAACCCTTCTTATCGGACTCACAACTGGCTCGATATATGCGCTGATGTCATTGGCTCTGGTTCTTGTCTGGCGTTCTACACGCGTTATCAACTTTGCCCAAGCCGGTCAGGCTATGTTCGCTACCTACATTGGATTCGAAATTTCAAGTCGCTCAGGAATCTTCTGGCTCGGCTTGTTATTCGCAATCGTTGGTGGAGCGCTACTTGGCGCTGGCGTTGATTATTTCTTCATGCGCGTGCTCTTTAAACACGCAAATACTGGGCCTGCAGCTGTTGTTGCTCCAGTCATCGCGACCTTAGGTTTACTTGGATTGATTCGAAGTGTTGTGGGATTGACGTGGGGCGGGGAGTTCAAAACTATTGAAGCTCCTGCCTCGACGGACGGTTACACAATTGGAAGCACGACGATTCCATTCTCTGCACTTAATGCGCTCATCATCATCACGGTTTCGATAATCCTCATCGGTCTAGCGCTCTTGTTCCAGCGTACAAATCTCGGATTAGCTTTACGTGCCTCGGCTTATGCGCCTGAAATCGCAAAGCTCGCCGGCATCAGAACTGCTCAAACCCGCACTATTGGCTGGGCGATCGCCGGCGGCGTTGGTGGAGTGGCAGGCATGTTGGTTACCTCCAATAACTTCCTCTCTCCATATTCACTCGACCTCTTGTTGGTATTTGGATTCATCGCGGCTGTTATTGGTGGCTTAGAAAGTATGGTCGGAGCTGTCATTGGCGCCTTAGTGCTGGGCATCGGTCTTACATTTATTTTGAACTATGTCGGAACATCATTGGTATTTATTGGTGGTTTCACGGTTCTTATCTTGGTCTTGTTAATCAAACCAGATGGAATCATGGCGAAAGGCAAGGGCCGCCGTGCGTAAGAAAATTGCGTTCTTTATTCTCTTGGGTTGGGCTCTTCTCATCATTGGTGACCGAGTCGATGAGTTGCGTGTTTATCAAGGTGCACAGATCGCGATGTACACAATTGCACTTGCATCGATAGTTTTACTTACTGGTTATTCAGGACAAGTTTCACTTGGTAACGGCGCAATGATGGCAGTTGGCGGTTATTCCGCAGCGCTCACCTTAAATAATCTTCAAACACCAATTTGGTTTGCATTCTTGATGGCAATTCTTGTTTCCGCCTGCTTTGGTTCGTTACTTGGCGCTGCAGCTGCTCGACTGTCGGGTCCGTATCTTGCAGGCACAACTCTCGCGCTCGCTGTTGGGTTGCCTGCAATTGCAAATCAATTCTCATTCCTTGGCGGAGAACCAGGTCTTCTCTTTGATGTTGGTTTCCCTCCTGAAAGATTTGGTGAAGAGTTCACCCAATACAAGTGGTTCTTCTGGATTGCGAGCGTCATTGCACTTCTCGCACTTTTCATCACATCAAATATTCTTCAATCGCGATTTGGTCGCACTTGGCGTGCAATCCGCGGTAACTCATTAGCTGCAGAACTTGCAGGCATCCATTCATCGCGTATGAAAGTTTTAGCTTTCACCATCAGCTCTGCCCTCGCCGGATTGGCGGGAGCGGTGCTGGCCATGACCATAAGTCTTGTCGCGCCAGGCGCCTACTCGCTGACCCTCTCCTTTGCCCTGGTAACAGGCGCGGTTCTGGCTGGCGTCTCAAGCCTGCCTGGGGTGGTCCTCGGCGGGGCCATTTTGGTGGCCATCCCCGAGATTGCCGATGCGCTAGCGGGAAGGTTTGGCAACGCCGACTCTCTCAATAACTATCTACCCGGGCTCATTACCAGCGTATTGCTGATCCTCTCGGTCATTTATACGCCTAACGGACCGGGCGAAAACCTGCGGAAGCACCTCCGCAAAAAGCACGCTCATTAGCTGGTTACTCCAAGGTAACGAGTAGATTAACAACCAAGTAATACCCTCGATGGAAGGAAAAAAATGATCGGAAAGACTCGTAGAAAGCGGACCTGGTTCGTTGCTGCGGTGCTCGCCTCTGGCAGCCTCTTTGCAACTGCGCTTCCAGCAAACGCAGAAACAGGAGTCAGTGCGAGTGAGATCAAACTCGGAATCACTCTGCCTCTGACTGGAGCAGCATCACCGGGATACAACAAGATCGGCGATGCAATGAACGCGTACTTCAAGTACGTCAACGATAACGGCGGTGTGTATGGACGTAAGGTCACACTCATCCAAAAGAATGATGAGTACTCACCACAGTTGTCGATTGCTAAGACAAATGAATTGATTCTCAAGGACAAGGTATTCGCCCTCGTCGGACCACTTGGCACCGCTAACTTCACTGCGGTCCATAAGTCGGTCGGTATCGCACGTCGTGGCGTTCCAAGCCTTTTCCTCAACACAGGATTTAGTGGATTCGGTAACAAGAAGGATTTCCCAACCTCATTCACAATCCTTCCTTCCTATGCGATGGAAGCAAAAATCGCAGCACTATTCCTCAAGGAAAACTTTGCCGGCAAGAAACTCGGCTTGGTATACCAAAATGATGAATTCGGCATCGACGCGCTTAGCGCATTTAGAAATGCAGGCGTTAAGTTTGATGTCTCTATTCCTTACACATCCGGAACACAGAGCGCAGCAACTGCTCAGACTTGGGTTTCTCAGCTTGCAGCTGGTGGAGCACAAGTAGTTCTCTTCTTCGGTGTTACTTCAGCAACAGCTCCGCTGCTTGCAGTTGCCGCTGGAGCGAAATACGCACCACAGTGGATCCTTGGCTCAGTTGGTTCTGATCCTTTGACACTGCGCGCACTTGGAGTTCCAGTTGCTGTCCTTAATGGCGCACTCACACTTGCTGGAAACCCATCACCAAATGACCTCAACGATGAATACATCAAGGTCTTCCAAGATATTAATAAGAAGTACAACACCGGTGTTGCATTCGATGATTATGTCCTTCAGGGCATGAACGTCGGTTTGATGACAGTCCAAGCGCTTCGTGCAGCTGGACAGAATCTCACTCGCCGCGGACTTGTACGCGCTATGGAGAATAAGGGTTCAACCTTTGCATCTGTTGCATATTCACCACTTGCTTACTCCAAGACCAGCAATATTGGCCACACCGGCTACTACATGGCGGTCATGGATGCCACAGGTGATCGGAAGCCATACGGTGGATCAGTCGTTCTCTACACAACAGATAGCGGCAACGGTCCAGTTGTTAAGTCCACTTTCAAGCGCCCAGCAATTCCAGCGAAAGGATTGCCAACAAACTCATGAGAAACTTCAAATTCAAGCGTTCGTTAACGCTCGTAGCGGTTTCATCACTTCTCTCGCTCACCGTTGTATCGATTCCAACGGCTGCTCGGGCTGCTGATCCTGCATGTACCACGGCAAACTTTGTCACAACGTGCGTTGGTGCAACATCAGATACCGCTCCATATTCGATGATCGTTCCTGCGAACTTCAATGGAACTGTCTACCTCTATTCACATGGATATCGTCCAAACGTTCCGGTTCCTGCGGGAATTCCAGGATATGGCGGATACACAGTCACCAACACTCCACAACCTGGCCCAAATGCGACCGTCATTGGCGCACTTGTTGCTAAGGGTTACGGCGTTGTCGGTTCAGGCTTCGCACGTCAAGGTTGGAACGCAGATTCTGCAATTAAGACCAACGTTGAACTTGTAGGAATCTTCAAGAAGCAATTCACCAAGACCACCAAAGTGGTTACATGGGGAGAATCGCTCGGAGGTTTCATTACTCAAGCACTCGCTGAGCAATATCCAAACCTCTTCAAAGCAGCAGCACCACTTTGTATGGCTAGCGATATCACTCCATTGATGACAATGGCTGGCGATGCGCTCTGGGGAATCAAGACCTTCTTTGATCCAACGATTAAGGGCGGAAGCTACTCAGCAGGTGCCGCAGGCTATGCCGAAGCGATGGGCGACCTAGTCAAGGTCTTCACCGCAATCGGATCACTCCAAGCTGCATTTGCCGCTAACCCAACTGCGCCAGCATGGCCAGCAACCTCGAAGGTTCCTGATGCCATTAAGGCAATTCCTTCACGAAGCGCTCTCGTCATGGTCGCTTTGATGTCAGGAATTCCAATGCAGTCAGCGCACTTCGATTCAACATCTGCGCCGTCGGTGCTTCCAGCGGCTTCGCAGACTTCATTCCAGCTTGCAATCAACCCAGCATTCGCAGCTCTTGAGAACGTCGCAAACGCAGCAGCACTTGCTGTTCTTGCAACTCATGATCTTGAACTACAAGCTGGTGGAGCTGTATTCGACAACACCACAACTGATTACGCAGCGCGTATCAAGGAAGAACAATTCATCTGGTCATCTGCACTTTCCGGTAACTCCGGAATTGCCGGACTCTCCAGCGTTCTTGCTGCATCACCACGCGCAACTGCAAATCCAGCAGCGGTTGCGAAGTTGAAGACTCTCGCATCACATTCTGGAAAAGTTGAGATCCCAACAATTCTCTTCACTGGCGTTGCAGACCCAGTTACTGTTGCTGGTAACCAGCAATCAGTTGCTGACAAGTACGCAACCTATTGGGCAGAAAAGTGGGCAGCTGCAAAGAAGGCGGGAGTAAGTAAACGTCCTGCTAACAACCAGCTTGTCCTCTGGAACTTCCCACCACAGAAGTACACCAAGTTCTCTGCAGCTGGTGCTCCAGACACAACACTTCCAGCAGCAACCGGTACTAACCACTGTAACTTCACGACATCACAGTATTTAGCGATTGCAGACATGCTCGCCTACGCTGCTGATAATGGAGTGAATCTTTCAGGTGGTGCGCTACTCACCAAACTTCGTAAGGCTGGAAACATGACTTACGATCGTGATTATGCGGCACCAAAGATGAAGTTCTACGGAAACTAATTCCACAAAACTTCAAAAGGTAGTTAAAGAAAGGGGCTCGGGAGACCGGGCCCCTTTCGCTATTCATTGGCAATTCATCAAGTGTTATGGCTTAAGCCATGGTTTTTTCAAGAGTTACTCGTTACTGTTTCAGTTGTGGCAAGCGTTGCAGAACGGCGTCGAATAGCTCGCCTAGTCCATAGGTTTGGTTTCGGGCCTAGACCTGGCGAATTCGCAGAGTTAGTTTCAGATGGTTTTGAAGCGGCCGCGGCCGTGTATCTCGTGGCACCTTCAAGCGATGATTTCGCCGATTCTCAATCTCCTCCTGTCGTCCGTGACCTCGGTAATCGCCCAGCGCCTAACACTCCAGAGTTGGTTCCTTATGTAACGGAGAAGAGAGCTCAGAGCACATCGTTAACAATGTGGTGGCTAGATCGTATGGTCTTGTCGAGTCACTCACTCACGGAGCGCATGACATGGTTTTGGCATGGACATTGGGCAACATCAATCGCAAAAGTTGATGACCCACTTCCAATGTATCTACAGAACACAACGTTACGTAAGTATGCGTTGGGGAACTTCGCTGACATGTCCCGTGCGATGGTTAATGATGGAGCATTGATTTTTTGGCTCGATGGCCAGACCAATACAATCAAAGCGCCCAACGAAAACCTCTCCAGAGAGTTGATGGAGCTATTTACTCTTGGTGTAAATCGCTATACCGAGAGCGATGTCCGCGAAACTGCAAAAGCTTTAACAGGATATCGAGTAAAAGCAAGTAGTGGTGAAGTCACCTTTCTGCCAAAGCAGCATTACTCGGGTGCCATAAGTTTTCTGGGCACCACCGGAACCTTCGATGCGAGTTCATTGAGTGATTTCCTTGTCTCTAGGGAAGATTGTGCACTTTTCATCACGGAGCGACTTTGGTATCGATTTATTTCTTCGATGAATCCACTTACTGACAATCGGCTACGAGAGTCATTTCGTAATCGAGAGATTGCCACGTTAGTGCGTGCTATAGGTGCTCACCCATCTTTGAACGATCCATCAAATTCCATGGTCAAAAGTCCCATTGATTGGTTTGTTTCGGCATGTCGTGCGTTGTCAATCACACCCTCAACTTTTCCTAATACCGCATTGATTCGCAACTACTTGAACTTGATGGGTCAACTACCTTTCCTGCCACCTAATGTCGGCGGATGGCCTGCAGACCAAGCGTGGCTCTCAACATCTGCTGCGCAGTATCGGATTGACTTTGCAGCTGCGTTGATTAAGAGCGGCGACCTAACACCCATCACCTCGGTGGCGGTGAAGGATCGCATAGATGCCCTTGCAGATTGGCTTGGAGTTGCAGAGTGGAGTTCGCGAACCGCAATGGCACTTCAAGGTGCAAGACAAGATCCCTCTCGTTTGACACTCTTAGCTCTCTGTTCACCTGAATATGTAGTGAGCGCATAGGAAAGGAATTGATGGACACAATTACTCGGCGACAGTTCCTCAAGGCAACAGGTGCAGGAGCGCTCGGCGTTGCAGCAACTTCGTTGACGATTGAAGATATTGCTAACGCAGCCATTACCAGACCACTTCCTTTAGGTACACCTATTCTTGTTGTAGTCACGTTGTATGGTGGAAATGACGGATTAAACACAGTAGTTCCGGCTTCCGATGCGTTATATCGATCGCTTCGCCCAGGAATCTCGTACAGCGAAAGTGAACTGTTGCCGCTTTCTGAAGGTCTTTTTCTCAACGGTTCTATGACTGGAATGCACAATCTTTGGAATAGAAACCAAGTTGCAATTATTCGCGGGGTCGGATATCCAAATTCAGATCGATCACATTTTTCCTCGATGGCAATCTGGCAATCTGCATCGCTAACTGCGGCGAAAACTGGTTGGTTAGGTCGATGGGTAGAAACACAACCCGAAGACCCACTTCTGGCTATCGGCCTTGGCTCAGTACTTCCGCCACTTCTTGCTGGCGAGAAGCGGTCTGGATCAGTGCTTCCCTTAGGTGGACTGAAAGTGCCAACAGGCTCGCTTGCAAGTGATTGTCTAAAGTTAGCCGTAGAGAGTAGGAGCGACAACGTCTTACAATCGATGGCGGCACGCTCAATGCGAAATCTTTTCAGCGTTTCTGATGACATCACACCAATACTGAAAGCTCCCGCTCCAATTGCTTCTGACTTACCAACAGTGATGGGTGGAAATGCGGGTGGTGATAGCAATCTCACGCAGCAACTCGATATCGTTGCAAAACTTGTTTCAGCTGGTGCCCCCACGAGAGTTTGGTCAGTTTCGTTAGGAGGCTTTGACACTCACGCAAATGAAAAAGGTGCACAATCAATTTTGCTACAAGCTGTCTCGCAGGGTATTTCAAAATTCATGTCCCAAATGCGTGCAACTAATCGAAGTAAGGATGTCGTTGTACTTGTTTATAGCGAGTTTGGTCGACGAGTCAAAGCTAATGCATCCGAAGGTACGGACCATGGAACGTCAGGACCAGTTTTTGTTTTGGGCGAGCGGATTAAAGGTGGATTTTATGGAGATCAACCAGCGCTCAATAATCTGAAGAATGATGATCTTGCGGTAACAACAGATTTCCGAGATATCTACGCATCTATCACCGAGAAAGTATTGGGCACATCTGCTGAGCGCATTCTCGGAAACTGGAAGGGTCGCACTCCAATCTTCAAGTAATCGGTACGATTCCACAGTGCTGATCACTTCTGTTGAAGCAATGCGTGATTTAGGCGCCCGACTCGCAACCAGATTGCAAGCCAGAGACATTGTTGTCCTGCAAGGTAATTTGGGTGCTGGAAAAACCGCAATGACTCAGGGAATCGGCAAACACTTGGGGATCACGGATATCACCTCGCCAACTTTCGTAATTTCTCGCACCCATAAAGGAAAGATTCCACTAATCCATGTTGATGCTTATCGTCTTCTCGGCAGTACAAAGCAGGACTTTGAGATTGATGATCTGGATTTAGATACCGCCCGAGAGGGCGCAATAACGGTGATTGAGTGGGGCGAAAATGTGGCCTCACGCCTTCAGGAAGATTACCTATTGGTCACTATCGAATTCGGTGAAGGTGAGGATGATCGGATTGTTGAATTTACCGGTCACGGAAAGCGGTGGGAGGGGTTCAACCTGTGATCTCACTTGTGATGGATACCGCCACTAACCGTACGTCGGTGGCGCTCTTCGACGATAACCAACTTCTTTTTAGCGGTTTTCATGATGGCGCCACTGCACATGCGGAAGTTTT
>Ga0214917_10000975_pt1 | contig 37524 bp, 59 predicted proteins | sample LL_1208_BB_MetaG_FD_177983 | JGI IMG/M metagenome (GOLD analysis project Ga0214917, IMG submission 177983) | Freshwater microbial communities from Lake Lanier, Atlanta, Georgia, United States - LL_1208_BB | ecosystem: Environmental > Aquatic > Freshwater > Lake | place: USA: Georgia | collected... | reverse complement strand
GGTTTGACAGAGGTGGGGGACTGGATGAGTCGATGCGATTGGTTGACCTCATCAAAGCCTCGTTCGGTGGCGACAGGTCGGCGGCGGGGCGGTATGCCGCAGAGCAGAGATGGAAAGGGCATGTCAAAGGGGGTAAATCTGCATCGGTGGTTATGGACGAGTCTCGGTTGTCGTGGCTGACAAAACCAACTGACACGAGTTCAGAAGACTTCACCAAAAGGATTGCGGAGCGACTTGTCGCAAAGTTTAGTTTTGTTGACTTGAGCGCCGCAGTGTTGGTGCAACTATCCATGTCCTATCCCAAGGAAGGGCAACAGGCGTTGCGGTTGCTGAACGCCTACAAACAAGAACTGAGCGGCGCCAAAAACGCAAAAGAGGTGGGCATCATTGTCAACGAAATAATCTCCAGACAGGGCGCACAACCGAGGATGTATGACAGTTGGGAAACCGAAGAACTCGAGTTGATTCGACTTTCTGGGTCAATAGGTGACATGCAATCCGACTCGTTGACGCAAGCCGATAGGTTGGTCCACGCCCTGAAACAAGGGTGGACCGCTGGAAGCCAAAAAGGCAGGGCGCAAGTGGCGGCATTGACTGGACAGAGCCTTGGCGCCTCATCAAATCGCAACGCTGAACAAGACTATGAAAGAAAAGACGCCGACGACCTTACAAAGATAATGAACACGGATGAGGGGTATGCGGCTAAACAAGTTTTGACCACTTTGGTGAAAGAGGTGTACGACGACACGCAACGGCTCATAAAAGAAAAACTGCCAGAGGGCACGACGCATGTGAGGCTATTCAGGGGCACCGCTTTGACGGAAAAACAACTGAGGGACGCCAAGGACGGGCTTCTGAATGTGGCGGTCACGAGCAGTTGGACGAGTAGCCCGAAGATAGCGGGGGATTTTCGTGGAAGTGACAAACCGAAATGGGATGCGACATTCGGACGCATAAAACTGGAGGAAGTGAAAATAACCGCCTTGGTTCCCGTAAGTTCGATTTTTGCTGTGGGTTTGCAAGGTTTTGGCGGACAAGGGGAACGGGAGGTTTTGGTTCTCGGTCCATCGGTTGAAGTGCAGAGGGTTGTTCCGTCAACAGAGGCGGTCGGGAAGGACCTTGCCTTCCTCGGCAAAGCCTCGTTCGGTGGTGACCGTTCCGCCGCAGGTAGGTATGCGGCAGAACAGAGATGGAAAGGGCATGTCAAGAAACAGCCAGCCGCCCAGTCTAACCCTTACAACCTTCAGTTCTCAGAGAATCTTGGCGCCCAGTTGTCTCTGATGGGGGCGGCGATGCGAACGGTCGAAGACTCTGGCGTGGATACGCAGGTGTTCGGTCGCTCGGATTTGACCCCCGACGACATCGAAAGCATGGACGACGAGATACATGCGATGAGGAAAAGAATCGAAGGGGCGCACACCCTAAACGATTTTCGGCTTCGCAGAGGCAAGATTTCGGATGACGAGCATCTTCGCACGAATGAACTGTTGGGGAGGGCAAGCGAGGCTGTTCGATTGGGGAGAATGGCGTTGACGAAGATGCTTCGTGACCCTTCGGACGAGGATTTTGAGGACGAGTTGTTGGTGAGCCGTGACGCAGACGGCAAACTTGTTGGGTTGGCGATGATTTCAACGCTCAGGGAACCCCTCGACATGAAGATTGTGTACCACAATAACGGTCTAAAGTATGTCCCCCTCACCGTCAATGGCAGGTCTGTCTATGTGGAGTTTCTGGTGAGTTTTCAGTCGGTGCCCCAGATGGGTAGGGCGTTGTTTGGGCAGGTGTTGAAACATTCTGCTGGCAAGGGCGTTCAGAGCATCATGCTTGAAACCACGGACTACAGCAGGGATTATTGGCAGAGAATCGGTTTCACGCCGATGCAGTCCTATGGTGTGGTGAGCGTGGACCGCCACGAACTGAACTTTCCTGTCGACCTGATGGTCGGTAAGATGAGCGAGGGCGACTGACATGGCTGGCATCCAAGACCTCGATTACTATGACGATGACGAACTTCTCGAACTTTTGCGGCAGGTTGACCTCGAGGAGATGCTGAAAGCCTCGTTCGGCGGGGACCGCTCGGCGGCAGGCAGATACGCCGCCGAGCAACGCTGGAAGGGGCATGTGAAGCGTGAGGATAAGGGCGGGGAGGGTAAGACCTTGCGGGACGCCACGGCTGAGGTGTCGGCGCTTTTGAGGCAGATAAACGGCATGCTGGAGTATCCGATAAGTGATAAAGGTTCGGCGGGAAACCCGATGACTCCAGAGGAATACGAGGCTTCTTCCTCGAAAAGTTTTCGGTTCGTCTATGTGAAAACTGGGCGGTCTGGCAAGGTGATGCTCGTTCCGTCGAAGAAGTCGATGGAGGCGGAGAGACGGGTCAATGAGTTGGGGCGGCAGGCGTTCAAGGAAGTCGGCGCAAGGCTTGTCGCAGACGGGACGATAACCCAGAAGGAACTCGACGATGCGATTGCTTTCCAGCGGGCGCCAGAGGATGAGGATGATTCGCCTGACGCAGACTTGTATCGGCGGGCGATGGCTGGCGACGAGTCTCTCGGTAAGGAGGTTGCCGATAAAGGGCGGAGGGTTGCGGAGGCTAAGGAGGCGGCGTCGAAGGCGAAGGGGGCGTTGATGAAGGCGACCCGTGAATACAACAAACACTTAGAAACCGAGGGCGGTCGTTCGTATGATGCCACCGCTCGACAACTGTGGGAGGCAAGGAAACAGGCAAGGGCGGCGAACATTGACGCAAGGCTCGAGTTGGCAAACGCCGACGAAGCCTTGATGGAAGCGATTAGGGACATTCGACCAGTCGACTACAAGGCGCAGGGCGAGGCTCGGGAGGCTGGGAAGGCGAACAGTTTGAGGGTTCAAGGGCTTATCGGCGCCGAGGTGAAGCGGCTGTTGGCTGGGGATAATGCGATGAGCGACAGCCACCCCGCCAACAAGGTTGATGTTCCGCAAATGACGACCGAGTTCAGACCTTCGGATGGCGGTAAGGCGACGGTCAAGAGCGGCGACCAAGTGGTTGCAGAGATTATGGGGGAGGTGTCACGAAGATTCCCGAAGAGATTGCTCGACTTGGTTGCCGAGGTGAGACACAAGTTCACCTCTAGGGGCGGCGGACACTACAACGATGGAATGAACCTGATTCAATCAGACATGGACGACGCCGACACCCTCACCCATGAGACGGTTCACGCCATCTCGTACAGGGACAACGCCACGAGGGTTTTGGAGCAGGCGGCACTGAGTCGCCGAGTGTTCGGCAAGCCAGACCAGCCAGATGATTCTTTCGCAAAGAAACTGGAAAAGGGTTTGCAGAAGGTGGTTGGGGCTACGAAGGCTGTTGGGTGGAGGATGGGCGGCAAATACATTGAGGACAAGTTCGTCGCTGGGTATCAGGGACGGATGTACGGTCTGGAGCGAAGCAGTTCCGGGTCGAAACCGACCGAGATTTTGACGATTGCGACCGAGAATCTGTTTGGGGGCGGACATTGGTTTAGGAACAGTGGAAGACTTGACCAAGATTTGATGATGACGGCACTGGGTTGGTTGTTGGTCGGAGGGTCGAACCGTGATTGAACACACTTGGGTCGTCGAGCATGGGGGGCAGGAAAGTGAGGTCGTCTGGGACGATGTCTCCTTGACGCTTTTCGGTCCTGCTCCGATTACGGTGCGGGCGCACGAGTTGGTCAAGGCTGGCGAGGTTGTGTATGTGACGCCCGTTGGTCCGAGACTGGTGGCGTCGCTGGATGAGCAGTTGGCGGCGTGGGCGACGATTTCGCAAGCCATCGAAGACTCTGGCTACGAACTGGTTGGCGGTAGCGAGCCGCCGATGCAACCCGAAATGGAGTTGGAAAGCAACCCCACTAGCGAGTGACGCAAGGCTGGTCAACTACTACTGTCGATGCGATGGCTTCGACGAGCATGAAGAAAGATGTCGAGTTGGCTCAGGCGTGGGCGGCTGGCATGGTCGAATGGGATGAGTTGCCGCCGCATGTGCAGGACGCCATCGACGAGGTGATGGCTGAGCAGTTGACCGACGAGCAGGCGGTCGCTGATGCGATGACCAAAAGTGAACAAACGCTGAACTTGTTGCATAAGGCGGATACGACCCACCGTTTCACCCTCGGTCCTTGGTACATCCCGAACAAGTATGACGCCCACGGCGAGTGGACGGATGCGGACGAGTTGCAGAAGGCGCTTTGGGAGTATGTGAAGTCTGGGGACCGTGACATCAGGTTGCAACACAACAAGGACATCGTGGCTGGGGAGTGGTTGGAGGCGATGTCGTTCCCTGTGCCTGTGACGATTGGGATGAACAAGGCTGAGGGGAGCCAGCAGGTGACTTACCCGTCTGGGACGGTGTTTCTTGGGGTGCAGTGGAAGCCGTGGGCGTGGGAGTTGGTGAAGGAGGGGAAGATTCGAGGGTTTTCGATTGGTGGTGCGGCGGCTCGTATCGAGATGGCGATGCCTGACGATGCGATTGCCAAAGCCTCGTTTGGTGGTGACCGTTCGGCGGCTGGGCGGTATGCCGCCGAGCAGAGGTGGAAGGGACACGCCAAGGGTGACAAGGCGACAGGCGGCGAAGCATCCCGAAGGGTGACCGACATGCGGCAACGAAGCCAGCCGCTTATGAACATGATTGACAAGTTCTCCGACAAAAAACTTCTTGATAGCGCCGTGGAATCACTCAAGAAACGGGGCATCGCCAACCCCACCCTCCCTGATGACGATGAGGTGAACAAGAAACTGGCTGACGGTCTGAAAAAGAACTTTGCGTCGTTGATGAAGCAAGCCGAGGATGCTATTGCCGCATCGGAAAAGGCGAGTAAAGACGGTGACACAAAATCGTTGGATGCCAACACAAAGACTCTGCAAAAAATCAAGAACAAGTTTGGGGCATTGGAGCGGGCGACCCTCAAAGAGGAAGAAGCGAAGGTGGGGATTCCCAAAAACATCTCCGAGAACAATCTTCAGACGATGATGTACGCCAGTGTCGCACTCATTTACGGCAACGCCAAAAAGTTCATCGACCAAGAAATAAAGCAGAATAAGGGGATACCGATTTGGAAAGCCTCGTTCGGGGGTGACCGTTCCGAGGCGGGCAGGTATGCCGCCAATCAGCGTTGGAAAGGGCAGGGTTCGTCTGGTTTGACTGGCGCCCAAACCAGCGGTCAGAAGGCGACCGAGGTGATGCACGAGATAACGACTCGTGTGCTTGGGCGTCTGGCTCAGGCTAGGGCAAGGAAACAGGCTATGAAGGACGAGGGCAGGTCTTCGTTGTTGTCCCGCATCAAGTATGTCTTCTCCAACGACTACATCAACCCCGAGCCGTTGGCTAGGAAGTGGGTGAAGGAAGCGGCACGGCTGGCGATGCGAGACGAGACAAGAATCGTCGACCCCGAGGTCGCCTCGGTTGTCGCCCTGCCGAGCGGCAAACAGGTGATTCTGGACCGAGGGAAGTTGACGACCGTTGGCAAGCAACAGCCGACCTCATCTCAGGTGCATGTCGACACCGTCATGGGCGGGAAGAAGAAACGGAAGAAGAAGCCAATCATGGTGGACAAAGCGAAGAGTCCAGCGTGGCAACGAGAAGAAGGCAAGAACCCGAAGGGCGGGTTGAACGCCAAGGGGCGGGCGTCCTACAAGCGTGATACTGGCGGAACATTGAAGCCGCCCGTGAAGTCTGGCGATAATCCCCGCCGTGCTTCGTTCCTCGCCCGCATGGGCAATGCGAAGGGTCCCGAGCGTGACGAGAACGGTGAGCCGACCCGCCTGCTTCTAAGTTTGCAGGCGTGGGGGGCGTCGTCGAAGGAGGATGCCCGCAGGAAGGCGGCGGCTATCTCGGCTCGGAACAAGGCAAAGGAAACGAAGAAGGCGAAGGGCGGTTTGTCGGAGTGGTTCGACGAGAAGTGGGTGGACTTGTCCCGACCGAAGGAGGGCGGCGGGTTTGAGGAGTGTGGACGCCCCGACGCCTCGGAAGGCAAGTACCCGAAATGCGTTCCCGCTTCCACTGCGGCGAAAATGTCGGATGATGAACGGAGGTCCGCCATCCGCCGAAAGCGTCGTGCGGAGGCTGGTGAGCGCCGCAAGGACGGCAAGCCGATAAATGTGCCGACTTTCAAGTCGAAGAATGTGCCGACCGACCCGAAGTTGTATGCACGGGTGAAGGCGGCGGCGAAGAAAAAGTTTGATGTCTACCCGTCTGCTTATGCGAACGCTTGGTTGGTGCAGGAATACAAGCGGCGGGGCGGCGGATACAGGGTGGAGAAGGCTGAATCTCTCGATGCTATTGTCGACGAGCGCCTTGCGGCGGCAAGGATTCGTGACGAGATTCTTGCAAAAGCCACCTTTGGCGGCGACAGGTCTGCCGCAGGCAGGTATGCGGCAATGATTCGCTGGCAGAGGGCTGGTTCGGCGGGGAACGGTCCGTTCGGTCGTCCCACGACAAGGGCGGGACGGCGCCTGTTCGACCAACTGAACCCGCCCCACACGGGCAGTTCGTTGAATACCCACCTCAACTACGACGCCGCTGGTAAGGAGTTCGAGGCAAGGGGTCTGAACATGGATTCGGCAGAAGCCGCCGAGGTGATAATGAAACACCTCACCCCAGAGAGAAGGGCGATTTGGTTGGAGTCAATCCGAGAAGCACAACGAGGAGTTCCAACCAACGGTCTCGGTAAATCCATTGTTTATGTGAAGGGTGGCGGTGGGGCGTCTGGCAAATCCACGACCGACCAAAAGGCGATGGCTGGTTTGCCGACCAAGGGCATCCCGACCACCGAAGAGGATGTCGCTCGAGCCAAGTCGAAGGGCGAACCGCCGCCGCCAAAGCAGGCGGTCCTTGTCAACAGCGACGACTGGAAACTGAAGTCAGCCGATTTCAAGTCGTTGACAGCGAGGGCGCTCAAGGAAGCCGACGACGAGATACGCCGCTCGGGTGTGACGGACAAGGAAGCCCAAGAGGACATCCGCCAAAACCATCTCAAGAAGGCAAATGCGGCGGCGTTCGTCCACGAGGAATCGTCGTTCGTATCCAAAATGATTCTTATGTCGTCGATTTTGAGCGGTCGCAATGTGGTGTTCGACGGTACAATGGATAACGGCGTGGACAAACGCATGAGAGAACTGGAAATCATGCGCCAGTTCGGAGCGAAGGAAATCCACGGAATCTTCTTCTCCGCAGACACAAACGAAGCGGTAAAACGGGCGGCTAGGCGTGAGCGTGACCAAACGAGCGAGTCCTACGGTCGTAAGGTCCCAGAGTTTGCTTTGAGGGACGCACACAAGAAGGTGTCGGCGAACTTCCCGAAGTTCGTGCAAAGCAAGGTTTTCGATTCGGTGGCGGCGTTCGACACCAACGGCAGACCGCCAACTTTGATGTTCAGGCAGTCAAGCCCGACCGCTGAACCAGAGATTCTGGACGCCGAGAAGTACGACAAGTTCCTGCAAAAAGCAAACGAAGGAGGCAAGTGAGATGGGTCAAGTCGATTATCAACTGGTGACGAGGTTCGCCAATCTGATGCGATTGGGTGCAACGAGAGAAGACCTTGTCGCCATGAACTACCTGAAGGACGCCGACGAGGAGGCTTCCTACCAGTTGGCGCTCGAAGAAGGCGACAAGTGGGCTGAGGTTGTCCACGAATCAGAGTTGGGTATCGCCACCATTTCCCCACAACTCCAAGCGGAAATCGAAGCGGGAATCTGAGTCGTCATGGCATGCGATTGCGGTTGCGGGTCGAACCTGTCGAAAGGTGAACAGGCGGTTCTCGACAACCTTAGGAGCGGCGTCTTGTGGTCGATGCCCGACGAGTTGTGGAAGCAGGTCGTGGCGGAGGTGGAGAAGGCTGGGTCGGTTCGTGCTGTGCAGGGAGCCGCCAGAACGGTGTTGCACGATGCGATTCAGAAAGCGGCACAAGGTTTCGGCGGCGACAGGTCTGCGGCGGGCAGGTATGCCGCCCAGCAGAGGTGGAAGGGGCATGTGAAGGCGGTGCCGTCGAGCAGTCAGGCGAGACGGGCAGGCGAAACGATGTTGCCGCAAGGGCAGAGCGAGAAGTTGGGTACGCCCGTCCGCTGGGACCCGAAATCACGGAAAGAAATCGTGAAGGTCACGACCGTCGAGGAGGCTTACGAGGAGATTGCCAAGGGGAACATCGTGGAGATGCCTACCGCCCAAGACGCCGTCACCATCATTGAGAAGATGGCGGACTACCTGAAGAAGGTCGAGGAAGAGACTGGCGAGAAACCGAAGAACCTGAACTTCTGCCAAATCTCGGTGCCGGGCACGAACCTGTTTTGCGGTTCGTCGGTCGCCACCGACAAGTTCCCCGATGGTGTGCCCCGTGTCGAGATGCCGCAGTTGTCTGGCATCCCGAAGGAGGGGAGCAAGGCGGACAAGTTGGCTCGTATCGACGAGGAAGGCAATGTGGACATCGGCAAGTCGTTCATCGACAAGTTGGCGGAACGGGGTATCGGCACGAAGGAGGGTGAGGTGCCCGCCAGTTGGCTGAAGGCTTCGCAGAGCGAGTTGAAAGGCAAGACCGTGTCATTCTTCCTCACCGAGAAAGGGAAGAAGATTCTGGACGACGACAAGGCGGTCATCTATGTGTCCCGTGACGGCTATGTGATTGACGGTCACCACCGTTGGGCAGGCAAGGTGTTCCAAGACTTGAAGGACGGCAAGACGGGCGATGTGAAGATGAGGGTGAGAATCATCGACATGCCCATCATGGAGGTGCTGGATGCGGCACTCGACCATTCGGATGAAATGGGCATCAAGTCGAAGAAAGGCTGAACTGGGGTTATGAGATTTTTGGATGAGAGGATGTTGTAATGCGATTGGCTGACCAGATGTTGCTTGCCCAGATTCGGGAAGCGTTGCTGTCGCACATCCCTGACCAGCAGTGGGCGCTCGTTGAGCAGGAGGTCGAGAAGGCTGGCGGGGTCGACAAGGTCGACGGCTACACGGGTGTGCTGTTGCGGGATGCGATTCAGAAGGCGAAGAAGAACAAGGTCGAGACCGTGATGAGCGAGTTCAAGGCTGGGAAACTCAAGTCGTCATCTGGCAAGAAGGTGAAGTCCCGCAAGCAGGCAATCGCCATCGCCCTGAGCGAACAGCGACGGGTGAAGAAAGAGATGCTTGAGAAGGCTTCTTTCGGTGGTGATAGGTCCGAGGCAGGCAGGTATGCGGCGACCATTCGTTGGCAACGAAACGCTAAGACCGACAAGCCAAGCGGAAAAAGCGGTGGTGCAATAAATCCCAAGAGCCAACCAAAACTCGGTGGCAAGATTCAACGAGAGGGCGCTCGATTGACCGATTCACAAAAAGCAGACCTTCCATCTCGAGATTTGTCGTATCTGGCTAACTTGATTATTGCCGACTTCCAAACGCAGGGGAAAAAAGTCCCAGCGGCGGCGAGACCTTATCTGAATGCGATGAGGTCAATGGGGAGCATAAACGAGAACTATGGTGCTGACAGTGGTGGCATGATTGTCGCCTATCTGTTGGGCAATCTTCGTGGATACAAAGGTGAAACCGCTAAAGCAATAAAGGCAGAGTTGAACTCTCGGTTGAAGAATCAGAGGCTTTCTGACATGCAACCAAACCCCAACAGGGTTGAAACACCCGTGACCGCTTCTCCAATGGGGGGAGAGACACAGACCGTTCAATCGGACAAGCCGAGCGGAAACCAAGAGGTCTACGACACGAAGAGGGATGCGGCTCTTTATCGGCAAATGTTCGGGGCGAAGAAACCGCTGGGTGTTGACTCAACCGCCGCCAAACCCACCCGTGACCAAGTGGACCGCATCAAAGACGAGATTCGCACGGACGCTCAAGAGTTGGGGGAGAAGGGGTCTTGGCGTGGAGCCACGAAAAAAGAGTGGCAACAGGACCTAGAAACCAACATCAAGGCACTCGGCGAGATTGACGCAACAAAGAAGGGTTCCGTGCAACAGAGGCGGGATGTCTTGTCTCAGATTGGTCGGGCAAGAGCCGCCATCACGGCAATCGAGGAGATTGAGGACGAGACTTCGCCGGGTTATTTCGCTTCCTGAGCGGGAACCCAAAAATCGTCACAACTTATTTTTTGTAAAAGTTTTGGTGGCGTGGTTGTTGGGCGGCAAATCGGCGTCGACCCGTTTTCGACCGTTTTTGCGGTGGGGCGTAAGTGGGGTGCGCTAGAATGTAGTCGTGAGAGAGAAAGGAAACCACGACATGACACACAGCAGGGGTGACGCCGTCTACTGGGCGAAGGAGCCGAAGGGGCGGTTCGTCTTCATCGGGGTGAACAAGGACGGTTCGTTCCACATCTACGGCGGCGAGGCTGGCTACGCCAGCGGGCGTGATGCGTTGCCCGAGGATGTGTCGACGGTGCCGTTCGAGGGGACGGACCAACTCGCCTACTTCTCGAGACAGGAAGCGAACTTCGCCCTCGAGGTCACGGTCGCCGAGTTGGCTGAGAAGTTCAACCTCCCCACCTCGACGGTCGGGAAGTTCGTCAGGGAGAACCCGCACTTGTTCAGGAAGATTGGTCACGGGAGATACGAGGTCCGTGGTCACGCCGATGAGCAGAGGGCGGTGACCGAGAGGCAGGATGCGAAGACGAAGCGTGAGCAAAAGAAGGTAAAGAAGATGCGGGCGGCATAGCCCGCTAGTCTCTGCCGTCGATGGACGGCACAGCGTTTTTTCTGGTCGGGGCTACGGTCCCGATTTTTTTGTTGTTGCTGTTGGCGGTTGTCGTGTTGTGGCGCCGTGAGCGGGCGGAGCGGAGGTTTGCTCAGGCGATGATGATTGCCGAATCGTTCGAGCAACAGCAGGGCGTCGACTTGGCGGCTTTGACGAGTGCGGCGGCGTACAGGAAGTTGTTGGAACAGGCGGTGTTGGAGCGATGCGAAGCGATTGAGGTTGCCGAGGATGACAAGGCGTTCCTCGTGAGCGAGTTGGTTGAGATTGCGGAGGCTTACGGGAACGGGTTGGTGAAGCGCTCGAAAGGCGGCTCATACTAAACCGAAGTTGATGAAATCGGTGATGCGACCAGTGATGTACGCTCACACCAGTCCAGTTCAGGGGTATCAACTTGTCAAAGAAGCAACGCAAGATGGTGGCTCTGAAGGTTCTCGAGACGAGCGGTGTGGACCACCCAGCCCATCTCGAGGAAGGTTGGATTGTTATGAAGAACGCAGGAACCACGGAGGCAACAGTGGACAACACCGAGGCAACACAAGAGCCGCAGATTGACAGCGCACTCGAAGATGCGTATGTCGACCGAATCATCGAACTCGAGAAGGCTCTCGCCGCCTCGGAAGAGCATGTCGCAGAACTGACCGAGAAGGCGAAGGCGCCGAAGGTCGAAGTCGAAATCGGCGAAGAGGACGACGAAGAGGACATGACCGAGGAGGAGACCATGAAGGCTCTCGTCAAGTCGCTCCCCGAACCCGTCCGTGAAATGCTCAAGAAGGCGGAAGATGCCGCCTCGAAGGCACAGGAAGAACTCCGCAAGGAGCGTGAAGCCCGCCGTGACGAAGAGTTCGTCGAGAAGGCGGCTGGCTGGTCGCACCTCACCATCGACGCCAAGAACTTTGGACCCGCACTACGCCGTCTGACCGACATCGACGCCAACCTCGCCGAACAGGTCGAGAAGGCTCTCGAAGCGGCGAACGCCCAGTCCGAGAGCGCCGCAATCTTCGACGAAATCGGTCGTGGCTCACGCCCCGACGAGAGCAACGCCTACGCCAAGGTGCAGGCGCTCGCCAAAGCCGCCAAGGAAGCGGGAGAGTTCGCAACCGTCGAGCAGGCGGTGGCGGGCATCATCCAGAAGAACCCAGACCTCTATGCGGCGTACCGCAACGAGAAATAACAAGGAGCAATCAACATGGCATACGAAATCGCTGGCTATGCGGTCAGAATCACACTTCCCGCTGGTGCGGACCTTTCGACTAAGCAGTATTACTTCGTCAAGGTGAACAGTTCAGGTCAGGCAGTTCTCTGCTCCGCCGCAACGGACCGCCCCATCGGTGTTCTTCAGAACACCCCCGAGTCGGGCGAAGAGGCTTCGGTTCTCGTGGTCGGTGGCACCAAGGTCGTCGCCTCGGCGTCGTTGGACGAAGGCACCCTCATCGGAACCACGAGCGCTGGCAAGGCTGGTGCGAAGGTTCCGGGCACGGACACCACGAACTACGCAGTCGGCACGGTCATCTTTGCCGCTGGCGCCGATTTGGAACTGCTCACGGCAGTCGTCAACTGCGCCGCACCAGCCCGAGCCGCCTAACCCGAATCTCAATACCAAGGAGCAATCATGCCACAGCCCACATCAAGCCAAGTCCATGTTGATGCGATTCTGACCAACATCAGCGTCGCCTACATGCAACAGCAGGCGAACTTCATCGCCAGCCGTGTGTTCCCCATCGTCCCTGTGTCGAAGCAGTCGGACAAGTTCTTCACCTACACGAAGAACGACTGGTTCCGTGACGAAGCACAGCGTCGTGCCGATGCGACCGAGTCCGCTGGTGGCGGCTACGGGCTGTCGACCGACACCTATCAGGCGGATGTTTTCGCCTTCCACAAGGACATCGGCGACCAGACTCGTGCGAACGCCGACGCCCCGATTCAGGTGGACCGTGAAGCGGCAGAGTTCGTGACGAGCCGCCTGATGCTGAAGATGGAGACCCAGTTCGTGTCCTCGTTCTTCACCACGAGCGTGTGGGGCACCGACTACACCCCGTCGAACCTGTGGAGCGACTACACCTCGTCTGACCCGTTGGGTGATGTCGAGACTGGCAAGCGAGCCATCCTCTCGACCACTGGTTTCGAGCCGAATACCCTCGTGCTTGGCTACGATGTCTTCAAGACGCTCAAGAACCACCCCGACTTGGTGGACCGCATCAAATACACCTCATCGCAGGTCATCACCGAGGGTCTCATGGCGAGCCTCTTCGACATCCCCCGTGTGATGGTGGCGAAGGCTGTCAAGGCGACGAACAACGAAGGTGGCACCGCCGCCTACGACTTCACCCACGGCAAGAACGCCCTTCTAACCTACTCGGCTCCTTCGGCTGGTTTGCTCCAGCCCTCGGGCGGCTATGTGATGTCGTGGACGGGCGTGTCGCAGGGTCTCGGGCAGACGATTGGCACGAGCCGCATCCGCATGGAGCAGTTCAAGGCTGACCGTATCGAAGCCGAAATCGCTTTCGACATGAAGGTAATCGGCTCGGACCTTGGCTACTTCTTCAACGCTTGCGTTGCCTGATAGGAGCGCACGATGACCGAAAATCTCATCACTAAGGGTGGCGCTGTCGCTGGCAAGTTGACGGCGGTGACCGATGTTCAGGCAACCGACGACCTTATCGCTGGGGATGACCTCACTGTTGGGGATGATGCTTCGGTGGCTGGTGACCTGAGTGTGACTGGTCAGTTCCAGCAGATTCGTTCGCTGGCGAACATCGCTGACGGCGGCTCAATGGCGGCTACGGCGGCGCAAGTGGTGACGAGTCGCATTATTACGGCGACCCCGACTACGGCTCGCAACATTCAGTTGCCTGCCGCCGCCGACATCATCGCTTTGACTGGCTCTACGGTTGGTACCACGGTGGAGTTCCTCGTGGTGAATCTTGCCGCCACCACTCATGCGTTGACCTTGACGGTGAACACGGGTACCACGATTCAGGGTTCGGCGACGATTGCCGCCAACACGAATAATGCGTTCCTTGTTCGTGTTGCATCTAGCACCACTGTCGTCGTCTACAAGCAGTAGTCAGACCTTCGGTTCAAGTGACCGTAGTGTCCTAACATCGGAGGAACAATGGCTTACAGAGTGACCAAACCCATCCCGAAGGGTGACGGTTCGACTATTCCAAGCGGTTCGCTGGTTGACGCCGAAGGTTGGCGCAATCTGCGGACGCTCATCAACGGGCGCTATCTGGTAGAGGTTGTCGATGCGATTCCGTCGAAGCCCACCCCGAAGCCCGTCGCCGTGGTCGTCCCGCAGGTTGAGGTCGAGTCGCCTGTTGTTGAGGAGGAGAAGCCCCGCCCGAGTCGCAGGATTCGGAAGCGTGACGAAGACGGCGAGTAAGCCGTGACTTGGTCATACTCAGGGAATCCATCGAACTCGGCGAACGACAAGGTTCGTTTCCTGTGCGGTGACACCGACACGAACAATCAGCAGGTCTCCAATGAGGAGATTGCTTTCTTGTTGACGGAGTGGAACTCGAACGCCTATCTGGCGGCGGCGTTTGCTTGTGATGCGATTAGCGGGAAGTATTCGGCGAAGGCTGACCTGTCGAGGTCGGTTGGCGACCTGTCGATTTCGAGCCAGTACGGTTCGCAGGCTCGTACATTCATGGAGCGGGCGGCGTCGTTGAGGGCGTTGGCGAGCAGGGCGTTGCCGCCTTCCGTGAACTTCGATACGACGACATTCGACGGGACCTTCGATTTCTATGTGGGGATGGATGAGAACATGGGGTCTTCGACGACTTCTCCGCCGACGAACCGTATTGCGGGATGATTCGTGACCATCGAAGCCGCCTTCTTGGAGATGATGCCGTCGACCGTGACGGTGTACCCCAAGACGGCTACTGACGCCTACGGCAAGTTCACCTTCTCGGCGACGGGTACGGCTGTGCGATGCCGTATCCAGCCAAGCGACAATGTGATGGTGACGGTTGATAACCGCAATGTGTTTGCTAAAGGAACCATCATTTTTTACGGTACTCCGACGATTACCGCTGACTCCAAAATAGTCCTGCCAGATAACACGGTTCCTTTGATTTTGACGGTGCAGGTCCACAATGATGACGCTGGTACCCACCACACAACGGTGACTTACGCATGAGCGGTAAGTTCATCCACATCAAGATTGAGGGGTTGGAGGACCTCAACAGGATTTTTGTTTCGGGCGAGAAGGGCGCCACGGATGCCGCCAAGGAAGCCCTGTACGCAGAAGCACAGGTAATCCTCGCCGAGTCCAAGAGGCAGGTCCCGTTCCGTAGGGGTATCTTGTCTGGCTCTGGAATGGTGCATGAACCGTTCGTTGCGGGCAAAAAGGTCGGTGTCGAGATTTCTTACGGTGGCGGAGCCGTCGATTATGCGCTGGTTCAACACGAGAACTTGAAGTTTCGTCATGCGCCTGGTCGTAAAGCCAAGTACCTCGAGGACCCTGTTGCTGATGCGAAAGACCGTCTTGCTGGTCGGATAAGGGAGCTTGTTGCCCTCATCCTCCAACGCAAAGTGTCGATGGGTGATGTCGAGGGCTACGACTTTGGCGAGAACGAGGACTGAACATGGCGCTACTTGATGCTCTCGGCACCTACCTTCAGACCCAAGGACAAGGAACGCTTGCTACGAACATTTTTCTTGCCCGTATGCCAGCGACGCCTGATGCTTGTGTGACCATCTACGAGAACGCAGGGGTTGGACCAGACCACACTTTCGGGGCGGCGGTCAAGGCAATCGACCATCAGCGCATCAAGGTGTATTGCAGGGCGGCAATGAACGACTACCCAGCGGCTAGGACCAAAGCGGAGAATGTTCGGGCGGTGCTTGGTGCGATTCGCAACACAACCCTGTCTGGTATCACCATCTTGTGTGTGCTGTCTACCTCGGAGTTGTACCCGCTTCAACGGGATAACGACGACAGGGTGTTGGTTGGATGCGATTTTACGGTGTGGCTGTGACGGAAAAACCAGCCGACCCCTATGGTCGTTCCCCGAAGGCTGACGAGGCTCCCCGCTGTTGGCGGTGCAAGAAGATGTTGGCGGTGTCGGTGACCCGCCCTTGGACCATCATCTGCCCCCGCTGTAAGGCTCGGAACGCCGCATAACCCCACTAAGAAAACAATGCTTGGCTTGGAGCCGATTGTTCACTAAGATTTTCCTAGTCTGAAAGGAGACTTATGAACGCCGTGGAGTTGGTCGTGAACACAAAAGACATGATGTTGGTGCTAGGGCTTTTCGCCGCTTTGGCTTTGGTCCTCTGGGTGGACACTCGCCGATGAGGGCTACGCTGAGGGTTGGCATGCTTATCGCCGCTGGTCTGGTGTTGGGCGGTTTGCTCAATCTTGCGCTATCGCCCGTTCCTGCCGCCAACGCCCCAAGCATTACCACGGTCAAGTCCACCACGACCACGACATCCTCCACCACCACATCGACCACAACCACAACCGTCGCCGACACGACCGACTACAGCACATGGCGGTGCCCACGATTCGAGGAACTGTTCGCCGAATACGGACTCGTGCCAGTCAAAACCTTCTCGTACATCGCCTACAGGGAGTCGAAATGTCACCCTCGAGCCGTCAATGCCCGTTGGGACGCCGAAGGAAACATCGTGTGGACGCTCAACAAGGACGGCTCCTACGACAGTGGGCTACTGCAAATCAACTCGACATGGAAGACCGTCACCCGCCAGATTTGCGGAGGTGGAATCGAAATGCTCAAACAACTCGACTGCAACCTGAAGGTCGCCAAGTATCTGCTGGACAACGGCGGACTAGGTCACTGGGGAGTGAAAGACTAGACCCCACTTGTAGCACCGCTCTTGTTGGGTGGCAGTAAAGTCGGCGTGTCATCGTGTCCTCGTGACCTCGGCATCGCCCATCGTGCCCTCGTGGTCGGGTGAAAGTCGGGGATGCGAACACGCCCATACGACTCAGGAGCGACATGCCGAAATACAAGGTTCTGCAAGGAATCGACTACCCGCCAAACAAGCGGGCGGAAGTCGGCGCCATCGTCGAAGACCTACCCCCTCGTTCCATCAAATGGTTGCGGGAACAGGGCATCATTGAGCCGCTTGACCCAAAAACCAAGGACCCCGATGTCCAGCCAGAACCACAACCAGTTGTGGTGGATGCGATTGAAAAGGAAGACAAGTAATGGCTTTCATCCACGGCAAGGACGCCGCCCTGATTCACGGCGCATACCCGCTGACCTCGTTCCTCAATGACGGCTCCGTCTCCCAAGATGTAGAGACCGCTGAAACCACGGCGTTTGGCGCCGCAGGCGGAGCGAAGACCTACATCACAGGATTGCGGGACGCCACCCTTTCCGCTTCTGGCATGTTCGACGGCGACGCCTCGGCAGTCGATGTGGTCCTCAGTGGCTCCATCGGTTCGGACACGCTCTCCCCAGTTCTGTTCGCCCAGAGCGGCATTGCGGCTGGGAACCGTTGCTACATCCTCCAAGGCAAGACGACCTCCTACGAGGTTTCGGCTCCAGTTGGCGATGTCGTGTCGGTTTCTTATGACGCACAGGCTGACGGCGGTGCGGACGATGCGATTCTTCTGACCGCTCTGGCGGCGGTCACCGCAACGGGCAACGGGTCCTCGCAGGACAACAGCGCCTCGTCGAGCAACGGCGGTATCGCACAGTTGCATGTCACCGCCAACACGATGAACAACAACATGGTTTTCAAGGTCCAGCACTCGGCTGACAACAGCACTTGGGCTGACCTTGCCACATTCACGACCGTCGCAACCACGGTCAAAACTTCGGAACGGGTCACCGTCGCAAGCGGAACGACCGTCAACCGATACCTGCGAGCCAACTACACGGCGAGCGGGTCAGGCTCAATCACCTTCACAATGGCGTTCGCAAGGCGCTAAGGAGAACAAACCATCATGGCTTTCGTACACGGCAAGTCGGCAGTCTTCAAGTTGGACGATTCGGGCGGCACCCTGCGTGACCTCTCCTCGTACCTCGACGACCTCGGTTTCCCACGGGACATCGAAACCGCAGAGACCACGACCTTCGGAGTTGCAGGCTCGGCAAAGACCTACATCGTCGGTCTGTCGGATGCGACCATCAGCATCTCGGGCAAGTTCGATGCAACCGCTGACGGATACCTTGCTGGTGTCGTCGGTCAGTCGGCTACCCTGTCGTTCGAGTACGGTCCCGCTGGTAGCACTGGCGGTCTCGTCAAGTATTCTGGCGAGTGCATTATGACTTCCTACGAAGTTTCGGCTTCGGTGGGTGATGTCGTGACCGCATCGGCAGATTTCCAAGTCACGGGACAAATCACCCGAGGCACTTGGTAAAACACAAACCAACAACAACATAGGAGAATACCGTGTCCCTTCGTGACCGCATTATTGCAGTAGACGACACCCAGCGAGAAATCGTCAAGATTGAAGAGTGGGGTGTCGATGTCGAAGTCCGTGGAATGTCTGGTGCCGCTCGGGCAACAATCAGTCAGGACGCCGCAAACAACAACGGGTCCATCGACTTCAGGAAGATGATGCCCGAAATCGTCGTTCAGTGTGTGTTCGACCCCGAGACTGGCGAACAAGTGTTCGACGCCTCGGACAAGGACATCGTCATGGGCAAGTCGGGAGCCGCCCTAGACAGAATCGTGGCAGTCGCAATGCGATTGTCTGGATTCGGAGAGAAGGCGGTGGATGAGGCGGGAAAAGGCTCCTAGTCAACACCGAACGCAGGTTCCTGTTCGACCTTGCGGAGAAACTCGGTCGGACGGTCCAAGAACTCTTGTACGGCGGCGGCGGGCACACGCCCATCACCTCGGCGGAAATCGTCGAGTGGGCGGCTTACTACAGGTTGAAGGCGCACGACGCCGAGAAAGCCGCCAAGCGCAGGAGGTGATGTCTTCACATGGCTGACGAAGACATTGAGGTAAGGGCGAGGCTAATCGCCGATACTGGCGAGTTCCTGACGCCGATGGCTCAGGCGCAAGCCGCCATCTCCCAGTTCCATAAAGCGGTCGGACCGACCAACAAGATGCTGTTGGCGGCTGGAGCGGCGGCTGGTGCCGCAGGGTTCGCCCTGTTCAAGTACGGGAAGGCGGCGTTTCATACGGCGGCGACCGTTGCAGAACTCGATGTAGCCATCGAAGCAGTCGGCAGGTCCACTGGTCTTGGTGCGAACAGGATTCGTGAGGCGACCGAAGCCATCCGCTCCAACGGCATCGAGATGGAAGCCGCCCAACGAATCGCTCTCACCTACGCCAGAAACAATCTGGACTTGGCGGCGGCATCAAAGGTTGCTCGTGTCGCACAAGACTTGGCGGTGTTGAGCCAAAAGGACTCGACACAAACCGCCGAACTGTTGACTCGAGCCATCCAAACTGGCTCGTCAATCCTCCTGAAATCCGCTGGTATTTCCCGCTACGCCTCTGAAGGCTATGCGGCATACGCCCGTCAACTTGGGAAGAACGCCAACTCGCTCACCGCAGTCGAACGCCAACAGGCGACCGTCAACTTGGTATTGGAAGAAGGAGCCAAAGTTGCGGGCGTGTATGAGCGGGCGATGACCGAACCCGGCAAGGTGTTGCGGTCATTCAAGCGTCTCCAGTCAGACATGAGGGACGAGTTCGGAAAGGTGCTGTTGTCGGGTTTTGGTCCGTCAATCAAGGCGCTCTACGACCTCACTAATGCCTTCTCGAAATCGTTGCGTGAAGGCGGACCGTTTGCAGACCTTCTCAAGAAGTTAGGTGATTCCGCTCGCATCATGGGGCAACCCATTGCTGATGCGATTGGCAAGATGACCTTGTTCATCAAGAACATTGACGAAGGTGTCGTCCCAGCAGGGAAACTCCAAAAGGCGTTTGAGCGTCTGGCTCCAGCGTTCGCCTCCGTATCCGCTGGGTTGTCCGCAATGACTGGCGCAAAACTCTTGTCGTTCTTCGGACCGTTGAAAGGTATCGCCTCAAAGATTTCGCCGTTCGTCACCGCCATTGTCTTCCTCACCGCTCTTTCACCGAAGTTGCAGGAGTCGTTCGCCAAGTTGGTTGCCGCCGCCAAACCGCTTGTCCCGGCGTTCATCGCCATCGGCGCCGCAGTTATGGAGATGGCGGCAGTTGCGGCAGATTTCTTCACTGTCATCGTCGAGGTCATGGCGAAACTTGCCCCGCTTATCACTGGTGTGGCTGATGCGTTCAGCGGACTCAGCAAAAATCTCGGCATCCTCAAACCGTTGTTGCAGTTCGTCGCCGTGGCAATGTTGGGGAACTACATCAAGGGTGCCTTCTTGGCGAGGGACGCCACTGGCGCTTTCACAAACAAAATCATGCAGGTTGCGGTCGCATTGAAGAACAGTTTTGGTGCCGCAATACAGGCGACGATGCGACTGTGGAGCAACTTCCAGTTCGGCATCAAGACTGGAAACGGCGCACTCGCTTCATTCAAGGCAACGGCGGTCGCCGCCTTCAGAACGGTCGGATTAGCCGCAAAAGAGTTGATGATTCAGTTTGCGCCAATGATTGCCATTTTTGCGGCGTTCAAGTTTTACGAAATGTTCACGAAATCCAGCAAAGAGGCGAAGGAACGGACGAAGGAACTGTCGGACGCAATCAAGGACCAGATTTACCAGTTGAAGGGCGCCGCTACGGCAATCTCGGGGTATGCGACCGACCTTCGGGGCATCAACGACAACCTTATGATGACTGGCGAGAACGCCGACAAGATTCGTCTCGCAATGGCGGACCTCAACATCCCGCTCGGTAAAACGCTAGACACCTTCAGGAACATCAAGAAGGACGGCGCCGATGCGATACGGGAAATCGCTAGGAGTGCGGGGGTGTCCGAGGACGCAATGGCGTTCGTCGTCGACTACACCAACGGTCTGAACAGACTAAAGGATGTCCCAGAGCAGTACCGAGAACAGGCGGTGGCGCTGAAAACGCTCCAAAATGAAGCGAAGAAAATCAACCTGAAGGATTTGGTGAAGACGCAGATTGAACAAATCCGCATCACAAGCAAGTTGGGCGAGAAGGCGTACAAACTTGCCAAGGAGCAGGCGGCGGCTGACGGAGTGCTGAAGGGGGCGCTTGATACCGAGGAGGAGTATCTCGCAGTCAACGAACTGTTGGCGCAGAGCCTCGTCAAACTGGAGGCGAAGGAGAAAGCCAAGGCTAAGTCGACTGCGGATGCGGCGAAGAAAACCCTCTCGTTCACCGAGGCTAACCACGCCCTCATCACCAGCCTCAACACCCTGAAGCAGAAGACGGATGACGGCAAGGTGTCGGTCGATGCGTTCGCCGAGACGATGTTCGGCGGTTTCAAGGACGCCAACCAGTTCACCGCCGCCATCAGCGGGATGCGGGAATCCGCTTACGGTCTTGCCGAGTCGCTGAAGAACACGAAGGGCAACACGGACGAGTTCAACAAGGCTGGTATGGCTCTGTTCAACCAGTTGACGGAGAACGGGGCGAAGATTACGGAGTTGGGCGGCAACACGGGCGACCTCGTCAACTACTACAAGTCGATGATTGCCCAGTTCACCGAAGCGGCGGAGGCGGCTGGTTGGAACAAGGAGCAAATCGACGAGTTGCTCAAGTCGTTGGGAATCCTGCAAGCACTCGACAGCATCACGGTGAAGATTGATGCCGACATCAGGAACCTGAAGATGCAGTTGCTTTTCGCAACGCAGAATCTCGAGAAGTTTGAGAAACTGAGCGGCTTCTACAACCAGCAACGAGCGGAGAACTACGCACGGTTGATTTCCTCCCTCAACTCGCAAATCGCCACGCTCGAGAAGTCAACCACGGCTGTCAAGACCAACGCAAAAACTTGGACTCAGTGGACGGGCAAGTCGGATGCGGCAAGCAAGGCGGCGGACAAGTTGGAGAAGCAGAAGGAGAAGTTGCGCCGCAAAATCATGGAGGTCGCCGAGAAAGCGCTCGCCAAGGCTCGGGAACGGATGGAGGAATACAAACAGGCGATGGATGCGATGGCGGACGCCGCCAAAACCGCCATCTACGGCTCCTACTCGCTGACAGACGCCTTGGCGAAAGCAGAGGCGGCGGCTCAGGAACACAACGACGCCATCAGGCAAGCCAAACAGGAGATGGACGACTACGGCAAGAGCGTCGCCGACTCCCTGAAGGAAACGGTGTCGTTCAGCAATGCGATGTCTGGCTACAACTCGGTCGCCGACCAAATCAGGTCCGCCAACGAGAAGGTTGCCGAAGCGCAAGCCAAAGTCAACGAGGAAGAGGCGCTCTACGGCGAACTGCTGAAGAAGGCTGAGGGGACCACTGGCAGGAAAGCCCGCCGAGAAGCGTATGAGGAGGCGGCGAAACAACTCGAGAAAGTTGTCGAAGCACAAACCCAGTTGGGTGATGCGACCAAGACTGCCACTGCGGCGCAAGAAGCCCAGAAGTCGGTGATGGACAGGCTGAAGGAGCAATACAAGCAGGCGGTCGACTTCTCCACCAAACTCGACGACCTCGTCACCAAGGGTTTGAGCAAGGAGGGCGTGGACCAGTTGCTCGGCATGGGCGCCGAAACAGGGTTGCAGTTCATCGAAGAGTTGACGAAGGGCGGCGAGGGTGCGATTGGTGAGGTCAACACCATCTTCAAGGACCTCGCCGAGATGTCGAAGAAGCAGGGTGAGAAGGTTGCCGCCAAGTTCTTCACCATCGGCAAGGAGGTCGGGGCGGATTTCATCACGGCGTTGGAGGAGCAGGCGCATAAAGCCGCCAACTTCGCCGAGCAAGTCAAAGGGCTTATCGCTATGGGCTTGTCGCCGAACAACATTCGCATGGTGTTGGAGGCTGGGGTCGAAGCGGGAAGCAAGATTGCCAAAGCCATCGAGGTCGGTGGGGCTACGACAATAGAGCGCCTCAACTTCATGGAGGCTTCACTCCGAGGACAAGCCGAGAATCTTGGCATTCTCCTCAACAACACCTTCTACAAGACGGGTTTCGACCTCGCCACCCAAATCGTCAAAGGCATCGAGGACAAGATTGAGGACCTCAACGAGACGCTCGCCGACATGACGATTGCCCAGTTGCAGGCGTATCTCGGCAAGGTAAAGGGGGAGTTCGATGCGATTCTTTCTGGTCTGCCAATCAAGCCAGCCGATGTTGCAGGGGCGGGTGGTGGCGCAGGAGCAGGAGCAGGAGCAGGGGCGGGTGGTGACGCAGGAGCGTCCACTTGGAGTCTTGACGACACGGTGTTCAAGCAGTTCCAAGAAATCGACAAGGCGATGGGCTTTACGCCGATGTCAAAGTCTGAGTATGAAGCAAATCTGAAGTCGCTTGAAAACCTTATGAGTACGCCAGACGGTATGGCATCTTTCCTGTTCGGCTCAAACTATGGTGCTGGATTTACTCCGTTTGCCAAGGGCGGAATCGTCACAGCACCAACGCTAGGACTCATCGGCGAGGCTGGACCAGAAGCGGTCATGCCGCTGAACCGCATGGGCAAAATGGGCGGAGATACCGTCATCAACTTGACGGTGAACGCAGGCATGGGCACGGACGGTAAGAGCGTCGGCGATGCGATTGTCAACGAACTGAAACGCTGGTCTAGAAAGAACGGCACCATCCCAGTACCGACCGTATGAGTAGGACCATGCCGTGGGGCGGCACCTACAAGGTGACCGCAGACATCGGTTTCATCGCAGGATTCAAGTTGGATGCCACGGACGGATACGGCACCTTGGATGACCCTCTCGCCGCCTTGTACGCCTCTGGCGTCGGCGTGGACATCACCGAGGATGTCCAAGAAATAACCATCAACAGGGGACGACAAACCCAGTTGGATGACTTCTCGGCGGCTACATGCTCGATTCTGCTGTACGACCAAACCCGTAAGTACGACCCAGTCAACACGGCTTCCCCGTACTACAACACGACCACTGGAACTTCTGGCGTCACCATCAGGCGGACAATCAAGGTGTTCTATGGGGACACCCAAATCTTCACAGGCAAAATCACCGACTTAGATGTCGAGTTCCAGCCAACATCGACCCCAATCTCGAGGTCGAATGTGACGATTGAGGCGGCGGACGACTTTGTGCTTCTTGCGAACGCCCGCCTCGAAGAGTTCAACCCAGTTGCCCAACTCGGCGGAGCCAGAATCACCACCCTGCTCGCCCTACCAGAAATCGCCTACACAAACCCAGTCAGCCTTGACACGGGAACGGTCACCCTCGACACCGAAACCATCGCCGACCAAACGGTCCTACTGGACTATTTGCAGGACATTGCCGCCACCGAGCAGGGCTACCTGTTTATGAAGGGTGACGGCACCCTCCGCTTCAGCAACCGTCTCGGCACCATCCTCGTGACCGACCCGTTCTTCTTCGCCGATGACGGGACGGGAGACGCCGACTACGAGACCTTGTCGGTCATGTACGGGCAGGAGCAACTCTACAATCGTGTCGTCTGCACACCCATCGACTCGACGAACCCGGGGATTGCCGATGATGCGACCAGTCAAAGCACCTACGGCGTATCAACGCTTCACCTGTCAGACCTGTTGTGTTCAGATGCCGACGCCCAAATCCTCGCCGACTACCTGTTGCCGCTCTACAAGGACCCGCAATACAGGTTCGATTCGGTGTCTTTGAGTTTTGCTGGAACGAAGGTGTCGACTGCGATTCAACAGGACATCATCGAACTAGACCTCGGTTCAGTGCTGAAGGTCAAAAAGTCGTTCGCCGTAGGCACACCATCCACCCTCACCCAAACGCTCTCCATCGAAGGCATCAACCACACCATCACCCCAACCGCCCACAACATCGTTTTCCGCACGGCAGTCAGAGACATCGCCTACTACTGGACTCTGGATGACCCCGTTTTAGGTCAACTCTCTACCGACAATGCGGTAAGTTAGAACGAACTATGGCTGGAGCAGGTGCTTATCTTTGGGAGGCGGGGGATGTCGTCACGGCGGCAGACCTTCAGCAGTATGTCCAAGACCAAGTGGTCGCCGTCTACGCCAACAGCACCGCTCGAAACGCCGCCTACGGTGGCGCTGGCGAGCCGACTTTGGCTGAGGGGATGTTCTGCTTCCTGAAGGACAGCGACACTCTTCAGTATTACAACGGCAGTTCGTGGGTGAACATGGTCGTTCCAGTCACCTTCAATGCGAAGGGTGATTTGCTCACCGCATCAGCAGATGATACGCCAGCAATCCTGTCGGTGGGCGCAAACGACTATGTTTTGACTGCCGACTCAACAGCACCGAACGGCATCAAATGGGCGGCAGTCGCCACCCCTGCGGTTGGTGCGGATGTTCTTCAAGTCCAGATTTTCAGTTAGGAGACAACGGTGGCAACATACACGAAGGTCAAGTTGAGCGGTTCCACGGATGGTCGTGCCATCAAGGTTGCGGCTACCGCTACCGCAGGCACCACGATTCACACGGGTTCGGCTACGGCTACGACCTACGACGAAATCTGGCTCTACGCCATGAACACTTCTGCGTCAAGCGTGAAACTGACGATTGAGTGGGGTGGCACATCTTCGCCCGATGATTTGATTGAACTCACGGTGTTGCCAGAAGCGGGTCTTGTGACGGTTGTTCCAGGTCTTGTCATCAAGGGTAATGCGACTCCGCTTGTTGTTCGGGCGTTTGCGGCTACGGCGAATGTCGTCACCATTCACGGGTTCGTCAATCAGATTACGGCGTAGTCGATGGCTACTGCTCGCCGTCAACTTGGGTATGTGTCGTCGCAGTCATCGCAGGTTGTGCCGACTTCGCAGACGCTTGCTGTTGAGTTTCTTCTTGTCGGCGGCGGCGGTGGGGGCGGTGGCAACCTCAACTACGGTGTTGGCGGTACTGGCGGTGGTGGCGCTGGTGGATTCGTAACAGGAACAGGCATTATCGGCAAGACCACTTACACGGTAAAGGTCGGTGCTGGTGGTCGTGGTGACGGTGGAAACTCAGGTGGTTTAGGTACGCAATCATCATTTATAAATAGCGCAACAGGCGGCGGTGGCGGTGGCGCACGAAATGAGGGAAACGGTGCAGGCGGCAATGGTGGTTCTGGTGGCGGTGCTGGCTCAACAAGCACGGGCGGCACTGCCGTCTCAGGCGAAGGTAACAACGGCGGCGGCAACAACACATCAAATACGGGCGGCGGTGGCGGCGGTGCTGGTGCGACTGGACAAACAGCACCGAACAGCACAACAGGTGGCGCAGGTGGCAACGGCTCAACAAACGCCTATGACGGTGTAAGCACCACCTACGCAGGTGGCGGTGGTGGTGGTGGCTCAGGTGCTTCAACTGCTGGTGGTGCTGGTGGCACAGGTGGTGGTGGTGCTGGTTCAGGAACAGGAACGGCAACGAGCGGCACAGCAAACACAGGTGGCGGTGGTGGCGGTGGTCGCACAGGCGGCAACGGTGGTAGCGGTGTCGTCATCGTGCGTTGGCTCACCGCAGACGCAACAGCAACAGGTTTGAGCATCAGCGCAACAGGAACTTACACGAACGGAACTGACGGTTCTTACACTTGGTACAAGTGGACTGCTACGGGCAGTTTGGTGGTGGCGTAATGGCACACTTCGCAAAGATAGAGAACGGTGTGGTGCGTGAAGTGCTGGTCATCGGCAACGATGACGCACCGACAGAAGCCGCAGGCAAACAGTTCATCGCCGCTTGCGGTATCGCTGGCGAGTGGGTGCAAACTTCGTACAACAACAACCCGATTGAAGGGCAAGACCGAGGCAAGTACGCAGGTATCGGTGACCTATGGGATGGCGAACAGTTCGTTTCACCGACAGTTGAGGTGACGGAATGACACGCTCTTACATGGGTTATGTTTCGTCGCAGACGACTAGCACGGTGAACATCATGGACTACGGTGTTGCGACGGGTGGTACTTCGTCATCTATCACGGTGAGCGGTGTGAACTACACGCTTCTCACATTCACATCTAGTTCAACGCTTACGGTCACGAAGGCTGGTCTGTTTGACATTCTGTGTGTCGCAGGTGGCGGTGGCGGCACTAGCGGTGGCGGTAATGGCGGCTCTGGCGGTGCTGGCGGCGGCGGTTTCGCTCAACAGACGATTTATCTTGACGCAAACGCAACTGTGACGGTTGGTGCTGGTGGTGCGGCAGGAACAGGCGGCACACCACAAGCAGGTGGTGCGGGTTCGCCAAGCGTGGTGAGTGCATTTGCGGCGGTTGGTGGTGGTCGTGGCGATAACGGCAATAGTGGGGGTTTCGCTACAACATTAGGTGGTTCTGGTGGTGGTCGTGGCGGCTACTCAACTTCGGCTGGCGGTGCGGCTACTACGGGTCAAGGCAACGCAGGCGGCGCAGGCGCAGGCGGTACAGGCGGCAACAATGGTGCTGGCGGCGGTGGCGGTGCTGGTGCGGCAGGTAGCGCAGGCTCAGGCACTACGGGCGGCGCAGGCGGCAACGGCACATCACTTAGCACATTCACAGGTGGCACGAACACAGACACCAAGAGCGCAGGCGGTGGCGGTGGTGGCGGAACGGGTGGCGCAGGCGGCTCGTCAGGCGTGGGCGGCGCAGGCACATACACAGGCACGGCAGGTTCAGCATCAGCAAACACGGGTTCAGGTGGTGGCGGTGGTGGCTACAACGGTGGCACAGATACTTACGGCACACCTGGGGCTGGCGGTTCGGGCATCGTTCTCGTAAGGTTCAAGGTCTGACGATGGCACACTTCGCACTACTGAACGGCGATACCGTCGCACAGGTAATCGTCGTGAGCAACGATGACTGCGGCGGCGGTAACTTCCCTGAGAGTGAAGCCGCAGGTCAAGCGTTCATCGCTTCGCTAGGTCTGGCAGGCGAATGGAAGCAGACTTCGTACAACGCCAACTTTCGTGGCAAGTACGCAGGTATCGGTGACATTTATGATGCGGTGAATGATGTGTTCGTTTCACCTGCCACCGAAGTAGCCGAATAACCACTAATCCAGCGATTCGCTTTCAGGCCACTTCGACAAAACGACAAGCAGCGTAAGCAAACACACGCCGATAACGACGCCAATGCCCACAAAAAAACAAAGAAACAACACCGCCGCCCGTGATAAGGTTTCATCCATGAAGAAGAAACTTATCACCAAACAAAACAAAGCCCTCCTCAAATCCTGGTTCAAAGTCGCCGTCGCCGCAGCCATCGCCTCCTACATGGCAGGCACCCGCGACTGGACTCTCATCGCAGACGCAGCCCTCGTCGCAGTCCTGCCAGTCATCCACACATGGTTTGACAAGTCCGACAAACGCTTCGGGCGAAACAAGTAGACCGATGCCCCGCCGCTACACGGGGACCAGCGACGGGCCATCCAGGGGGAAACGTCCAGGCACGGAACAGTTCGTCCGCGAAGTCTGCGCCCTCTCAGGCGGCGCACTTTCCAACAATGGCACGTGGGTCGTGCGTCCGATGCGCGGCAAAGAATCCCTCTCCGTACACGCCACAGGCAGAGCAATGGACCTCTCATGGCGAGGCAAACCGAACGGCAGAAAATCAGCCGAACGAATCATGGACATCCTCACCGCCAACAACCTCATCCTCGGCGTAGAAATGATTCTCGACTACTGGGAGGGTTACGGCAGGGGCTGGCGGTGCGACCGTCAACAATGGCAGACGTACACGAAGCCGACAATCCACGGGGCACCAGGCGGCGACTGGATACACGTGGAAATCTCACCGAGAATGGCGGACTCGCCACACAGGGTGACCGCCGCTTTTGCTAAGGTGAACGTGATTTGACATGGACATGGCTTTTGCAAGCATCATCGTTGCTGCAATAACGGCGGTCGGTGGCATCATCGTCGCAGCCCTGAACAAGTTCCGCAAGGAAAACCACGACGACCACGCCTACGTCCGCGGCGTCCTCACGATGCTCTACAAGTCCCAGAACCGTATCGAAGTCAAGGTGGACCGAGTTGACGAAAGGCTCACCAACCACCTAGAGTCACACGCCTCGGAGAGGATGCTTGACAATGAGCGAACAGTTCACCAAGATGGAGTTGAAGGCAATAAGCAGGTTTCTTAGGAAGGTCTACCCAGGGGTGACCGAGCAAGACGACTTGTGGAATCTGATAGCCAAAGTCGAACATCTCGCAAAGGGGAAACATGCACGACCCGACCGCAGGCGCGGAGATTCTCCTCCGAGCGCATGAACTGATTACACGCGACAGGCAGAACGCCTACTCGCATCCGCTCGAAGACTATTCGCGGACCGTCTCCATCTACAACGCACTCAAAGGCGACGATGTGATGACCGCCGAAGACGGCATCCTGTTCATGGTGTGCGTCAAACTGTCGCGGCTGATGAACGAACTCGACAACCATCTCGACATCCCAGACAACATCATCGACCTTGCAGGATACGTCGGCTGCCTCCAGATGGTACGCGAAGCATCGAGTCGTACGACAGCAGAACTCGCCCGCATGTTCAAGACTGGCGAGACGTACGCCGAGTGAAGAACAGCGCCTGGGACATCAAGTCCAACACCTTCAACTTCGCGGAAGATTTGAAGTACGGGCAGATGGGCGAGAAACGAATCCGCAACATGCTGGAAAACCTCGTCGAAGGTTCGTTCGAAGTGAAAGCGGACCGCTACCGCAACGGCAACATGGCGATAGAGATGCGCCAGAACCCGCGACGCTCAGGCAAATGGGTGCCCTCAGGACTGCAAGTCACCAAGGCACAGTGGTGGGTGTACATCTTTTCGATGGATGGCGGCTTCATCATCGTCGCCGTTGACCGTCTGAAGCGTTTCATCGACGCGAACAAGGACGCCTTGGAGTCCCGCGATTTCGCCCGCCGTTCAGACAACCCAGCGTGGGGCTACCTGTTGAAACCTGCGGACGTCTGCGCTTTACTGTATGACCAGAGGTACGACGCATGACTCCCTGCCCGTGGTCGCTGGTGGCAATCCATTGGATTGACGCGTTCGATTCCGCGAACGGTTGGATAGCCACGAAGGAGTACAAGCCGAAGCCGCAGCATGTCGTGTCGGTCGGCTGGTTGTGGCCCGACGTCCTCGAAGGTTACCTGTCGGTAACTTGCTCTTGGTGCCCCGAAGAAGAACCAGAGTTGGATACCGTCGGCATGGTCACCCACATCCCCGTCGGCATGGTGCAGAAAGTCGTCGCCCTCGGCAACCCAGATTTCTGACTTGACAATGTGACACCCCTCCTGTACGGTGAAGTACAGAACATCACAACTAAGAGAAAGGCACGGTAATGATTACCCGAATCCCTAAACCTGCGCACGGTTCGCAGGAATGGTTGAACGTCCGCTGGCGCAACGAGAACGGTGAAGCGCGTATCGCAGCGTCGGCGTGCGCAGCAGTCCACGGACAGCACGCGTTCGTCACACCAGCCGACCTCGCCACCGAACTGTTGGCAGCGAATCCGCCAGAGCCGAAGCCAGCGAACTCGGCGATGCTTCGCGGCACCACACTCGAAGCACCAATCCGCGAATGGGCGAGCACACTCCTCGGACACCAGTTGACCGAACCCGACGAACTGTTCGCATACGACGAACCAGGCGTCAGGCTCATCGCCACCATCGACTCGATGAGCGCCGACGGCAGGGTGTTCGAACAGAAGACGACGAACAAGATTTGGCGCGGCGAACTCCCCGACTACTGGTATTGGCAGGGTGTACAGCAAGCCATCTGCACGGGCGTGTCGGAGATTACGTGGGTCGTGTTCGACTCCACGCTCGACCTTCACTTCCATGTGCAGGGGGTGTCGAGCGACGAGAAGCAAACCCACATAGAAAAGTGCCGCACTTTTCTAGCGTCGATTGACATGGGGATAATGCCCGACAACGCGGTCGTCGAATACCGTCACGTTCAAAGCCGATTCCCCGAAGGCAAAGGCGGCGCCGACGCAGCAGTCGACCTCCCGCAGGATGCGCTCGCGCTCATCGAACGCTACCTACTCGCAAAGGAACAGAAAACCCAAGCGGAACAGGCCGAGGATTTGGCGAAGGCACAACTGTGCGAAATGCTCGGCGACTCCGAGTACGGTCTGATGCAAGACCAGTTGCTCGTCACATGGAAGACGGCGACACGCACGTCGTTCGACGCGAAGAAGTTCGAGGCAGAGCATCCTGCTCTTGCTGGGAAGTACAAGAAACAATCAACGTACCGCACGTTCCGTGTGGTCGGAAAGGAAAAATAAGCCATGCGATTCAACCTTGACAACTACGAGACAGTGGAGACACGGCTCGCAAAGTTCTGGGCACAGTTCCCGAACGGGCAAGTCTTCACCGCCATCCACCACTACGACGACAACAAGGTCGTGTTCCGTGCGGAAATCTACAAGGACATCTCCGACCCGCGCCCCGTCGCAACGGGGTACGCCGAAGAGGTACGCGACCTGTCACCCGTCAATAAAACATCCCACGTAGAAAACGCAGAGACCTCCGCAATCGGCAGGGCTTTGGCGAACTACGTGTTCCAATCCAAGACGTCGCCACGCCCGTCACGTGAGGAGATGCAGAAGGTCGTAAGACAGGAGGCACCGAAGCCTGCGCCCGCGGTGGACATGTTGACGAAGTTCCGTGAGGCGTGCGCCAAGCAGGGACTCGACCCGCAGCAGGTCGCAGACGAAGCGGGCGTCAACCTCGCCACCCTCACCGATGCGGACATGCCGAAGTTGCGTGACAAGTTCAACCAACTGAAGCAGGCCCCGACCGCGAAGGATGTCGCCGATGCCGAGACGCTGATTGAACAAATCAGGGAATCGTTCCCGACCGCCGAGCAGATTGCGGACACCCCACAAATCAAGGACCCAGACGCCGAGGCGACGAAGGCACAAATCGGAAAGATTCGCGCCATGCTCTCAGCCAAAGGGGTCGGCTCGTACACCGACAAGATTGAGAAGGTGAAGGACTTGTTGAACAAGCCGCATCTCAACAGGTTGGAACAGTTGACCAAGGGTGAGGCGAACAAGGTCATCTCCATCATCGAGGAAATGAAGTGACCGATGAGCGCAAAGGGGAATGTCAAGGCAACAAGGACAAATGTTCCTTGGACAACTGCCCGCTGTTTGGCACTCTGGGAAGAGCAGACCGACAGGGTGTACGAAGAGTTAGAGGGTGTTCCGACCCTGCCGCTCGCGGTCGCAGAAATCGGACCAAAGGGGATGCGAAGGCGCGTCGTGCCCGTAAGAAGTTGGGGTTGGGCGGTCACCTTACACGTCACGAAGAGAACTGGGCTGGTGCTTTTCGTACCGAAATCAAGGCTGGCTTACAGGTCGGTCCGATTGCTACCCGTTTCTACGCCGCTAAAGCCCAGTCTGATGCGTCGAAGGCGTTGGGCGACATTCGCCCGTTCGTCATGGTAGCGATGCCTGACGGTACGAGTGAGGGTATCTGTCTTATGACCTTGACCGAGTTCAGTGAACTTGTTAGTCTGTTGAACCAACCATGACCCAACGTTTCATTTCGTATGGCGGTGGCGTTCAGAGCACTGCACTCATCGTGCTCGCAGTCAACGGAGAAATCGCCCCAATCGACGCCGCGCTGTTCTGCAACACTGGGGACGATTCTGAGCACCCAGACACCCTGAGATACGTCCGCGAAATCATGATTCCTTGGGCAAGTCAAAGAGGTGTCACAATCCACGAGATACAGCGCGTAACCAAAGGCAAGAATCAAACACTTTGGGGCCGAATGATTGACCACGACCGCGACAGCCTCCAAGAACCGATTCCCGTTTATGGGTGGAGTGGGGCGCCGTTGTCCCGCGTGTGCACCGTGGACCACAAAATCAGGGTGCTCGAAAAATGGATAAAAACCAACTGCGAACACTTGCCCGTTGAAACACTCATCGGTATTTCTGTTGATGAAATTGAGCGTGCCAAACCAGGTGAGTCAAGTTACGAGATTCGTCGGTACCCGTTGCTGGATTTAGGTTTGAACAGGATTGCCTGCGCCAAAGTGATAGGCGACGCAGGTTTGCCAGTTCCACCCAAGTCATCGTGTTTTTTCTGCCCGTTCCATTCTTTGCTAACTTGGTCGGAACTGCGACGTGACCGCCCCGACTTGTTTGAAAAAGCAGCACACCTTGAAGATGTGTTGAATCAAAGAAGGGCAAAGCGGGAGAAAGAACCTGTGTATTTGACAAGAAAGAAAAAGCCGTTGCGGGAAGCAGTCGACACGGCATCAGATTCTTTGTTTTCGGAAAGTGAAATGGCTGGTCAGTGCGACAGCGGTTTTTGTTTCATCTAGTAGAAAGGTTCCTACATGGATTGGCTTCTTCGCTTGTTTGCGGGTGTTACCGCTGCCCTCGTTTTCGTAGGGCTTTGGGGGGTAGACCAGCCGACCCCCTCCACACCTACCCCCACCCCTCAAACGGCGCCCATAACGCTTCCTATCGCGTCTCAGGCCACCTCTACGACCACCTTGCCACCAGCCCCAGCCGACGCCCTCTGCCCCCAATGGTGGGAACTGGCACGGCAAGCAGGTTGGACAGACGACCTACTCCCCACCCTCGACTACGTACTGTGGCGCGAATCCCGTTGCGACCCAACCCAACACAACACCGAACTCAACGCTGATGGTTCCACCGATGTCGGGTTGACCCAAATCAACGACTGGTCATGGTGCCTACCGACAAGGTGGTATCCGAAGGGATACTTGCAAACCATCGGCGTACTGCCTACTGTTGGGTGCGAACAACTGTTCGACCCCTACCTCAACCTCGTCTCAGCGAAAGCCATCTACGACTATGCCCAACAACACAACGGCAACGGGTGGCAGCCGTGGCAACTCTAAGTACACGTACATGGAACTCCTAAGCGAATGGCGTCTCATCGACACCTACCAAGAATGGAAGGAAGATGCAGCCTGCCTCGGCACCGACTACGACACCTTCTTCCCCAACGTCGGCTACAACCAACACAACCTTGAAGCCAAACAAATCTGTGCAACCTGCCCCGTCAAGAAACAATGCCTCATGTTCGCCGTGAACAACCGCATCAACTACGGAATCTGGGGCGGACTCACCCCCATTCAACGCAAAGGAATCAAACCAACCAAACGGGAGACAACATGAGCGACAACCAAAACATTTTCTATGAGGCATGGATTTCTGACCTTCAACGAGACCTCGACAGTCTCAGGGAGGACAAGAGAGAACTGCTACGAAAAGTTGCCATGTTGGAACAACTCGTGGCAGAGTATGGAAACAAAGTAAGCAACCTAATACACAACAGAGGAGATGAATAATGGAATCAGCAACATGGTACAAACTGAAAGACGAATCGTGGGGCGTCAAAGTCCGCTACGACGGACAAGAAGGCGACCAAGTAACCGTCACCAACAAGAAGGGTGAAGAGAAAACGGTGTGGCTCGACAAGCGTGTCGCCAAGTTCGACGACGCCCAACTCTGGTCGGTCAGCGACCAGAAGCCAATCACCCGCAGGGAAACACAGGACGAAGAACCGTTCTGAATCCATGCACAAGGGGAAACACTGCTACCCGACCGCGAAACTTTTGGCGGAGTTCGGCAACCGACCGTCGTCGGAACTAGCCGAACTGTTCGGGGTTTCACGCGACACGATTCACCGTTGGGCGAAACCAGAGTCGACCATCAACCAGTGGGATGCCGACCGCTACGCAATAAAAACAGGTAGACACCCTGGGGAAATCTGGGACAACTGGTTCGACGTGACACCGAGCAAACGCGTCAGAGTACGGCAACGTGTCGGGGTGTGAGCATTGCGGAACGGTGGAACGGGCATTGGCAAAGTGGTCGAAGGAAATCCACGACACCTGCCAATGCCCGTGCCACGCCTACCGTATGGGTAAACTGACTTCGAGTGACGAACGATGGCGGAAGAAACCAAACAAACGAAAGTCCGCTGCCTCAAATGCAGTGAGGTCGTAAGACACAACCCGCGACAAATACAGGGCTGCAACTGCGACCCCGACGCACCGACGTGGGTCTACATCGAACTCGACGGAAGAATCAAAGGCTTCTCGCAAGCGGAATGGGAAAGGGTGGACACGTGAACGACTTCGACCCAGTAAGTTTCAGCCTGTTGAGGCACGCACTGACCGCGCTAGAACAAGAAGGAATACTCGAAGTCGTCGGAATCGACGATAACGGGGAAGAGATGTATCAGATAACGGAGAAAGGACTCGCATACTACATGAGCAACCAGATGGACTTCGATACTTGGGCACGCATCGGCTACGAATCGGGGTGGTGTTCACCGCCGATGTGCTACACGCACGACGGGCTACCCCTCACCGCAGGTGAGGAAGAAGAACTGAACGAGGGGCACGACCCGTGTATCCACATCGTACGCCTCTACGAATCAGTCGAACAGAAGAAGAGTTGCGAAGCGATGAACCCCGCTGCCGTATGGCGGGCAACTAATCAAGGTTGGGAAGACAGCGAGTAGAGTTCCCCACCCCTCGGAGAAAGGTAAACGAGAGGCGGGGAGACTCCACTGCTAACGCCAGCGGTTGTGGTTGTACCGCGTTTTCTTTGGGCGTTTCACAGAACTATCAAACTCTACCGCAACGGGGCGCACGTTCGCAAATCCCCGCCATTGGATAGCGGTACGGCACGCAGCCTCACTGCCCCAATAGTAGAAGAACGGCTCATGTCTGGTGAATGTGCGACCCTGCCACCTGTATTCGCCAGCCCAGCATTTACCGTCGGCGCGTTCGGCGCGCCACACGATTCGCTTGGCGGGGTACTTGGGTCGTCTCCGTCTAAACCAACCCATCGAGGGCTTTCAGGATTCCAGCGATACGCTCGCCGTCGAACCCCGAGGTCAGCCCGTCACGGCAGGCGGTCACCAACTCTTCCAACCTGACCCGCTTCTGCCCAGCCTTCGTCGTCTTCGGCGAGTCGTGTACCTCAGCGTCGGTGTAGAACGCACGGTATCGGGCGTGAACATACGGGTGGCTTCGGTTGTTGCGTTTCCTGAGCATGAACACCGCGCCTGCTTGGTGAAGGTTCGACAGTGCGCCTGAGACCTGCCCGTGATGAAGGCTGAGTGCTTGTCCTGTGGTTGCCCATGTCGCACCTTCCGCACCCACCCCGTTCAGGTAGTCCAAGATGAGGGCTTGTCTGTCGGCGAGCGTGCCGTCTTCGGCTTCCGCCTCGGCTCGTAGCCTGCTCGCCTCTGACCCTGCGTGACCGCCTGTGCCGTCATAGGGTGTGAACGGTAGTTCGGGGTGCGTCATACCGCCACCTCAAAGTCGTCCACTTTGATTTCCCAACTGTCGCCGTCATCGTACGGTATCTCGGTGACGAAGTAGCCGATACGGTTCACGAACGAGTAACCGTTCACGATGTATGTTCCGTCGTCGCCATCAACCCATGTCCAGACTTGGCGTTTGAGGTTGTGGTCGCACACGAACTCGTGTTCCTCGCCCGAGGTGGAGAACATTATCCCTACCCCGTCGAGGTCTTGCCACGAGGGTTCGTCGCCGATGGTGTTGGGTACGGGTCGGAAGAACGCTTCCCACTGTTCGACTGTCGCCGTGCGGTTCATGATGCCACCTCGTAATACTCGACGGATAGCACTTGGAAGTCGTGCCCGTCTTCAGTCAGTAGCCGAGGCAGTTCATCGGGTGTCGTGTAGTAGAACACGAGGTCGTCACGATGTCCGAGCGAGTCGTACACGGGGTCTTTCTCCTCGTCGTACTCTCCGAAGGAGAAGAACACGGGCGACAGTGTGTTGTCTTCGTCGTGGTATTTGATGGCGCACCACGCCCCCGTCGCGTTCGCTGGTATCGGTGTCATTACTTGCCCCCTTTGAGCAGTTGTGTCAGTTCTACTGAGCACTTGCCGTCTTGTTTCTCGGTAGTGTCGTCGCAAATCTGCCATTCTTTTTTGTCGGTATCCCAAATCGTTCCGTCTAGGACTGCGTCGGCGACTGCGTTATCCAGTTGCCAACCGTTTTCTTTATCCCAGCAGACCACGAAGTAGTGCTGTTTCATTGCTTATTCCCTTTCTCTGGTTGTTTGATAACTCGGTATTCCACTTGCTCGCCCATGCCCTCGCCTGCCCACTCGTCGTAACACCCGACGAGTTCAGCCACGAAGTCTTGGGTATCCCACTCGCTAGGAATGGTGAACTCGATTACTACCTTGCGTGTATTCACTCTTCCATCTCCTTCCAATGCCAGTCCACTTCGTAGCCCGCACGGGTGAACCCGTCCACGGTGTCTCCGATGGGAATGGTTTGGGGCAGTGTGGCGAGCACTCTGCCTGTGTGCTTGTCGAAGATGACGAACCCCGCCACCTTCTCCCTTGTTTCAGTTGTTTTCATTGCTTGTTTCCTTTCTTTGTTGTTGTTGTTGTTATTTCTTTGAGTTGAGTGAAACGCTCAGCCCGAGCAGACCCACCGCACCTATGGCGAGGTGGCTCAGACGGCGTGACATGAAGAGTGATACGACACCCGCAGACATCGCACGCCCACTCGCTACGCAAGTTCAGCCTCACCGCCGATAGCGGAATAGTCCTCACCTGTCTCCTCGGTCATCAGCGTTTCCGCTAACCCGATAGCGTCGTACTCGGTGTCGGCTATGACTGTCACCGTTTCTACGGAGAAGTCACGGACGAACCGAACATTCCACAGTTGAGTCGTGTTCATTGTTTGTTTCCTTTCTCTATTGGTTGTTTGTATTACCTGCCACGCCAAGCGTGCCAGAACTTTACGCCGAGATGAAAGAACGGATACACCGCCAACCCGACAAGCGTCATCGTCACCACCGAACCCGACACCGCCACCACCACAAGCATCACAACCCAAGTGTGCCCGAGCGCATACCCCATAATCGGCGGTCTCACCACAACCTCTCCCTCAACCAACGCCCGAACGA